>Ga0325411_1008635_pt1 | contig 11003 bp, 16 predicted proteins | sample PopdelMetagenome_13_FD_206181 | JGI IMG/M metagenome (GOLD analysis project Ga0325411, IMG submission 206181) | Populus deltoides microbial communities from Bellville, Georgia, United States - Xylem-PdIQD-R4 | ecosystem: Host-associated > Plants > Phyllosphere > Stem > Wood/Secondary xylem...
TTTTTTTCATTCTATCACTGTCCAAAATATATCAGTAGCATAAAAAAAGGAAAAGAAATAGTTCAGAAAGACAATTGGTTTCTGCTGCAGAAAACTAAACAAGTTAAAATTGGATCAAATCAATTTCGAATTAGCTCAAATTTGACACTATGATTTTTAGGATCCTAATCGCACCACATATTAATTTTGGGGTTAATTGGATATTGTTTGCTTTGGTTTTCAATTTAAGGTCTAGTCAGTTCTAATTCATAACGTTTTTTGCGCCAGTATATCAAACCTTATCGTAAATTGTTCAAACTTTATATTCTGTCTATTTGGGTTGATATTGCACATATCTGAAATTTTAACTCAATTGGACATCATTTACTTTAGGTTCCAGAATGGACTTAACTCATCGTCAACGAGTCTATTTCGCGTCGCCTTTTGAAAGATGCTTTCTTTCTGTTTTTTTTCATTTCTTGCAGTATATTTTCAACATATCCAACATATTTGGTGTTGTTTCATCATTTTGCATATTTCGTTTTTGTTTTTATTCGAGTCTTTAGTTTCATTCATATTTCATCACAGTTTTGTTTTTTGCTTGTTTTCTGGTTTTTATTGCTTCTTGAGACTATCATCACATATTTGGATTGCACTGCTGAGTTGGTTTGAGTTTTGCAAGAACCGCAAGGTGAGACTAGAGGTGTGAGGATATTAAGAGTGTTTGAGCAAAACACAAGCGATGTGAGGATTTGTTTTTACCACTAACCAATTTTGCAGGTACTATCATGTCAGATCAAAACAACACACCACCCCCTCCCGATGTAGAACTTAAATTCCAAATGCAAGCCATGACAAAAATAACTAAAAGAATGAATTTTGTGATGGGGAACCTGTGTGACAGACTTGAGATGGTGGGAAAACATGGTAACGTGGCTGGACCATGTACCCCAGACGTGAGAAAGGTTGGGGCTCAACCGAAATCAAATAATGACAGTGGGGCTGAAAGGCCAAGGTGGGCTAATTATGCGGATTATGAGGAGGACGTTGATGATATTGGTGATGGTGGTTTTAAGGATAAGACCATAGGCCATCGGGAAGGTTTTTGGCAGCCTAGAACCACAGAGATTTCATTTATTTTGATGAGATGTTATGGCAAAACAAAATGAGCATTCAAAACAAGAGGTGGTATCAAAGGGAGAGAAATAAAGAGATTAATATTCTAAAAAAAGAATCCAAGAGTCTATCCCGTATTCTAGGGGACATGAAGCAAGAACTTGATGTGTCAGCAAGCTTCAAAAAGAGAGATGAAAAAACGATGTAAGGATGATATACGAAATAGAACGGTTGCTACTGTCATCCAAAGTTGTTGGCGATGATTGTTAGCAAGAAAAGAACTCCAAAAGCTTCAAAAAGAGGCTAAGGAGTTGTCCACTCAACTTGTTGGTGATTCGAGGATGAATCATCTTGCAGAGAAAGGGAATGATACGATCTAGGCAAGCTTAAATTCGGATTTTGGTGTAAAATGTGCAACTATCCAATTTTACAGAAATAGTCATAATTCTCAATCCGACCGTTGGATTCGGCTGAAACTTTATGTGGACTCTCCATACATGTTTTCCTACCTTAGATTACAATTTTAGTCCAATTGGAGTTCAGGAAGGCACCGCAATACTGGTCAACAGAGGCTGTATGAATTTTGTTATTTACTTCCTTTTGACTTGTGGACTTCCTATTTGATTAGGATTCTTTTTCTAGAAGGATGTGGTAACTGGTTTTGAGAATCTCCAAGTGTGGCAAAGATTCACTAATGTTTCAGAATCCTTTTCATATTAGGATCCCTTATTCATCCTAGCTACACAGGGAAAGAAGGGCTAATGGTATTTAATGACAAATTAGTTATTTTTATTATTTTCTTTGATGTTTGGGCTTAATTAATATTTTGTTTTTAGCTAGGATCCAAGGCTTGTTTGGATCAGGTTAGGGCTTTTCAATTTAGGGTTTTTGGGTCAGTTTAACCCATGATGGTAAATCTTTTAGGGTTACTTTTAAGAACTATTTAAACACATGTAACCTAAATTTTGATAGCTTTGATGATTATTACTTCTGAATTTTTTAGTTTTGACCCCCCCTTAAATGGACTTACATGAAGCCCACTTACAATTGATCCAAATAAGTAATAACAAGTCAACGACTAAGAAGAAATAATAAAAATCTAAAAATTACCATCCTAAATATGCTAGAATCATATTTGTCACCCTTAAGAAGTCCCAAATAAACTAGGAGAAATCTGATTTGAAAAATTTATGTTGCTGCCCCCTTTGATGTTCTTGATCAGCTTGGATTTCCTTATTTAACTTGGACAAATAAGAAAACAAATTTCCTCCTTTATTGCTGATTTAATTACTTTCCTTCTATGTTATGAAAAGCATTAAATAATCCTCCCCCTTTTAGGAAGAAGATCTAGCCAACTTCCTTACTTAATTAGGAGAATAAATTGCTGACTTTCTATGCTTATAGCATTAGGAAAAAAAACAAGCCTAACAAGGTTGGTATTGGGCCGGACATGTCAGCCCCTTGTTGCACACAAATTAGGCTCTTCTTGGACCTGAAGTAGATGAATTAAAGTCTGTCCTTCATGCTCCTTAAATTTCCCAAACCCCTCTAAGTCCATTTTGCTCCATATGTTTTGAGTGCATTCGGACTACATCACACATAACCTCATCAGAATACTTCCCAATAGCAAACCCAATCAATACTTGCTTAGTAACCTTCACTTCACCATCTTGATTCAACCATTGCAATCTATAAGGCCTAGGATGCGTAACACAACTTAGATTCAATTTCATCACAAGTGTATCACTAGCTACATTAGCACAACTACCTCCATTGATTATCATGCTACATACCTTGTTTTGGATGTGACATCGAGTGTGAAATATGTTTTCCCGTTGTTGTTCTACATCATCTTCTTTGATTTGGATTTCAATGCACGCCTTATAACCAAGGCCTCCGCCTCAACTGGATATGCAATCTCCTTAAATTCGGCCTCCATGTTGAGGAAGAGAAGCTGAAATAGTCTGAAAATGCGGACTACCCCTTCTCTTTATTTGCCTCTACACCTTCATTTCCATATGTACCATGTCCTCCAATTCCACACAATGTTGTAATTCTACAACATTCGCAATGTCCATTTAGGAATCTAGCCATAATAGCTTCCCTATCCTCAATCACATTGGCCTGAATCATTGCAATCTCCATCTCTTTGAAATACTCATCCACGGACCTAGAACCCTGATTCAAAACCTGCAATTTCACATACAAATCTCTATAATAGTAGTTAGGCACAAATCGCCTTCTCACCAACACTTTCATCTCGTCCCATGATGCTACTGGCCTCTCTCCACTCCTCCTTCTACTAATCACATTCTGATCCCACCAAATCAGTGCATAATCCGTAAATTTGATTACTACCAACTTCACTTTCAAATAGTTATGGCAATAAAAAATCCAATCCACCTTTTTCTCTCACTCCAAATATGCCTCGGGATCGTTTTTTATCTTGAAAAGGAGGTATTTTTAGTTTGACAGCATCTAAATCACAATCTAAATAAGCATGTCCCCCAACACTACGGAAATTTTCCCTTAAGCCGAATTGCCCCTACTTCTATTCCCAAAATCCCTTCGGTTTCTAGGCTACCAAAAACCTTCTCGATGGCCTACGACATCATCCTCAAAACCACTATCACCAATATCATCAATGGCCTCCTCAAAATTCTCATAATCCTCATAATCAGCCCAACTTGGCCTTTCAACCTTATTGCCACTGTTTGCTTTCGGTTCAGCCTTAAGCTTGCTCATGTCTTGGGTGTGTGTACAAGCCTCGTTACCACGTTTTATGCGAACCTCATGATCACACATTCACGCAACCCACATGCAAAGACACCAATTCTAGAAGCGAAGTAAATCAGGTTTGATAGGAGGGTGATGCAAAGATAACTTGTACCTAGGCACCAGCACTATTGGAAATGGAGACCCCCACTGAACGAATATTGATTCGAGAACGAGAAGTATAAGGATGACGCCACGAAGATAGTTGTTCTTCGATAAGTCGTTTTCAGTCCTTTAGAGAACCAAGGAAGGGAGATTATCCCACCAACACACAACAAGTGCGGCAAAGAAGTTTATTGATCTGAAAATTGCGTAACCTTACATGTTTTTGCTTATGCCTTTATTTATACTGACTCTAAACTTAAAGAAACCCTAATGGACCCCCCTTAGGTAGATTTATATTAAGCCCACTTACAATTGACCCAAATAAGTAATAAGAATCCAAAAACTAAGAAGAAAATAATAAAAATAATAAAAATCCAAAAATTACCATCCTAAATATGCTAGAATCAGATTTGTCACCCTTAAGAAGTCCTAAATAAACTAGAAAAACTCTTATTTGAAAAATTTGTGTTGCTGCCCCCCTTTGATGTCCTTGATTAGCTTGGATTTCCTTATTTAACTTAGACAAATAAGAACACAAATTTCCTCCTTTGTTGCTGATTTAATTACTTTCCTTCCTAAGTTAGGGAAAGCATTAAATAGTCCTCTCCTCTTTATGAATAAGATATGGCCAACTTCCTTACTTAATTAGAAGAATAAATTGCTGGCTTTTTATCCTTGTAGCATTAGGAAAAAGCACAAGCCTAACAGGGTTGGTATTGGGCCGGACACATCAACCCCTTGTTCCACACGAATTGGGCTCTTCTTAGACCTTTAACTAGATGAATTAAAAGCTGTCATTTATGCTCCTTAAATGTCCCAAGCCCCTATAGGTCCATTTTGCTCCATATGTTTTGAACAAGCTCATTCAATGTTTCGCTTCTTTACCCTAGCTCTTGTAATTGGCCCAATCGGCACCTCCAATAGGTTGTTGGCATGACTATGCTTGGTGTTGGGCTGATCCTCATCACTTACCTATAAACACACGTGATACATGATTCATTAAATGCATAAACGTACGAAGCGCATTTGTAAGTCCAAACGACATGACTAACCATTCATACAAACCATGCCTAATCTAATGGTACCCACTCATTAAGTCAACTTTAGAGAAAATACATGATCCATGTAACTCATCTAGCATGTCGTCAAGCCTAGGAATAGGATGTTGATAGTTTACCATTATGTTGTTGATGGCATGACGGTCAACACACACCCTCTATGTTCCCTTCTTTTTAGGCACAAGTAACACTAGCCACAACACAAGAGCTCATTCTATCACGAATGTACCCCTTCATCATCAACTCATCTACTTGCCTTTGAAGCTTCTATGTCTTCTTGGGGTTGCTTCTATAGGCAGGATGGTTAGGAATCGAAGCTCCGGGTACAAGGTCAATGTGATGTTCAATTCTCCTTAATGGTGGAAATCCACTAGGGATGTCTTCAAGGAATACATCATCAAACTCTTGAAAAAAAGAAACAACCATACTAGGAATAGCATAATCAAGATCGTTAGTATTAAAATAAGGCTCCTTATACACAAGTAAAATCATTGGCTTGTTAGTGAAAAACACAGATTTGATTTGAGCTCCTTTTGCATAAAAATTAGATTGTTTCTTTAATTTTTCCACACTATTATCATCACACAAGCTTACTTTCTTCAGTTCTCGGGTTTTACCTCCACTCTCAACCGGGTTAATTAATGATTTAGGTTTAGCCGAATCTGATGGTCTTCTCTCACCATTGTCGTCATGTGAATTTTCACTCTTCTAATCCTCCCATTCCCTTTGAAATTTCATTTGATCATTATATACTTGTTCTGGAGAAAAAGATACAAGAGATGATTTTATAATAGTGTGAACCTATTTCTAAACCCATCATGAATCGCCTTCCGATCAAACTACCATAGATGCCTCAAAAGTAAGTGACTAGCATGCATTGGGACTACATCACACATAAAATGATGTGAACCTCATGATCACGTGGTCACGTAACCCATAATCAAGATTGAGATCTGATCCCGGAAAGCTGAAATAGGTCTGATAGGAGTGTGACACAATGGAAACCTGCCCCAAGGCTCCAAAGCTGCTGAAATTTTGGCTTACATGAGTTTAAATAGTTCTTGAAAAATTAGCCCTAATGGACCCCTTATGTAGACTTCTATGAGGTCCTCTCAAAACCCTAAACTGAAAAGCCCATAACTTAACCCAAACAAGCCTTGGATCCTAACTGAAAATAAAGTATTAAGTAAGCCCAAACAAGCCTTGGGCTGTAGCTAACAAAATAAAATAATAAAAATAACTAATTTGTCATTAAATACCACCAGCACTTCTTTCCTTGTGTAGCTAGGATGAATAAGGAATCCTTATAAGAAAAGGATTCTAAAACATTAATGAATTCTTGCCATACTTGGAGATTATGTTGCAGCTCATTAAAGATCCTTAAGAAACTAAACAAGAGACCATTAGACTATAGGTATGCAACTGAATGGTGTAAGTCCCGTCTGAGTTTTACGGCAATAAATCCATATAACCTGCAGCCTGTTTCCTAGTTTATCTTTCCTTTCTATGGATTTTGTCTTTCACAGAACTACTTCTATTTCGGCTTCCTCTACCTCTAAATCTTCTGAAAGCAGAAGAATAGTACAAAGTGATATATATAGCATTTGGATACCAAGAAAACAATAAATCTCAGTTTATAGGTCGTTCTATTATGTCTAGGTACCCAAACCCCTTATATAATCAGTTTGCGGCAGAATTGAACCTCAAATTAAAACCTCAAGAAACCAATATCCAAATAAGCCACTACACAGAATATGAAGTTTCAATTAATTCTATGGTGGTTTGCTTATGTGATGTGCCGTGAATGATTCGAAAATTGGCTACAATGAATCTGATGAAAATGGATGAAGGATGGGTCTGGTTGTGTTGTCTTTCTTTTGGTGTTTAGGCTGGATTATAGTGATTTTAAGGTAAATAAGATGGGGGATAGACTAGAATGATACTTTGATAAGTCGATCTGGACGCCACAAAGATCAATCTAGGATTTCGACGCCACACTCTTTGTGATTGAAGAGTGATAAGTCAGGTAGGGTTCTTCACAAAATCAATTTGGAAGAACAACTCGTAATTCTGTGAATTAAGTTTCAAATATTGGCCAAAAGTCCTTTATTACATATTCTGATACTATATTTATAACTGGAACATCCCTCCAAAATTAGGAAAAATTCAACATGGCAGAAGTCAAGCCCAAAAAATAGACTTTGACAAACTAACCTAGACAAATTAACTAGCACATGTTTTTTGACATTTCTAACATAAACAGACCAAATTTAAAACAATCATATCTTGTTACACAAAAGTCCAATGCAATCATGGTTGGACAATCTAGAAAGAACGTGTTCTGAACTTGAAATCCACCTAGATTAGTCATGTTTTCTCATGCAATGGATGACTTCAAATTCAGGTTCAAATTCATTTGCTGTTCTGACCATAAACAGCATAAATTCCTTCACTTATTTGCATATCAACCCAAATTCAAGTGGCCCAGCATCAAAAGAACCATTAAGGGCTTTTCCCATCTCCAAGTTCCAATTGTAGGCAAATAAACATCCTTGAACCAATTTTAAACTGATTGCTAATTTTTAACTCCGACGCAGCTTCAATCATTCCAATTTGACTCGTCAAGGCCCTTTGTAGTTGTTTCGCTCTCGCTCTTGTCATTGGACCATCTGAATCCTCTTGCATATTAGTTTTAGCTTTACAAGATGGATTATAATTCCCATGATGCACATCATTATGGTTCACTAAGAGTAGTGTTTCTACGGTAGAATTGAACCTCAAATTAAAACCTCAAGCTAAAATATCAAAACATGCCCAAATTTTATATGTTGCGATCTCACACCAATAGATAAAATATGAAGTTGAAATTGATTCTGAGGTGATTTGCTTATATATCACTAAGAGATGTGTTTCTGCGGCAGAATTGAACCTCAAATTATAGTTTGGGATAGTTTTAGCTTGGGTTGATTATTATTTAAATTGGGCCTATGTGAGACTCGTTAGAGAAACTTGGGTTTTGGCTTGGAGTTTAAATACTCTTTAGGAATAATTTTAGGCCAGACTTTAATGATAGTTTTCAGCATTATAGCCGACTTTTGGTTGCTTAATCTTGGTTCTTGATTGCACTTTCAACTCTTCAAAGAATTGACCATTCTTTGTTGTGAATTTATACTTCCTTTGCTTGTTTCCAAGTGTAGGTTTGAAGTTCATGTTTGGACAGATGGTGAGTAGGTTTGAAAAATTGATGACTAAGGTTGAAAGTGGGCTTGGGAAAAAGGGTAGAGAAGCTAGGAAGAAGGAGAGTGTTGCTGGAAACTCTACAAAAGGAGCCGAAGATGATTTTAACCATGGTAGTGAGTTCCGTACACATAAGAATGAATTGTATAAGGCTCGGCAAAGAAGGGGTAGAATTCGGCTAGATAAGGATTATGGGCATAGGAGGAATTTTGATGATTTGGGTGATGTAGATCAAAATTGAGGTAGTACTAAGTTGAAAATCCCAGCATTTAAGGGAAAACTGACCTTGAAGCTTACTTTGAGTTGGAGAGAAAGATAGAGATGATTTTTTACATTCATAGGTACTTGGAAAAGAAGAAGGTTAAGTTAGCTGTAGTGGAGTTTACAGACTATGCCATGATTTGGTGGGAGAGATTGGTGGTAGAAAAAAGAAGGAATAGAGAAAGACCACTTAGCATATGGGAGGAGTTCGAGACAATAATGAAGAAGAGGTATGTTCCTAAACACTATTATCGGGAGTTGTTTAATCGTTTACAAATGATTACATAGGGTAATAAAAGTGTGGAGGAGTATCATAAAGAATTAAAGATGGCTATGATTATGGCTAATGTTAATGAAGATGAAGAAGTGACTATATCTAGGTTTTTGAATGGTTTGAATAGAGACATAGCTAATGTTGTGGAGTTGCAATCATATGTTGATTTGGAGGAGTTTTTGCAAAATCTAATGATCTTAAAACATGCATATCTTTTTGACTTGCTTATGTTTTTACTTGTGTATAAGGAGGCATTATTTAACTCAGATGATTAGATTCTTATGTTCTTAGTGTTAAAGTTCTTTTGCAGAAATTTAAGAATGTCTTTTCGGATGACATTCCTAGTGGTTTCTGCCAATTAAAGGTATTAAGCATCAAATTGACTTTGTTATAGGAGCATCTATACCAAATAAGGAGCAATCCTGAAGAGACTAAGGAGCTTCAAAGACAAGTGGGGGAGCTGATGTTGAAAGGATACATTCAAGAGAGCATGAGTCCTTGTGCAGTTCTCGTGCTTCTTGTTCCAAAAATGGACAAAACTTGGTGAATATGTATGGATTGCTGAGCTATCAATAACATCACTGTAAAATATCGAAATCCCATTCCTAGATTAGATGATATGTTGGATGAATTACATGGTTCTAAATTGTTTTCGAAAATTGATTTGAAAAATGGTTATCATCAAATTAGGATGAAAGAAGGGGATGAATGAAAAACTACTTTTAAAACTAAATATGGTTTGTATGAGTGGTTGGTTATGCCTTTTGGACTTACCAATGCATCTAGTACTTTTATGAGATTTGATGAATCAGGTGTTGCGTGCTTTTATTGATAAGTTTGTAGTCATTAACTTTGATGATATCTTGATTTATAGTAAGGAGATTGATGAGCATATAGGTCATTTGAGACAAGTTCTTGATGTGCTTAGAAAAGAGTTTTTATATGCTAATTTGAAAAAGTGTGACTTTTGCATGTATATAATTGTTTTTCTTGGATATGTGGTTAGTGAAAAAGGTATATAGAAGGATGAGGCTAAGGTTAAAGCTATTCAAGAATGACTTGCACCAAAATCCATAATAGACATTAGGAGTTTTCATGGTTTGGCTAGTTTTTATAGGAGATTTGTTGAAGACTTTAGTACAATAGCCTCCCCATTGACTGAAATTGTTAAGAAAGTCGTGGGTTTCAAGTGGGAAGAAGAACAAAAAAATGTTTTTAGCTTGTTAAAATCAAAGTTGATTTCGGCACCTTTACTATCTTTACCTGATTTTAATAAAGTTTTTGAGATTGAATGTGATGCTTCAGGAATAAGTATTGGAGCTATTATAATGCAAGAAAAACGACCCATTGCTTATTTTAGTGAGAAACTCAATGGTGCAACTCTTAACTATCTCATTTATGATAAAGAGTTGTATGCAGTAGTGAGGGCTTTAGAGATTTGGCAACATTATTTGTGGTCCCGAGAGTTTGTCACACATACTGATCACCAATCCTTGAAACATTTGAAGGGTCAAGGTAAGTTAAGTAGGAGACATGCTAAGTGGGTTGAGTTTATTGAAACGTTTTCAAATGTGATTAAATACAAGCAAGGTTAGGAAAATGTGGTCGTCGATGCCTTGTCAGGTATGTTCTTCTCAATACTCTTAATACTAAATTTCTAGGATTTTAGTATATTAAGGAGTTGTATCATGATGATCATGATTTCGGTGCTATATATGACACATGCAAGGTTTTGGCCAAGGATATATATTTTAGGCATGATGGATTTTTGTTTCAGGATAATCAATTATGTGTGTCTAATTATTTTTTACGTGAATTGCTTGTGAGGGAAGCACATGGGGGAGGTTTAATAGGGCATTTTAGAATTACTAAAACTTTAAAGGTTCTACATGAGCACTTTTATTGGTTTAATATGAAAAGAGATGTGCAAAGAATATGTGATAGGTGCATAACATGTAGATAAGCTAAATCTAGGATAATGCCTTATGGACTATACACACATTTGCCTATTTCTAAGGAGCCTTGGGTTGATATTTCTATGGATTTCATTTTTGGTCTACCTAGGTCTAGGACACATTTCATTGCTTGCTATAAAACCGATGATGCAACAAATATAATTGACCTATTCTTTAGAAAGGTCATTCGGCTATATGGTCTTCCTAAGAGCATCGTCTCCGATCGAGACGTTAAGTTTTTGC
>Ga0325411_1008636_pt1 | contig 11003 bp, 6 predicted proteins | sample PopdelMetagenome_13_FD_206181 | JGI IMG/M metagenome (GOLD analysis project Ga0325411, IMG submission 206181) | Populus deltoides microbial communities from Bellville, Georgia, United States - Xylem-PdIQD-R4 | ecosystem: Host-associated > Plants > Phyllosphere > Stem > Wood/Secondary xylem...
GGTGAATCGAAATGACCCTCAACCCACAGATACCAGGAGAAAGGCGAGGCCACTATCACAGCAGCAAGAAAGAGACCAACTGGACGTCCACAACATTATAATAGCATTACTCAGTTAAATTTGCTGGAGTCTTACTAGACTCAAATTTATTAGAGCTTTGTTGGGCTCAAAATAGAAAAAAGACATTATTGGAATCAAATTTGTTAGTCTTTAAGACTTAAAAGTAATAAAAGATTGTAAAATTCCTTGTTTGAAGTGACTTACAATGTTTTTTTAATTAAAAAAAACAGACTTAAAATATTTTTTTCATAAAAAAATATGGGCTTCAAAATTTGTTTCCATTAAAAGAGACATGCTTAACTTGTCATCAAAAAATTTTTCTTGCAATTAGAGGTGATGGGTTTAAAATGAAATGTTAGGCATAAAAAGTTTTTTTTTTTTCAAAGTTTTTCCACCTAAAACTTCAAAAACATAATCATTTTATAAAGTTAACAACTAAAAATGGTTTCTTAAAAAGCACAATCATTTTAGAGGGTGACCAAGTTGAAGTGATTTTTTAATCGTAAAGTTTAATTTGACTTACTTAGCTATAAGATTTGTCCAAAGGCATCATGATTGATGGATTGACATCTATTTGTAATAGAGTTGACTTCGTTATGCAATGTTGAATTATTGATGCATAGCTGAATTTATGGTGAAGGGTGGGATTTTTGGTATAAGATTGAATTTTTGGTGTATGGTTTGACTAAAAATCTCCTTCCATAGGATCATTCTCAAGAAAATATCGTTATTGAGATAATTTAAAAATCATTTAACTGAATATATATTTAAAAGTTAAGATTGAAAAATGATTTCACATTCTCAAGTAACTTATTTTAATTTTTTTTAAGCTTACCTATTAAGGGTGAGAAGGAAGCAAAAATTGATCATTTTAAAATCTCAATTTTCTTGGAGTTTTTGAAGATCTTTAGCTTTAGAATTATTGATTATTGACCAATGACTTGTTTGAAACTTATCAATGCCTTTAAGATCATGTTTCCTTTTTTGATCAATGAATGAGTATGGTTTATTCATCGCACAAATTTGGACCATATTAGTTATGCTTTAAATTGCTTTCTAGTGTAGTTTAAGGATGTCCTTTCAATCCTGTTTATTTTTATTATAAAAAGGTTATCGGCTCTATCCATCTAATAAATGATAAAGTTTTTCATATCATCATTTTGGGAGTATTGGTTCAATAAATTCTTTCAAATAGAATTGCCACCAAGTAATTTAGTTGTGTCTTTCTAGTAGCCAACATGGGACAACAAATGCATCATCATTACGACCATCATTATCATGAAACTGCCATAATAGATCTGATTGTGTTCATCTTTCCATTTGACATTATGAGACACAAATGCATCATCATCATCCCAAATTCTTTGAAAAAACATTACTCCCAATAGATCTAGTCATGTTTATCTTTTCATTAGCCATCATAAGACACACCTATATCATCTTCATCACAGATTCTTTCAAACAAAGTTGCCCATAGCTAGTTTAACTATTTGCCATTCCATCAGCCATTAGAAGGCTTAAACGTATCATCATCATTCTTTTCAAGAACTTTATAAATTTAGTCAATTATCATTTGTTTAAAAATCATCCTTCTTGTTTTGGGATCATGTCACAAATTTTAATGATTGTAATTATTCAAGTCTAATTATTGAAATGAAATCATTAAGACTTAATTTTGAGAGTATTTACTGTATGATGGAAAAAGTGAATTGAAATTGTATTTTTAAAAGCATCTTTCAACTCATTAATTCATGTTCATGCTTAGCAAAACAATTTCTTTTGAAAAGAAAAACGCAATTCAAAAAAATCACAATTCTTTTTTATATTTTAATTTTTTTTGTTTTTTATTCTATGCGAAAACACTCCAACCATGTTGTTTTTTTTAAAACACACATAGTACTACGCACATTTATACACAAAATACATCATGTCAAAAAACTAAACATATAAGATAGTCAATCATCAACACAACATACACCATCAATCTTAAAATCATCATAAATAACCAATTTTTTTGTCATAAAAATTCAACAATATATTAAAATATTCAAAAATTTATTTAGGATTTGAAATTAAACTAGTTGACCATTTCTTAAATTAGTCATTACTAAAACTTTTAATTTAACTAATTTTTTTGCTAGGGTTACAAGAACACACCTTTTCCATTCTATTTTTCGTTGTGCAAATATTTTAGAATCTGCAACAACAAAAAATAGCACGTATATCCTTTGTTATTGATGCGAAAAGAGGCCAAAAACCACACCATTTGATCATCCCTAAAGGACCGTACTTCTACAGCCTCATTCTTTATAATGAGCTGAAACCTAGACCGAGTACTTGTCGCAACATTGATATAAAGAAAACATAGTCATAACATTTTTTTTCTTATATCAAAACCCTCAGAAACATGCTAAAAGATGCACTATTATAGCCCATGCAACTGTTATACATTCCCCATAAAAAAAACCCCCTTTTAAGCCGTGATTTTTACTGTAACTTTGTACATTCAGCCACCATAAAACCACAGTCCCTGCTCCATATTTGTTGATACAAAAATTAAGCTAAAATAGAACACAAAACTAGGTGCAAACACAATACAAGGACAACTAGCAACATGGAAAGCTAGAAGACTGAGATCTCTATGGAACAATTAAGGGCTAACATTGGTTTTAGGACAATCGAGTATATTTAAATCGGAAAATACATGTTTTTTGTATTTTTATATTAGTTTTTGTTTTGATGTGTAAGCAATAATCTATTTGGAGAACTCTTTCCAAGAATAGATGACGCATTTTATGTTCCTATCTTGGATGTTGACTATTTGAATTAACAAATACATGTTTATGTTGTTAGTTTTTTTTTTTTTTCTATGTTTGGAATATATTCATTAAAGTTGCAAGCGAATTTGGACTAAATCGATGTAATTACATATTCAACCATTAAGAGTAAATGTTGGTTTTTAAACCCATTTTAATTAATATATACTGAAACAAGCCCATGCCTACCCATAACTCGCCATCACTACGATTTAAATGCCCATCTTTTATCAAAGTAAATGGGCTTGAGAGAAATTGAAAATGCAATGAAATTTGACTAATTGAGGGAAATAGTAAGAGTAAAAAAAGAAGAAAACTTCTGAGATGAGTTGAAACAGTCGATAAACTCGAGGGAGGCAAATCAAATTTCCCCAAAATTATCTTCTCTGATCAGTGCTCAAGCAACACAGCATATACTACAAGGAGATGAATAGATAAAACAATCGCTGCAATTTCTCCAGAGGAATATGAGGAGAGAGTACATAAAGAATTTGAATACATTAAACTGGTCTAAGAGAAAATACATCAATGGAAGAGATATGTGATTGCAAGGGCCAGCATGAGAAGGACGTATGCAATTCCTTGATCAATAGTCTTGCCTGCAGCAAAAACCAACATTTAACAACATTAGGATAATTCCAATTAAGCCAAGGCATAACTCAGTGCACAGTACATTTAGGTACCCAGAAATGAAGAAATGAAAAAATCAAGACAGTTGCCTACCATCATTAGTTGGGCCTTCTGCAGGGGAAGGAGCCGTGCCTTGACCGAAACCAAACTCCAAGAGTGCCAAGAACATGAAGCCAATGATGGGAAGAGCATGCAATCTCATGGAACTCATCTTCAGAACTGATAATGATCTCACACTAGTATAAAAGAAGAAGAACAAACAAAAACGGAGCTGGGGGAGGGAACTCAGAGGGGATATGTGACAAAGCGAGAAGACGAGAGGATATGAGACGCATAAAGAGGTTTGCGAGGAATTTATATGACGTTAGGAAAGAAACTTCGAGGCAATTAAGAAACGCGGAGGCTGCACTATTTCTTCGAAGACAAGAGAAAATCGAATCCATGCGAAGAAAAAGATATCATTAGGGGATTGTTTGACTCGCTCGGCGGCTCATCTTATTGACTCGTTCAAGAAAGTGACCTCGAAGCTGCCTCGTGGCGTTGAAGTGTGGCTTCTCACAGGAAGGAACGCGTTGCTTTCTCTTTCTTTGTTATCTCGTCCCCCCTTTATACTATTCTTAGCTTTTCGTTTTGACGGGCTATTTTCTTTTTACTCTGGAATAGAAGACTTGCATGGAATCCCTTTTATTATTATTATTATTTATTTATCAGATTTTTCGTGTTCTCATTTCTTTGAGCTATCTCTGTTTGATTTTGAATTGTATTGGGTCATGAATTGAAATATCTTCGAGCATTAGATGGGAAAGCTTAGGTATATAATTTGTTAATTTGAAAAAAAAAAAAAGAAATTTGATTGATGGGATTTATATATTTGGCTGATTGTATTTGAGATAATTTTAAAATATTTTTTTGTATTTTTTAAACTAGAAATATACGAAAAACAGTTATTTATATCTCTGTTATTTCAATTATATATATATATATATATATATATATATATATATATATATATATATATATATATAGACACACACACACAAAATAAGACAGTAATTAATTTAAATTTATTCATGGTTTTGTCTCATGGCTTTATTATCAATAATTTATGGTCTTCAAATCATATTTGATTGTGCTGATATTGATGGTTCCCCCACTCCATAGGGACATTTAACTTGGTGTATATTTATATTATTATTTGGGAAATAGTCTCTCTTCGGAGAACAATTTAAAATATTATCTAAAAAAAAAAAACCTTTTTGAAAGTCGACGAGGCAGAGATGAAGAAAACTTATTCCTCCCGAGGGTTAGTTCTTTTATGTAGTCCCTCTACGGCTAACATTGTTTTTAGATAGTCCTTTTAATTATATTTTTATTATGTCCATCCTTCTATTTTTATTATGCCCACATCCATCATTAACAACTTTCATTTTAATATAATTTAAGACTGTTTTATTTTTTCTTAAATAGAACTAAGATTGTCAATTTTGTTCCGTTTAATCAGAATAGTTGGTGAATTTCATATCCTATTAATTCTTTTATATTATTTCTAATCTCAGTTTATTAATTCTACAAATCTTGATTAAATATAAACCGAAAAACTTCTCTTATGCAATTTAAATCACATTAATTCCAGTAGAAAACAACTTTATTAAAAACTTATTTGTTCAAAAATATTTTTTTGTAATATATAAATGTTTTTGATAATCATTGCAAGTTATAAATCTTTTTATAAATATTCTAATTTAGTTGATTTTCTCTTGTATTTATTTGATATAAGAAATAAAAAAATAGGAATGGGAATGAATTAACAGAAAATAAAAATATTGGTGATGTAGGGACTGAATTCTTAATGGACTAAGAGTATAGGAATGGAATTAACAACATTAAGAAAAAAAAATGTGAATTGTAAAAATAACCTGAGTTCAGTTAGCCTAACCTTAGTCAAAATATATGAGCTGTACTCGTCAAAATTGGAGGGTAGAGAATAAATTAGTATATCACGGATATTATATTAATATATACATTGCTGGAATGCCTAACCGCAAGACTGATTGCAGGCAAATAAAATCCCCCCCTCTTTCGTATTTGCTATTTCCCCGCTATAAGAAATTAACAATAATGATAGTTATGATAATAATGTTAATGATAATTATATTTTAAATATTTATAATATTATTAATAGTAATAGTAATTGTTATAATAATGAAATAATGATTGTTATTATAATGGTAATAATAATAACAAAAAATTGATAATTATAATGATATTTACGATGATAATGGTAATGATAAGATTATAGTTTTATAAAGTTTCAATGTAATGATAATAAATTACTTATTGTGTTATTAATAAAATGATGCTTTATAGTTGTTGAGAGTTACTGTGAGATAATGATAAAATAGTTGTTATATTAATAATAAAAATACGGTGATTATGGAATTGTAATAATAATGATGAATGATAATGATGTTGGTGAATATTATGAATTTAGAACTGGATTAAAAAATATGTTTTTAATAACTTATTTAATAATGTCTTTTATCACATTGAAAATGTGGAAAATGTTTTTCTAAATAATATTTTTCATAAAACAAGCCAACCCTAAATTTGAGACACGGTCAAAGGGTACCCAACGACTTGGATACACCACATGCCATTGATAAGGACGGCAGACCATGATTTTTCTCTCTCTTTTTTGGGTTACACTGGATCATAGATTTCATGAAATGATATTTGCAGAGACCACCACCACCTCTGGAGCCTGCAGAAGAATTATCTGTGAAGAAATTTATTTTCTAAGATTACGTTATAGTCTTCTAGAATTTCTGAGCTCAATTGCATGGTTTTTCCTTTCCCTTTTTGCACCTCCATGGAATCTATTATGCTTGCAAAGTTATTTGAATAAAATAACTCAAACGACGCGTCAAAGGGTTTCTTTTCTTTTTCGCGTGAGAAGAACTCATCTGATTTTGATACTGGAAATTGATGAGGTAAGAGTTTGGTATTGATAATTCTATTCGGGGGGCAGCTCGTCAACGATTTAAATTTTATATGGACTATTTTTTTAATCCGGGTCTTTCCTTGTTTGTGATTATTCTAGCTTTTATTATAAACTTGTGAAATAAACTTATAAACTACCGTAGGAAACAAGCATGTCTGTCGTTTGGATTGTATTTAAAAATAATGAATGACAGAAGGATTAAATAATAGGTGATTTCTTTACAATGTTTCCTTAAGTTGCAGACTTTGGCATCACTTATTATTAGGTTTTGACTTTTCATGAGTCTAAATTAATTAGGCCTGATTGAAGATGTAGTTATGGTTATTTTTTAAAATATTTTTTATATTCAAATGCATGAAATAATATTTTTTTTATTTAAAAAAAATTATTTTTAAAATCAGCGTATTAAAACTATCTAAAATACATAAAAAAAATTAATTTTTAGTAAAAAACATTATAAAACACGGTGCCTAAAGTATTGTGTTGTATCGTTTTTGTTTTTTGTTAAAAAAAATGAAGATTATGTGAAATTTGTTTGATTTTATTTTTTATTTTCAATACACAAAAATTGACAATAAATTTTCAAATCTTTTGAAAATAAAAAAAAGACTTAAAAAAGTTCTGGAAACTTTTATTTTTGCACGCTAAATAGCCATTGTTTTAGGAGTTGGGTCATGATCATACTGGGAGCTTGAGAATGGGTCCAAGATGCTAGGATCTAGCTAGGACATGATTCAAAGTGCTCTAGGGTCGTGTTCGGACTGCATCGAGGTGCTTATGGGTCAAGCTGAGATTTGATTCGAGCGTTGAGTAGTCAAGTTAGGATTTAGTTTGCAACTAGTAAATTTTTCCTTGTTTCAGTTAGTCGAATCATGTTTTTAAAATTTAAAAAAAAGCTATTAAGAGAGTAACTTTTTTTTTAATATTATAAACTCAAACAAGATGATAAATCTTTAAGTGTTAACTTGATGTGAATCAGTTTATTTAATAGGTTTAAAAAAAATCTTAATGACTCTTTTTTAAAAAAATTAATGTTTAAAGATAAAATTAAAAAATATATAATAAAAAATAAAAGTGAATGTCAAACAAACTTTTCAAACCAGTAATTCTAGATATTAGATAAAAAATATCATTTATAAAACAGCAGCGAAACTCAATTCCTAACAAATACAACATCAAATGATAAATTATCATCATCATTATTATTATTACTAATATTGTCACTTTCATTACAACTACTACCATTAATATTGTTATCAATAGGTAATATCATAATTGTTATTAGTATTATTATCGTGATCACTATCACTATCATTATTATCATTGCTATTATTATTACTATTTATACTATTGTTATAATTATTATCACCACCACTATAACTAATATTATCATTATTTTTATTATTATTAGTGTTAAAACCACCACCACCATTATTATTATTATAAAAATCATAATTAATTATTAATTAATGATTATTAAATTTGAAAAAACATTTATTACTATTGAGAAAAACCATAAATTTGATTTGAAGGGTAAAATTAATAATAATAATAATAATAATAATAATAATAATAATAATAAATAAGTTATAATTTATTATTATTGTTATTATTATCACAATCACAATTACTATTAACTATTATTATACTATTATACTATTATTATTGTCATCGTCATCGTCATCATCATCATCATCATTATTAATATTATTAATAAATTTTTAAAAAAAAAACTATAAGAACTTTGAAAAAAGAGCCAAGGAAAAAAAATCAAAAGTAGAAGGACTAAAATGAAAAATATAATATACACAAATTAGAATTGAAGGACTAAATTGTAAACAAATAAAACTCAAACAAAAGAGAAAATGACCAAAATCAGAAAAATCAAAACAAAAATGATGGATTTTAAAACACCAACAAAAAATAGAGAAGGATTTAGGAGGATTGAAACTATAAAAGAAATAAAAAAAATAAGAAATTAAGAAAAGAGGACTAAAATGAAAAACAAAACATATAAGAAATTATAATTGAAAGACAAAATTGAAAACAAAGCTTCTATAAAAGGAATAAGGACGAAATAAGAAACTCAAAGAATGAGGACTGAAATTGACAAATAACAAACAAAGAGGATAATTATGTACTTTAGTTGTTAAGAGAGAGAAAAGAAAGAAAAAACATAAAAAATTGATCACTAGTGGCAATTCAAAAATTATTAGCCTACACGCGTCCCATTATGTGGAAGAGGGCATGACTGTACATCTAGGGAGATGATGGATTGCGCAAATGACGCCTACTCGCTGGTGTGTGTGGAATAGGCGCTAACAACTTTTCGATTAAAAAATAAAAAATAAAACATGAAAATACCAAAACACCCCCAAAGATAAAGCTTCTTTTTTGTCTTTTCTAAGGGTAAAAACATTATTTTATTGTACATGAAAATTGAAAAACCTGAAATACTCTTGTCTAGCAGCTCATTTTTTTTTATCTTGAGGGTAAAAAAATGTTTTTACTGTTATGAATATTGTGAAAAGCAAAGAAAACCTTTGGTCAACAGTTTTAAATTTTATTGACTTTAGAGGTAAAAGAGTATTTTTACTATGTTAAAAAATTTGAAAAAGCGCATATATCCCTAAACAATTTTTTAATGACCATTGAGCCATATAAAAAGATCAAAATACCCCTAAATTAAAGGCTTAAATTTAAGCCACTCAAGGATAAAAAGATAATTTTACCCTAGCAATCCACAATAATCTCTACATAAAGTTACATTAAAACTCCCCATCTTTTAGCTTTCTTTATAATTGCTTCAAGGTCATGCCGAAACTAGATTTGGAGCTCCCTAGGACTAGGGGAGGGTTGGAATTAAGACATTGAGGTGTTTGTATAGGAACAATATTTAAGATTACCAAGGGATAGGCCGAGATCAAGTTTAGGACATCTAAGGTTCAGGTCAGGTCTGTATCAAACTTACATTTGAGGCTACTAAAGGTCAAGATGACATTATGTCTAGGACACCCAAGGTTAAATTTAGGGCACTTAGAATCTGGTAGAGACTAGGTTGAACGTTTCCCGAGTGAAAATCACAAATGAAGTCAATGTTAAATGAAAGATAGGACCATACACTACACCTCTTGATACCATAAGTACTTTTCCTATTAATTCGAGCACCCAATCATAACTATCGCTTTTTTAGAAAACAGAAGAACTAAAATGTCTAACTGAACATATTTTATGTTCTCAAAGAACTAAAAATAACTAAAAGAAATATGAAAATAAAAAAAAACATAAGAAGAAAGAGACCAAAAATATTACCAAAACATTAGAGAATTTTCTGAAAGAGAACTAAAATAAAACATACATGTCCATGAATAGGACGTTGTAAGAGAAAAAATTGTAGAATTTCCATAATTTTTTGCTTTCTAGGAAAAATAAATTGAAAAGTTTTTTAGCAATAAAAATAACTTAAATTTATAAATATTATGAGTTCTCTGTCTATACATTATTTTTGTCTTAATGAGAAAATGAAGAACATAGTTCTTTTTACCACTATTTTAAGTATCATTCTTTGTAGAGGGAAAATACTCACTATATTCACACAAAATAAACATTCTGCAATTAATTGGGTCACTTTGGAAGAGTTTGTTTTTTGTAGACCAAATTAAAAACTTAAAGAAATAAAGGAAAAAGACAACTCCAAATTTCTTTACATTTGAACAAAGATTAGTTGGCAACAGTACGATGATAACATAAAATTCATATGATGAGATGGCATGCTTGTACATTACCACGAGCTTATAAAATAAATGTATTTGATAGTGTTATAATTGTGAATCAATATTAGATAAATAATGGAAACTAAAGGTATAATGGAAAAAAAATTGTGTTGGTGATGAAAAACTTAGAGACTAAACAAAATAATTTGTAGCAATCTACGGTATTGTAACAATCTCAAATTGTAAACTCAAAATATATGATATATATTCATAGCTACAATTATATATATATATATATACACACACACACACACACATACATACAATTTTCCTGAAATTTCGGCAGAGTTTCCTTTGTATTCTTTAGATACCAAGTTATCGACTCAATCATTTCTCAACCTGTAACATCAATCACAATATTCGTCCCATTATTTGAACTTCAAAAAACTCAAGCATATTTCAATATCTCAATTCTATTTTTCTATAGAACACTATAATAAAACTAATAAATTCTTAACATGCATCGTCTCTTTTTCTTTTTTCTTTTTTCTTTTTTATTTGTGCTCAAAAATATACACAACCAACCATAATTCAACTTAATAATAATAATAACATTATAAATTACATCATACATAAGATAATAAGTTAAACATTATATTTTTAGATATGGAAGTATATTACAACAAAATATTAGTTCTTCCCACTACATTAATCACATAACAAAATTATTTATCCAAGCATCTACTTTCCAGATCGAGGGTGCGATGTACCTAAAAACATTAT
>Ga0325411_1008637_pt1 | contig 11001 bp, 7 predicted proteins | sample PopdelMetagenome_13_FD_206181 | JGI IMG/M metagenome (GOLD analysis project Ga0325411, IMG submission 206181) | Populus deltoides microbial communities from Bellville, Georgia, United States - Xylem-PdIQD-R4 | ecosystem: Host-associated > Plants > Phyllosphere > Stem > Wood/Secondary xylem...
GCGGATCTCTTGTTCTGTCATGGAAATGGGCCAGTTTTCTAAGAAATTGTTGGGCCCAAGTGCCTTCGGCTTGCAGATGTTACGGGAACCAGCAAGCAGAACCATATACATAGCCATTTGATCTCTCACGGGCCCCTCTCCCTTCCCGTTTTAAAGCCCGGTGATAGAGCCTCTAGTTACAATTACTTTATTACATTTAATATATATATATATATATATATATATATAATGAGCTCGGTTTTTTACTGTGGTTCTAGACAGAAAAAATTATAAATTAAAATAGTATAAATATGATTTTATCATTGCTAGAAAAATTGATCAAGCCTGTAATTTGGGTAGATATATTTTTTCATGAGATATATTCGTTATTGCAAAATTGATTGGAAATAGAATGATTCGGACATGTTTTTTATAATGTAATGATTATTTTCACTTCAAAAACAAAAACAACAAAATTTTGAGTAAGGGGCTCTTTTGTCTTTTTAAAAATGAGCGGTAAAGTTATAGTCATGAGACTCATGACCTTGGAAGAGAAACAAATATAATTGCATAGAGGGGCTTTTCTATCTTTTTCTTTTTGAAACTATAAAATAACGAGATTAATCTTACAATTAAAAAAAAGTAGAGACTATTTCTGAGGGAGTTTTGTTCCTTTTTACTGATTTATTGTTATTTTTAGGTTTTGTCATAATCAGCTTCATAATTTCAAGTTTTTAAATATTATTTTAAAAAAATTGTTGATACGCGCATTGTGAAGGACCGTGCAGTGACTAAAATCCTGCTTCCACCACGATGTTGGGATCAGTGTGTCATCTTCTTTCCAGCGGTGTGGCGCGTGCTCATAAAAAAGGTTCTTTATTAAAAATTTATTTATTTATTTATTCAAATTATCATTTGACATTTGGTTATTAAACTTTTAGCTTTATTTTTTATGTTTTTTTTTTAGTTATCACGATCTTATATCACGGGTAATAGGTTAGTCAAATAACCATGGTTGCCTAATGTTTTTTCCCTCCATGTTTTTATATGATATTGAATTATTTTTTTAACAATTTCATACTTTGGCATTAAATTATTGGGCCTTAAGCAATGTGATTTTTTCATTTTTCTTTGCTAAACCGGGCCAGCTTGCATTTTCTTATTCATTGTTTTTTATTTAACTTTAGTCTTTTTTGCTAGGTCTTTCTTTTGAAAGTCTATTTTTTTATATATCTCGATCTCATGTCGTGAGTGGTAGGTCAATTAAGTTAACCCAAGTTGACTTAATTTTTTTTCTCAGTTTTTTTTTTATTTTTTTTAGTTTCATCATTTTGCATTAAATTTTTTGCCCTTGAGCTTTGTTATTTTTTTAGCTTCTCTTTTTGTTTTGTTATTTCAAGAGGGGGTTGGTAAAGTTAACCCAAATCAGCTTGCATTTTCATTCACAATGTTTTTTTTATTTAACTTGGGTTTTTTTGTTAGGCTTTTTTTAGGTCTAATTTTTTTTTATTCTGATCTCTTGTCGCATGTGATAGCTTAGTCAAGTTAATCTGAGTTAACTCGGATTTTTTTCCCTTGATTTTTTATGACTTTTTTTTTCAATTTCAACATTCTGTATTAAATTATTGGTCCTTGAGCTCTATTATTTTTTTCACTTTTCTTATTGTTTGGTTATTCCGAGAGCGGGCTAATAAAGTTAACATGGATTGACTTGGGGTTTTTTATTTTTTTTTATTGAACTTTGGTTTTTTTTACTTAGTCATCCTTTTAAAATTCTTTTTTTTTTATCCTGATCTCACATTATAAGTTGTTGTTTTATTAAGTTACTCTGAGCTGACTCGGATATTCTTTTTTAGCGTTGTATTTTTTAAAGTTTTTTTTTTGTTTTTATTTTTGATATTAAGTTATTAAACCTTGAACTTTATAATTTTCTTTTATTTTTTTACGGGTTTTTTCAGTCTCATATACCATGACGCATTTTAGTTAATATAACCCGAGCTATATGTGGTAGTGTGTTGAATGAACCTTGTCCCTGTATTGGTAGGCAACTGACACCCATTTTTACAATGTGAGCTCTGTAGCTAAATTAGCTCCATTCCCTGGAACCTATTTTGCACACCCCTGCTCTCCATTCAACTCTCTCTGCTACTTCCTCCATTGAACACAACCACCACGCCTGCCACCGCTTCGCCCACCCATCATTTCCGCCTATCCACTGAACCTCTCCGGTGACAAATCCTCCATTGATCACTTATTATTATTATTATTATTATTATTATTCGATTGAATTACAATATATAGGGGAATATGGCAAGCGGGCAAGTGTCAAAACGAGTCAAGTACAAGAGCTCAGTGAAAGACGCTGGCACTCCTGGTCGACTATTTTTGGTATTTTTCACTGCCTTTTCTTTCCGGGCTTTCAATTTCATCGTCAAAGATTGAAACTTGATTGCATTTTTTTTTGTGTTTTTGGGTTCGGGTGCAGACTTTGGAGAGGTTAATGTTCAAGCCTAACAGTCCTAATTCTGCTACAAAGCTTAATATGGAGTTTAGATTCATTAAAAGTAAAGGACTCAGTTCATTTTTTGTTTGTTTTGGTGGGATTTTGTATCTTTGTTTTTGGTGTAATGGTTTGTGTTTCTATTTTTATGTACATTGAATGCGTAGATCATAGGTACACTAAGGAGGGATCAAATAAAGCACCAATGCTTAATCTCACTTCGAGTCAGGTACCTGTGTTGCATATTATAGAATTGTTTGTGGTTGTTAGTTATTTCTATTTCTTGTGTTTTTAATGTTGTACTCAAATGTTTTTTTTTTGGGTGTTGTAGGGTGTGAATTACATATTTGAGCTTGAAAGTTATGATGATCTCCACGTTTGTAAAGAGTGTGTGGGTAAGTCTCGATTCTCAAGCATAGGCTGATTTCAAGTTTCTCTATGAAGCATTGGCTGTTGATTAGAGATTATGATTTATTATGGAGTCAATAGTAATGTTGTGTTTGGTATATCGCAAGCAGAACTGTAATGCAATAGCAAGTGTGAGATTGATTGACATATTTCAAATAAAACACACATGCAGTTGTATTCTGGTTGGTATGAAGAAAAAAGGTTCAGGGGAGAAGAATCATCCCTCTTCTTTTGTGGAACGTAGTATATATATGCTCATCTTTGTAAACAACACGATCAATTGCTAATGTGTAGGATCTGTTATTCTTGTTTAATTGCACCAAAATATAATCATTCATCACTCTGCTATCGCAATTTGTGATCCAACAAATAGTGGGATGATTCATATATTTACATTCCCTTAGATCCTTCATCCCATTATGCCTCTTATTCATTTCTCTCCCATGAGAGAACTCTAAATCTGTGTCCTAAGGGGTTTATATTTCAGCATGGCACCTGTGTATGGACATGGAGTATATTTGCTGTGACATTTTTTCATTAAGCTTACAGTGTTGTCAAGTTTCTATGCTGTAATCTTGCTCTGACATGAACCATTTTTCTCTGCCTTCATTGTTGAGTTCATATGAGAAAGGGAAGACGTATATCTCTATGTTCATTCTTATTTGTGATTAATGAGGAACCCCGGATAGATTAAAATATAGCCTTCTATAACCATTAACTATGGGACATCATAATGAGTTTATCTAAGCCCTTGCCTTCTTTTGCTCTCTGTTTCATGGAACTTGTCAGAGTTTTCTGCTTTCTTACAACTTTTATAAATTTTTTACTGCATGCTGTTTATACTACTGATAATCATAATAATATGTCAGTCCTCGGTGTACTACTTCTGAAGCTCTGGTGTTTGGTGTCTTGTAAATAGGCAAAGCCCTTTCGAAGACCGAAGAGACACCAAAGCCTGTAGACACTTCTGAAGTTCCCTCTGAACAACCTAGTACAGAAGAACTGCTTTCCAGGATGAATATGCTGCGAGAAAATAGGTAAATTTATTTACTCAGACTCTTGATTTGGAGCAATTGTAGTGCAAATCCTTTGGGCGACTGCTTGGCAATCATGTTATTTTATAATAATGCAAGTCTCTTTTATTTTCTCCTTGAAACTGATACTAATTCTAATTGTGCTTCAGTTAAATTTAAGATGTACTTTCCCTTTGGTTCTATTTTGTCTGGCATAATCTCAAATATAATGGTAAAAGAGAGCACTTCTTGTGGTACATGCCATACACAACTATCTAAGAAGGGAAAATATATCTTTCTTAAAAAGAATTGTTTGACAGAAGACCTAGCCTCAAGTTCATAGATGCTCACTAACACTGGTTGTTTCAAGCTTGTAAAGCGACAATATCAACTGTACAAAAATAAGTTGCTAATGAAGATTTGATGACTTTGCCAAGGATCAATTAACATGTCAAACTTCTTGTATTTAAAGAAGAAGAGTTATTCTTTTCATGGTACTTGCAGTGCTTGCTATCAAATTTCTACTTGGTAAAGTAGTGTAACCTGTATTAGGAACATAAAAATAAGGAATTTAGAGTTTAAGAGCCTCCGAGGTAAATTTGAACAGAGCATAGAAAGATGATGGGCAATGAGTTCAGAAATCAATGCTTTAATATTTTTTTCTGATGACAAGGAAAAATGTGCTGGACATATCTAATTTTCTCCTTTATTGAGCCAGCATGCTAAGAATATCTTACCTTTTTGAAAAGTTAACCACACTATATTAGCTGCTGTGCTTTGATTTAATGACCATCATCACTGGATTTTTTCCCCTGCTAAATGCATCTTTTTTTAATTGGGCTGATGTTCTTATCTCTGTGATCCATTTGACCACTAAAATTTGTCATTCAGCGAGTTGCAGAAGCTTCATAAGCGGTTTGTGAGTGATGGTGTGTTGACAGAAGCAGAATTTTGGGCAACTAGGAAGGTTAGTGTTCTTTGAAGATTTATGCTTGATTATTTTGCTTTCATGATGTGTCTTTTCATTTGTATTTGAACTTGCAGTTTCTATCGGTTTGGATCTTAATGTTTTCTTCAATGAAACCATCTGCCTAGAAGCTGTCATTCTGATTGTGAAAGGCAGTATTATTTAGGAATATTTAATTGCAATTCTTCCTCCTTAAATTGAATTGCAGAAGTTGCTTGGTGGGAACACTAGCAAAAAGTCAAAACAACGGACAGGCCTTAAAAGCGTCATGCTTTCAGACACCAAGCCCTCAACTGACGGTCGAGTACTATACACCTCCCTCCCTCCTCAACCCTCTCTATGTGTGTGTGTGAACATGAGCTGGTGCATATATTCTTGCCTGTTTGTCTTTGCTGTTGAGATTTTTTTATCTGTTTTCATCTACTTTCTTTGTGGCCTTTTTGACGTGAAAAGTTTTTACTTCTTGCAATTCCAGACAAACAAAGTCACATTTACTTTGACGCCTGAGATTGTTCGTGAGGTAAGATATCTCATGATTATTCAATAACAAGGATAGTACAAGATTTTAGCTTATGAATTTTCATTGGTGGTAAAAAAGTATTCTTCATGCTAAATCACATCCTAAATTCCATTAGAATAGAAGCCCTGCGCCCATATTCTTTCACCTATTTTGTAACTTCTTCATTCTTCCAGTTATTTAACAATTAAATCGTGTCCCAGATTTTTGCAGAGAAACCAGCAGTTCACCAAGCATACTTGACTTTAGTTCCCAAAAAGGTAATGAGAGCATTGGAACTACTTTTTAAATTTTCAAGGGTGTTTTCATGACAATATCTTGATAATTCTCTCAGTAAATAATTATCCCAAGTTGAGGCACGTCTCATAATTTTGCTTTTATGAACTCTTCTGGTGTGTTTAATTTTTTATTCCCTGAGTTCCAGATGTCAGAAAGGGATTTCTGGAGCAAATATTGTAGAGCAGAATACCTCCAGCATGCAAAAAATGCTAATGCTGCGGCTGCAGCAGCAGCAGAAGCTGCTGAAGATGAGGAGCTTGCTCTTTTCCTGAAACCTAACAATATTTTGGCCAGCGAAACTCGGCGGAAGGTATCCATTCTTGGTTGGTTATTTCATATATCTTTTTAAAAAAACTGGGATGTTTCTTCGTACTTTTTATGTCCTTTTATTCTGAATTAAGATATGTTGATTCAATCGGTGCCTTTTGTTCCAGATCAGAGGTGTTGATCCAACTCTAGACATGGAAGCTGATGAAGGGGATGATTATACGCATCTTCCAGTAAGTTGTATAACGCCAATTTTCATATTAAGACTATATTCCTGGAATTTGTTATTTCCTTGTGAATTATTTATAAATGGTAAGCTTGGATGTAAAACTCCACTGGGAAATAACGCTAGAGTTTGTATTTCCTGCTTATCGTATACTAATTTTCGAAAAGAAATGCTAGATAGGTTTATTGAGAAAATGGAACATCTCAATAAAAAATATAAAATAAGGGTTTTCTTCCCTGCTTAACATCCTCATGTATTTGAATTAAATTTAAACTTAGCATTATGTTACTTTCTGGTGGAAATCCTAGTTTCTTCTCTAGGTTGATTGTCTGAACCTGTCATTATGTGCTTTTATATCTATCTCTTCTAATCATGGTTGCACTTTTAAAATACAGGATCATGGCATTGTCCGTGACGGTAGCAAGGAAATAACCGAATTGCAGCATGAACTATATAGAAGAACTCTGTCGCAGGACCTAAACAGGCATGCTGCTGTTGTTCTTCAAGGATCACCTATAGGTAAGAGTTTTCTATCAAAGTTTGCTTCTAAGTGCTTTAAGTGTGCAATGAATGATTTTGTGTCTGTTTCTTGTTTAATTTTCTGGTGTTCGTACCTTACAAGTTGCGACTAGATACCTTGTGAAATTAAGATTTGTCATCTTATAGATGAGGAGCAATTGAAAGACACACAGACTGTAGCAGAGGCACTTGAACGGGCAAAACAGGGTTAGTATGGTTTGTGTTGACTTCCCTTTACCCCTCCTCTATTTGGTCATGTATGAAAACATCCTTGTGTTTCTGTTGCCAGGACAGAATACTTCAAATGAAGAAGCTGATATCAATGCAAACCAGGACAGATTGAGTAGAATTTTAAAAATGATGGAAATTGATGATCTTCAGGCGTCAATTGATCTTCCTTTGGCACCGCTTTCTATCAAGGTTTGATCGACTTCTTGTCATCAAGAGTCTGGTGTAAATTTTTTTAATTGAGATGCATGATTTGACGTTTCTGAATCCAGGATCCAAGGGACTACTTTGATTCTCAACAAGCTAGTGCTCTTAAAACTTCCAGAGATACCAGTATTGGAAATGATCCAGTAAGATGCACCCTGAGTGTGGAAGAATCATATGCTTCTTTGAGGGACTCCATTTCCCACATAAAAAACACAGGATTGGTTGATCCCATGGTTACACCTGAAGTTGCTGCTAAGGTAATGGATCTTAAATTATCTGCTGTTTATTTGCTACATATTATTGGAAAACTTTCATATTACCGTTAATACTGTAGTATATCATGTGACTATGATGCAGGTCCTTTCGGTCTTGACCCACAATATCTCAAGCACCAAATATGATATTGGGAAGAATCCCGGGCTAAGTGTTTTGGACACGTTGCCAAATACAATTAAAGAGGAGCTGATATATGTGAGTTTTTGTAATTTATATGGATCTTGTTTCAGGGGAAAAAATGAATGCTTTGCGTTGGATCATGCATTGGCCGATATTGCTGTTAATGCTAGTTTACTAGTTTTCATTTTGTCAGCCTTACTGGATTATTGCATGATTTTGATTTACTTTCCTGTTATCTCATGTTCATGTGGAAAATCTTGCCTTCAGCACTGGACGTCTCTTCAAGAGTTATTGAGGCATTACTGGTCATCATATCCAATCACTACTATGTATCTTTATAGTAAGGTAAATGCAGTTGTTCTTTTGTCACATTGTGCTACCTTAAATAAAATGAGTGAAGTTGTTTCTTTTTATTTCTGGATTCAGGGTTTCAATGAGTGTGGCATGATATTTGAACATAAAAAATGCTGCTTTGGTCAGTATCGGGATTGAAAAGGGACGGCTTTAATGACTATATCAATATAGTTAAATAATGAAACCATGAATACCTCGTTATTTTTCCCTTTTTTATTTTGTAGAAGATTTTCTCTTGCCATGAGGTTGGTTGGAAATAGCTTTTCCCAACTGCCAACATGCTAAAGAGATATTGCTTTGAAGAGGAATTCCTTTCGTTGTACCATCATCTGATCTTTCAGTTTTCTCTCTGTTTATTGAATATTTGCAGGTAAGCAGGTTGAAGGATGCAATGTCAAAAATTGATTCTCAGCTACAGGTAATTTTGGCTGTAAGCTCCTTTTGTGCTTTCCTTATTCGCCCATTCAGAGTTCTTTTCTGTGACAATACAATTCTAGTACCTAACTTATCGCTTCCCTTCCCCCTCCTCTCTTAAGTCTCAAACTGCGTCTTTCTGGCTCTTTGCATGTAGTGTCAGTGCGATTTGACCCTCACTGCAATGTATAAACACTAAATGCTAATTATCTGTGATTGTTACTAGTTGTTGACCAATTCCATCCTTTACTTGACCAGTTGAATATCATTTTTATCTTTTCTTGTCTCTCGTAACAGAAATTTATGGGCATCTTTTTGTAGACCTTTCATGTCTTGTTTAGTATAATAATTCTGTTAACATTTTTGCATCTGATTACAGTTCTCACTTGAATGAAGCACATTGTGAGTGTGTTGGATATTCATTACCTAAGCTAAAATTTTCTTCATAACATTAAATTTCCATGTTTGTGCTTGGTGTTCTTGGGACATTGGGTTTCTGCATTCTGTTTTTTTTTTTTTTTACATTAAAATGTTCTTGGCACTTGCGGGATGCATGCAACCTGTATTTGTTACCTACTTACTTCTCCAACGTACTATTCCATGGGTTTTGAATGAAGCTATCAAAGTGCTTATTCCTTTTTCTTTTAAATCTCAGGAGCTGAAGGAATCTGTGCAGTCAGATCTTCGACATCAGGTTACTCTACTAATTCGACCAATGCAACAGGTTAACACTTCTTTCCACTTCTCCATTTAACTCAAGGGTTTGATGCTTTGATGTATTAAAATTTTCATAGCAGCCGTCAATTATCTGTTTCAGCTGTTAGTAGACTTCTTTTTGACTGAAATGTTAACCATGGTTTTGAGTTTTTTGAAGTGAGATTGGAATTACAAAAGTTAACAAATACCCTAATTTTCTATTGTTTTGCCAACTCTGCCAAGATCACAAGCCAATTGCAAAATATTCCGAATTGTTTTTTGCATTTGCATTTTAGTTTTGGCTGGAATTCATGGAAGACCATTTTTGCAGGCTCTAGAGGTAGCTATGCAACATTATGATGCAGACATGCAGAAGAGATCATCGTGAAGTGGAGAGAGATCAAATGGACATACCTAGGGAAATTTTTATCCTTGTGTCACTTCACAAACATCATGCTGTGACATTATTTGCCACCTTCAAGTCAATTTTACTACTGAGTTCATATTATTTACATACAAAGGTGATTATAAGTGAGCATTGTTAGAAATAGAAATATAGGGGTGCCTACATGGTCTATCATCATCGAAATATGTATTGCTAACTATGGATACTATCAACGAAAGCCAGATTTTCTAGTATGCAACAAAGTTGGAGCCCCTGTTTTGACCTTGGTGATTTGCTCCTTCAATTATTTGATGTCAATGCAGTTATGTGCCCACATATCCTGATTAGTAAACAAGTCAAGGATTTCTGTCCACTGATAACAATGTCAACAGCAAAGGGAGATGCGATTGTTTTTGCCATCTAACATCCAAAAAAAAAAAAAAACGAAGTAAAAGACATCAAAATGCAAAAGGGGCAATTCCGTTCATCTTGAGAAGTCCATTTTTGAACTAGTTTTGTAGGATAAATGTGTGTCGAAATGGACACAAATTAACACAGCTGTGTGGAAAGTCATGATCTTCAACCCCATTGCAAGATCAGATAAGCTGCAAGGCATCTGTTTCAATTTAACAAATCTGAGAACCATGAGACATTGTTCCTTTCAACAATAGCTACAGTCAAATAACAATAAACAAAAGTTATTACGATCCAAAACTAATGCCAATGAGTCAGTCCCAACAAGCACCTAAAAACAAGAACAAGTTAGGAAAAAAACAGAAACCCTGAAGGAAATGCTACTAGAAAGGAGGAGGAGGAGGAGCATAACCCATGAAAGGCCTTCCAATTCCAGCTCCACAAAGTGAACCACTGACACTAGAATCACATTCATGAAAAGCATCCTTCAACTTGTGAAACCCGTTCTTGTAAATTCCAAAACCAAACAACAACCCTATCAGGATCGCCACCAGTACCACACATGTGCACAACATGCACACCCTCTTCCCACAGCACATCTTTGCTAGCTGTTTTTCAAGAACTTGGCGTGTTTTGAATCTTGGAGTTGCGTTAAGGGAAACAAACACAGTAAATAAAGTTGAACGTAACAAATATGAGAATTGATAGCTTGAAAGCAAAGCAGATAAAGAGGAGAGATTCTGATGGTTTCGATATTATTCTGATGTGGATGGTTTTTATTGGTTCATGGTCTCCACTTGCAGAATCATCACCATTGGGGCCATGGATGAAAGTAGACTGTTTAGCTTCGCGTCCACATTACTGGGAACGTGGTAAGTTTCTTGAATGGTCCTCTAAGTTTTTGAAAACCGTCATTTTAGTCCGTTAACTAAATTTCTTTGTTATCTAGGTAGACAATTGTTTAGGAATTAAGTTATATATATATTTTTTAGATTTTTTCTACACAAATCCCTTAAATTTTATGTCAAAAAAACAGGTGATTTATCATCTTTTCAATCTAAAAACTCATTGTTTTTTTTTTCCTCTCCTTTTTACTATATTTCTCACCCCTTAAAGTTTCGTCTACAGTTTTTTTTTTTAATATTCAACACTGAGTGAAAGATTCATTTCTTCTATAATAAAGAGAGCATCTAAAACGAATTATCTATTTTTCGTGTCAAACAAAAGGCAAA
>Ga0325411_1008638_pt1:0-10000 | contig 11000 bp, 4 predicted proteins | sample PopdelMetagenome_13_FD_206181 | JGI IMG/M metagenome (GOLD analysis project Ga0325411, IMG submission 206181) | Populus deltoides microbial communities from Bellville, Georgia, United States - Xylem-PdIQD-R4 | ecosystem: Host-associated > Plants > Phyllosphere > Stem > Wood/Secondary...
ATGTTATCTTGTTTTTGTAGTGTGTGTGAAGAAGTGGCAAAGCAAGGGATGAGAATCATGATGTTTTGGGCTGTATTTCAGAGGGATTCTATTTAATTGGCCCACCTTCGATCGTGGGTAGGATTAATTTTTTTTTATCATGAAAAAAATATTGAAGTATTTTCAACTTGTTTTTTTAATTAAAAAAATTAATTATGAACTCAAAATATAACATAAATTTAATTATATTTTAAAAAATATTGATACAACAACAATATATTAGATATTATTTTTTATAATATTGAGACAACCAAATATTAGATCGATTCGGGTTAATATCAAATTTGCGGGACATATTGGATCAACATATTAGACAACAATATTTGTTTATCCTATTAAATTCATGATCAGAATTATGAGATCAGAAATTTTTTTTAAAATTAATTATATAATGCTTCATTTCTAACAAATCCAGCGTTAAAGGTTAAAATTGAAAAAAAAACTAAATTCATGAGACTAGAATAACTCTATAAAAAACAAATTGAAAACAATTACGAAACTCAATTCTCAAATATACTAATATTAAAAAATAAAATAGAAAAAAAAAGATTAAGGGTGTAAAATTAAAAAAAAATTACTTTAGTTTAGTCGATTATTATGAAGAGTCTATTTGCCATAAGGACCTTAAGCCCAAAAGCCTACAAGCTGACGATATGAGAGACCAAAAGCCTTCGTTCTTCAAAAGATGAAGAATGCGTTCCAGGTGAATGCTCTACAAGAAATACGGTTTTAGACCACTTTCCAGAGACCGAACCCCTAAGCTTTTTCGATCAAAGCTAAGGCTATATCCAATTAAAAATGAACCAAAAAATAAACATGACCAAACTCGGACTAAGTTACCAAACTATGAGATCGTGATAACTCTGTTAAAACAAATATAAAACACAATTTAAAAAAATATCAAAAAATAAATAAAATCAACTTAGGTCAACTTGTTAAACTAGTGACTCGGGTTATGAGATCGGCATAACCTATAGAAAGAAGATTTTTTTATTATAAAATTCAATTTTCAACCAGTTCAATGTCGAATGATAAAACTGGAAAAAAATCAATTAGAAAAATAAAAAAAATTAACTCGAGTCAACTGGAATTAATATGTTAAACTCGTGACCTGTTAATGAGATCAAAATAAACTTATAAAAAGCAAATAAAAAAAATTATGAAGTCTTATTTTCAATATATTTAATGTTGATTATTGAAATCAAAAAAAAAATTAAAATCATGAAACTAATATATAACTTAATATAAAAAAATAAAAAAAAAACTACAAAGCACAATTCTTAACCAAATTTTATTGGCCATGTGTGAGATTGAATTAAACCCAGCACACTTCCTTACCCTAACCTTGGGCTAACTTGAACAATTATAGGTTTTGAATCCTTGTTCATCACAAAAAAAAAAAAAAAAAAAAAATGAAGGTTGAAACATTTATTGTGTTGGTGTTGAGCATTCTTCGTACCTAAATTTGGGCAGCAAAATATCAACATCGGCAGGGCCTGGTGAGTTTCTGCTGGACAAATTGAAGACACGTTTCAAACTTATATACCAAGGCCCAGCATGGATTTTGACGAAGTTGTTGAAAACTTCGCAAGAATTACGGCCTTCCCAAAACTAATGGGCTAAGAAGGTGTAAAAAGGTTGGGTTTGGACAACTGAAAAACTTATAAAAATAAGTTTCCGATGAACCTCACCTTAGATTTACATTTACATTTACATTTAGCATGCTAATATTTTTGTATTTTAAAAGTATTTTAAAAAATTTTATTTTTTTATTTTAAATTAATAATATTTTAGTGTTTTCATATCATTTTGATATGCTGATATTAAAAATGATTTTAAAAAATAATAAAAAAATATTTTGATGCATTTTTAAACGAAAAATATTTTAAAAGCAACCACTATTATACTTCCAAACATTCCTTACAAGGGATAGGAAGGCAAATTTTTATTTAATTTTTGCCAAAAATGTTGGACTACTCGGAGATAACAAAATTTATCTAGGTTTTGGGTTTAGTAGGATGTGTATTATTGATGAAAATTATATAACGACTAATAATTAGAGTAAACATTAATGTGTATATATTTTATTTTCATAATTGATGGCAAATAGACTGGTTTTTTTTTGACTTAGATTAGCATTTCCAAGTTGGATTTAGATGTATAAGTTTTGTTTAAGGGTATTGTTTAGTGGATTTGATGGCATTATTTGTCCTGTGGATCCAAGATTATAAGCCTTTTCCAATGAGGATTTTCTTGTTTAATCTTCTTATATACACTCATGACTCTCGATTGAATAGGGTTTTTTTTTTTTAAAAAACATAAAAATAAAAATAAAGAGGACCCAGATTTCACCTCCCATCAGATCTGAATCTTGGGCACCTTGCCCTACCTCTACCGAGTTTTGACATGTCGGAAGGGTCCGGTGGAATTGAGACAACATTATATTGTCTTGGCTTTTATAATGCCCTTCTGTCTGTTGTTCTCGAAACCTAGAACCAGATCCTGGGAAGAATATGTTCGATCGATATTTATATAACCTTTTCGGGTTAGATTAAATTGATGAAAGGAAATGGAATCCTCGTGGCATCAACTTTTGGGCACAGAACATTATTCTAAGAAGATGCTCGAGATTGCAATCCATGCCTTGATGCATATTTCAGCGCAATGCCTGCCATGATCTCTCTTCTCTATCAGTACTATAACCAATCAATTTACTAATAATCTCCAGCCTCTTCATGTCCCATTGATCTCGGTTTCGATCCATGCTAGCCATCGAGTCAAACAAAATATTATTTATAGATTTGTTTTTTATATAGTTATTTTAGTTTTATAATCCAAGTCGCTGGTTCCACTAATTAACTTAAATTATTTTTTTAATTAATTATTTTTTAATTTCATCATCTAACATTGAATTAATTAAAAATTAAGTTTTATAATTTATTTATTTATTTATTTTATATTTAATTATCCTAATTTCATAACTTTGAATATTGTTTTGGTATATAAATCTAAGTTGAATAAAAAAAATAATAATAACAACAGAAAAAAATATTAACAACATCTTAAAAAAAATAAATTTACGTTTAAAAAATAAAAAAAATTATACCCGCAGAGGGGTCAATCAAACTAGAGCAGTTGTCGTGGAATCTCAGCTAGACTAGGATAAGAGGGAAAATCTTTTGCCTGTGCATGATGACTGCCACTATGACCCTTTCATATCGTATTGCAGAATGATTCCTTCATGTGAAAAAGTTTTTACTAAAACTAGAGGATTATCAAAATAATCTATGCTATCAATTAATGGCATGGAATATAATACATATTGTCACATTAATTTATTAAGTTATTACTGGTTCAACTAATAGTATTTATTTGAAAATTGGAATCATCCCATGTAAGAGTTGCTAAATTAGCATCTTAAATTAATTATTAAATTGCCAGTTAAAAAAGGGATTTGGGATGTTACCCTGAAATCATTACAATGATTAAAACTTGTTATTTTTTTTCTATAAATTAATTATTTAATTGGGAAAATTATTTGATATGGTACCAGCTGAGTTTTGGGTTTAAAATCATAAAAATATTTACAAAAAAAATCAAAAACATCTTTTGATAAAAATAATGCATATCAAAAGCATGTTTAATAACAAATAACTAGGTCTTTTTTTTAAAAAGTATAATCTTGAAAATAAAAGGAAAGGAAAAGAAAAAGGAATGGAGATAGTATAAATTCAAATCAATATATTAAATTTAAAAGCTTTTTAATATAAATTGAAGAGAAATTTCCAGATTTAGAATTAACTTGGGAATTTCATTGCATAGAATTACATGCACGAAATCTGGACCTATATGCAAAAATATATATAATATATGACAACCAAAAGTATTATAGACATGCATAGAGCAGAAAAGTCGAGCAAGATACTGCTGCTTTTATGTAGTGTGCCAAAAAGCCAACAAAACTCACGCTAGCAACCTTCCTGCTCAAACCGGCCACCATTTGCTGGAACAAGATCTTGCACTGATCAACAAGAATGAATCAGCCTTTACTTCCATTGTTCTTTAGTGGATTAAAGGTCTATAAATGCATCTAAGCTGCCTATATAAAGGGATCTGTCTCCTGCTTTCTCACAAGGAAAATAGGGCTCTGTTAATAATTTAACAGCATGTTGTGCTGCAAAAGCAAAGCAAGCAAAAGGAAAGCAATCTTTTAATTGAAGAAGCTGGGAATTTTGCTTATTGGAAGTTCGGGACCACCAATTATATGTCTGCATGCCCATGAATACAACTTGCATTATGGGGCTCTAGTCCTACAAATCTAGTCTCGCCCTCTCTACTAACTCAAATTGCCATAAACCCTATGGTGCTGCCCTAAAATACCATAACAAACCCTAGCACCCTATGTATGGCTATGGCCACGCCATGGCTTTGAAAGAAATCCCTTCGACGTGTTTCATCATTGCTTTCTACCCCCCCCTCACTCGGTAGATTGAGGCTATATATCTTTTTCGCCTTTCAAGATACTTCCAACTAAGAAACAGCCAAGGGCAATAAATAATGACCCAATCACGCTTTCTTGTTCCTATTTTTGTTAAAAATCTCGTGGACAACAAGAAGAAGAAAAGATTGCTGAGAAAAGCAGCTAGACGTGGCAGAGGTCCGGTGGCAAAGAAAAATTGGACTACAAAGCAGTAAAGAAAAGCTTAAGCTATACTAATTTGCAGTGGCAAAGCCAAATACCAGGATGATCAGGTTGGAGAGAACATAACAAATGTTTGCATCCATGTCTTGTTAAAGAGTTCGATGGGTTTTTTAACAGAAGGAAGATGAACGAATGAAGATGCGCATGCAGATTTTTTTTCCTTTTCTTCTTCCTCCTTTTGTGCACACGGAAAAATGAGAAACCAACGAGGGTGGAGGTTCCAGAGATGGGAAATATAAGGTCATTTTCATGATCAACATAGGCATGCGTGGAGCCTTTTAGCTCTGGGAAGGGTTGATTGTTCAGCTTCACTAGTTATGATATTAGATTTCAATCCATAAATCTACTTCTAGGAATTAGTATGGTACAAACAAATAAGATCATTCTGAAATAAAAATCTGCCAAGTGCGAAAAGCTACAAATTATAGCTTTATTTGTGGCTTTTTATAATTATGGGTTTTAAAAGAGTTATAAAATTATAGTGTATATTAATTAACCATCGAGACAACTTAGTTTCAACCCCACCTCACTACCAATCGGATCCTCAAGTGGGGAAACCGAGAAAGAACTATCAAGCAAAATGCAGCTTCTCAATGTAGTTAACTGGATTAAAATAGAAGCTGAAGGTTGAACTAGGTGGACCAATTGAGAACACAAAAATATCGGTCACAAATCTTACAAAAAGGGGGATTCTTGTTGAACTTTCAAGAACAAATGCCATATGGAGCAGATACCAAAAAAAAAAAAAAAACTGATAGAACTAAGCATATGAAACATCCACAAACCATAAAAAATCTAAGCGAAGAAGGTAACTTATCAGAACTTTAATAATTTGTAGCAGACAGCTTTAAGTCCTATCCTTGCAAATTAGATTGTAAGATATAGGCTGTCATGAACACGTATGTGATACATGCACATTTTCTATGATGTGGTTCTCTCATTGGGAGGCTTGATGGGCACAGAAGTGCCATTGCAGCATATCAAGTCAAAAATTTAAAACTCAAAGTATCATATAACAATTCTGCATTAAAAAAAAAACAGCTACGGTGTGGACAATTCTGCATACAAAACACATTCAACTCGTAATACTCTAGCAGAAAAATCAATCTGGGAGATTCGGCTCCGATTCTCCAAAAGAATCTAATGGATCACAGTGATCAAATTGAATGATAAAGCATTGTTACTCTACTTCTCTATAATATTTTCCTCTACTTTTGTGGCCCAAGTTATCTACCACACTAATAAGAAACAGCCATGTTTCCACATGATGAAAATGATGATGTTATATTGTTATTCAAATACAAATTACATCAAATCTCTAGCTTCGCAAGGCTCAATGTGCTCTAAAAATAACTTTTGAGCTAGCAATATTCACTTGGATTTTCATTATATTGCATAAATTACACAGCTAGAATACTCAAAGGATTACAAATCTGATGTTGGTTGCAATAAATTTGCAAGGGATGAACACTAGAAAAAAAGGATTCCACGTGTTATGATGATATGGTGTTTAAAGACTTGTATCAAGTTTATGTTGTAACTTGAAAAATATTCTCTTGACATTTCTCTCTTTTCTCTTGGATGATTTTCATGTTGCACCCTATAGATTTAAATGATTTCAATGGGAGATTTGATGTCCATGTTGCTAAATTGTACATTTAACAGATTGTCTTGAGAATTTCTTATTCTCATAAAAATTAAATCTGCGCAACTAAGCATTTTTCTTGTTGGGACTCGTTAAAGTTAGACACCACATATATGATTATGTTTTTTGTCCCCTACAAAACCATAAAAGACAAACTTCTAATCAGAACTACTCGACTAAAACAACAAAAAATCCAGAACCCATCTATGAAGGCAGCACTAATTTTCTTAGCAGGAATGCTCAATCCTTCTATCCATAGAAAACATTCCAACCTCTACCCATCATTCTCCCATATTTAATGCAATAGATTGTTATTAAGACAATTTCTCTAACGCAAGTGAATGTTGTCACATCAAGTAGAACGCTAATGAAAATGAAAACAAAAAAGTTCATTGAACATAAATTAAAACATTGAATTAGATTCAGATAGGGAGCGGAGCTATTTTCTAGTATGTGATAATTAAAAGTAAATGGGGAAACTTTGTTCTAGTTGACTAAATCATTGCATTGTTATGATCTAAATGATTTTATTAGTTCATATGGAATTCAGCAAACAAATTATATAATTCAATGAAAAACAGTACTGTAAGACAACTCTACTCGATTCCTTCTATGATATTTCAACATTTTCCATCTTGAAGGTGCTTCCAAAATGTTTCCATGGAAAGTATGTTCTGCATGAATTCGAATTTCAAACTTGTGTTTTTCACGGTTTTAGAATCAATAGGAACATTTCCAATTACAATGTCTAGCCAAATGACATTTAAACCACCATAACTTTTCAACCGAGGATAACTAATCCTACAAGGGGTCTTATTTGGTAGAAAATTCCTCCATTAGCTAGTCTTGGAAGGACAACAGTAGAATTGTACTTGTGCAATTTGAAATTACACGCTAGGTTTGGCTTTTTGCAGAATTATTTGATGCACAGAAATGCACAGAAAGATTCCTTTATTTAGAAATGACATTGCATTAGCTGTGGAAGGTGACTATGCCTTTGCTTCAAAATGAAACATCAATATAGATAAATAAATGGTTTTCATAACTTTAAACTAAAAGGGATTATTTTAAAAATAATATCCATCTGTACTCTGGTTATTTTAAAGCTTGTGGTTTACATTTAATCTTCAATTGATATTGTTCAAGCTACTACATTGCTAGAAAGCTACATTCATTAGCAATAATACAGAATGTGTCAGCAATCAATGAAAACAAACTGTTGAGCACCAAAACTGGTACTGTACAGATATTAGCTTGCCTCTACAGTTACGATTTCTCTCTTCCCAATAAAAAATCTTGTTTCTTGAAAATGATTTCTTGTTTGATTGAGGAAAGCTTCAAAATCCGAGTTTTCTTCACAAAATCCTTTTTTTTTAAGAAAACATAATCAAAATTTCATTGGGAAACAGTCTTATAACATGCGAGCATATATATATATATATATATAAATTCTTGCAGGTGCATTAAGCAAGAGCAATTGACAAGAAATATTTCCATTTTTATCATCGAAGTCACATCTACGCATGTCCATTCTAATTACTTGAAGGATTTACGTGTATAATAATATCAAATGAACAAGTATTTCAACAGAGAGAGAGAAAGAAGAGAAAAATGACTTCATATTTTTCTTTTCTTTCACCTTTTGGACTTGAATGCTTAGCTTATTGATGCATGGCTGGACACCGCCCATACCGCGTAAGGAAAGGAGAAAAAAAACAAAGAAATAGATCGGTTTGGTCTTTCTGTTTAGTCCAAAAAAAAAGACGAAACCCAATTTTCGTTTCAATTTCAAACCGGCAAACTTACGGGTAAACAGGGAAAAAGGCAAGTTCAAGTCCAAAACTAACGTAATGCAATTTCAAACCCCAGAAGACAAAACATAATATATAACTCAAACAAACAAGAAAACATGAAACATGTCATCACTACATTACTACTGCACTGCCTCCCTACTTGCTTTCCTTTCCTGTCCTAACACAAGAAAGAAACTTTAGATTTCTTTCACATACAAGAAAGAGAGGAGGTGAGGGGGGAAAAAGAGAAAGAAAAAGAAGAAGAATAATAATCATAACTTAGCATCGAAATTTTCACAAAAACATGTTAAGCATTGCCTCTCATCAGCATTCATTCTTCTTCTTCTTTTTTAACTCCTACTTCTTGAATGGATGTGTCAAATTTACTTCTCTTCTTACTACATTTAATCATCATCAGTTTTTTTTTCTTTTTTTGCAAAATGGACTGGAAAAGAAAAGACCTTGCTAATATAAAAGAGAGGGAAGACAAGAATGTTGTTGTGGTGTTTTCATGATCTTGGATTCGGAAAGAATTGCGTACCGGCCATGAAAGTGTTAAGTGGAGCTGGATATAAAGAGGAAGGATCAAGAAATGCGGCTGTCGTAGAAGCCACCGTTACACCACCACCACCAGTGGCTGTGCCAGCTGTGATTAAATTAAGTGGCTGTACTCCACCACCTCCAGAAGATGTCTCACCGGGTGCCATGTAGTTGCTGTCAGGGCCATGATCATAAAGAATTCCTTTAAACACATGCCCTCCAATGTTAACAGCAGTTTGGTAAGCTAACATCTCCTCACTTTCATCAATGCCACTCACTCTTACACAACGAAATAATGCAGGAGAGCTCACTTCTGATGGGAAATTCCCAAGTTCTAACCCTAAAACAAAGAACCCGTTAACATAAACTACTTCAGATTTTGATTAAAATAGTAAGATAAAAAAATGGGATTTTTTTTTATAGAATTATATTTTATGTATATGAAATGGCACGCAAAAGCTATCAAGAAAGAACAAACATGCTCATATAATATATATACACAGATATCAATCAACACACAGAAAGAGAAAAATAGTTTCTCCCTTTCAATCCACTTGTCAGGAATACCTCATAACAGTATTCATAAAAGGAAAGGTGAAAAAAAGCTGATGGGGTTTTACTATGGAGGTTCGTTTTCATTACACGCAATCGATATGGCCTCTCTCTCTCTCTCTCTCTCTCAAGATTCTCTGTATGAGCGTGTGTGCCACTGAAGTCTTCTAAAAAATGACTCTTTAGAACTGTGAGTCACTCGTTTCTGTTGAAAGAAAAGAAAAGAGACATTACATAAACAAAGTGTATATAGATATTGTCTTTACCTGACATGCTATTGGCTAAGCGAGTGCAAGCAAGAGAAGAGCTTGGATTTTCTCTCTGTCTCTTAGGATTCTCTCCACGAATTTGCAGTTGTTGCTGTTGCTGTTGCTGTAAAAGATTTAATTGTTGCTGTCTTTCACGGCGCTTAGAGGCAGGAACCCAAGTACTTTTCACATGGGTTTGGCACTCAAATCCTCTACTCTTACAACAAGTCCTACACCTCATATGTATACAATCTTTCTTTGCTTGGTTGCCACAATCTTGGCAACTTATGCTACCAGCTCCTCCTGTTCCAGAACCACCAGGCCTCATCATCATGAAAGCTTCTGCTGCTGCTGCTGATCTTGATGAGGATTCATCAGAGATGTTGATTGAAGTTCTACTGGGTCCTACACCTAACCCAACAGCTGATGAGTAGAGATCTTGCTGTGGATTCTGATGTCTTTGGTGAAGAAGTTCTTGGTG
>Ga0325411_1008641_pt1 | contig 10996 bp, 6 predicted proteins | sample PopdelMetagenome_13_FD_206181 | JGI IMG/M metagenome (GOLD analysis project Ga0325411, IMG submission 206181) | Populus deltoides microbial communities from Bellville, Georgia, United States - Xylem-PdIQD-R4 | ecosystem: Host-associated > Plants > Phyllosphere > Stem > Wood/Secondary xylem...
GTTGTCATGTGGAACAAAACATGCACGCTTTCCAGTGAAGAGAGAGAGACCAAACATTCTGACATGAAAAATAACGCGTGTGTGTTTTTTATTTAAAATAAATTAAAATTTATTTTTAATAAAAAATGAAAAAAAATAACTTAAAGTTAAATAAAAAATTTTAATTTTTAATTGGAATGCCGGGTACAACATCACATGTCCTTTGTTTTTGTGATAGCTATTATATTTTTTATTCAAACTCAATAATACGGTGTTTGGTTATAAAATGAAGTTGTGGTTTGGTTCATGAAACCCTACTAAGTGCTTGTTTATTTCCATGGTTTCTTCTTCTTTTGAAGTAAACCATATGAAACAATTGTTTGGTAACAATTAAAAAGTCATTTATTGTTCATGAGTCCCACTGGTTTTAGCGTTTAAAACGCAGGGGGAAGGAAAGCAGTTTTTTGCTGCTTATTGCGTGGAGGAATCACTCTTCACTGTTCACGTGAATAGTTGAGATGTCTTCACTGTTCACATGAATAGCGTGAACAGTGGATCATGTCTCCACTGTTCCGGCCGGACCGGGTTCAGTCCAAAGCTAAATGCATTGAACCGGGTCCAACCCAGTAAAATTAAAAAAATATTTTTTTTTATTTTTAATTGTGTTTTATTCGAAAAACTAGTGTTTAACATTATTCAATGACACTGCATAAATTAGACGAAAATCACTTGATGACATAGCATTTGCAGAATTTGATCGCAATTCCAATTTTATTCACGATTATATTTTACCTGATGTTGTTACGCGCTTAAGAAATCAAGGAAACTGTAGTCCTTATCGGATGTATTTCATACGTGATGGAATTGTAGATAGTTTAATGAAACAATAAAAAATATTTTATATAAAATATTATTTATTTCATGATGTAATAACAATAGTTAAATCTACAATATTTAAATTAAAAACCATCAATATTAATAAATATTTTTTAAAATTATTTTATAACCTCAATTTCAAAAGCATTTTTAACCAAACACATTAAACTACTTTTTGTTAAACCTCAATTTCAAAAGCATTCTTAACCAAACACATTAAACTACTTTTTGTTAAACCTCAATTTCAACCACAGTTTTAACCAAACATATATAAATACCAAACCAACCTCAACAAAAAATACTTTTTGTAAAATAATTTTTTTAAACCACAACTATAAAATTTACCATAATACCAAACATACAATGAGGTTTAACCTCAGGTTTTGGTGAAACAATTTTTTCATGCTTCTCATCCAATGTTTTCTATTTTTATGTTTTCACTGTTCACTCTTGCAAAGTGAACAGTGAAGAACATATCCACTGTCAACACCAAGCCCTTCCCTTCAACTCACGGCAAGCAACTCCTCACCACTAACAACACAAAAGGCTCCCATCCTCCAGCCGACAGCCAACAACTCCCCCCCCTTTTTTACCATGGTTAGCAACAACAGCCACCACATATGTAATAGCAGAACTAACTCCACCTTCAACCAAACCCGATCCGCCCAAGCCGTGACAGAATCTCTTTCAGTAGCTCCTACACGCCGACCTCCTCCTTTTCGCTTGTTGCTCCTTTTGGGCACAACCCCCTAAGCTATTGCTAGAACCCATCTAAAAATAATAGAGGCAGAGAAGAAAAATAATATCGAATCTTTATGTTGAGTTTTTTTTTTTTTTTGCAGGTTCTGGCTAGCTCTCACTTCTAGGATAAAACAATATCTTCCATTATAATTGATTTTTCACTTTCAAAATAGATATTTTAAGTTATTGTATTTACAAAATGTTTTTAAAATATAATATTTAAAATTATTGTATTTTAAAAGCGTGATGTTTAAATATATCATTTTTTTTAATAATAATATTTATTAAATTTCATGTTTATAAAATATAACATAATTAAAATATGCTAATTTAAGAAAAAAAAACCATTTTAATTAGTGTCTGAGGGAGTCAAATACTGCAAGAGAGTTTGAGCCAACTCTGTTTTTATTTATTTTTTTATTCCCTTTCCCCACGTCTCCTCTGTTTTCATTTTTTACTTTTATTATTACACCACCACTGCTGTTATCATTTTACGTTACTAATTTATACTATATATTATAGAAACAATTAGATAATTTCCCATGTGACGTCGGTTATATCAAAAAAATTTAAATACGAAACATCTCAAGTTAGGGAGAACTTGATGTTGACGTACGCTTAGGAAATAATAAAAAAATATAATTTTTGTCGGATGAATTTTGTACATGATAGAATTGTAGATAGTTTAATGAAATAATAAAAAATATTTATATAAAGTATTATTTTTTTCATAGTTAAATATACAATATTTAAATTAAAAATCTTCAATATTAATATATATCTTTTTAGTATTTTATAACTTTAATTTGAAAAGCATTCTTAACCAAACATATTAAACTATTTTTTGTTCAACCTCAATTTCAACTACAGTTTTAACCAAACATATATAAATACCAAATCAATTTTAACTCAAAGTACTTTTTATAAAACAATTTTTTTCAAATTATAACCACAAAAGGTATCACAATACCAAACACACTTATTATGAAAACGAGAATTTCATAATCTAACAATCAAAGTATACATTTTCTTGTTGCTGGTCATAATTATCAGGGTTTTTTTTAATGGAATTTCTATTTTTTTATTTCATAATTTCCTATTTTTATAAAAAAAAACCCTTAAAATGCATGGAGAATTTACTGTGCACCTAAATATAAATTATTATTCACTAGAATAGTATAATTACTATTTTATCCTTTTAAAAAAATCAATACCCTTGATATTGGGGATACAATTGTATTTTTTTAAGGGTCCATTAGTCATTACGATATTAATTAACGACAATTAAGTTTTTAATCCATGTCTTGATTACTTTAAAATAAACATGTGTCTTGATTTATTTTGTAACTAATTCAATTGTCTTATTATTTTTAATATTTCATGAATAATACAATACTTGATTTATTTGAGTGAATGTTGAAGAAAAAAAGGTTGTTCTTATGGTTATGGGGTTAGTGGGTTAACCATGGTCAACTCGAATTTTTTTTGTTGTTTTTTTTAATTATATTTTTTTTTCAATTTTGCTCTTCAATCACCACCAAAAAATCGACGAATACAAATGGAAAAATCAATGGATTTTTTCTGTCGATATTTTACGGTGATTTTTATTGATCGAATTCTTTCCATCGCTAACTCTGTCGGTAAACACTGATAAAAATATGTTGAAGGTATATAACAAGACATGGAAGTTTTTACAGACACCGCTACTGACGAAACTACAATGAGATTCAAATAAGCAAATAGTACAGTGATGTGTCATATATATCGGCAAAATTGCCGAATGATTTACCATTGGAATAATTCTGTTGGTAAATTTATCTGTAATATTTAATATATAATCTGACACTCGACCCTCCTCTCCCACTTCTCCTATTTCTACTTCTTCCTTAAAAAAACCCATGCAACAAAACAACCTTTGCCCCCCTATTCCTTTGGTTGAAATTTTATTGTGGATTTTCCATCTTAATTATATAAATCTACCCTTCTTTAAATTTGAAAATAATTTTAAAATGTTAATTTTTTTATTGTATATTTTTGAAGTATATGTATTTTGTTTGGGTGTTTACATGTTTTATCGTTTTTTCTCAAACAAAATTGTTGTATGGATTTATAATTTTATAGATGTTATGGTTTATTTTAAATTTTGTAAAATTATATTTGTTTGTAAATTGTTAAAACTTATGTCGAATTACCGACTTAGGTGTGTTGTGATGAAATAAATAATAACTTCTTTAACGAATCCATTTTATATTTTGTCAATTTTATTACCGAGTTGTAATTTCCGTAAATATGTATAAATTTGTATGTATATAGATAATTGATAATGAATTCAGAGAAGTATTAAAGTAGGTTGAATAATTTTGACCTAAACCAATATTTTTATAAATTTATTTAGTTAACGTAGTTAATTAATACATGTTGTCATCATTATTTGATATAGTTTCGATAGAAGTGATGGATGATCTTTCAAGGATGTATCGAGATTCACCCTAAGAATTGCAGATGATGGATTATTGTAATAAGGTTCAGGGTTTTATTAATTACATAACATCTAATCCGAGAAATATTACTTGAGGCAGTATTAAGTGTCCATGCAAGAGGTGTAAAAATAAAAAAATTTATTGATCCAGATGTTGTAACGATGCATCTTCTACAAAAAGGATTCATAAAGGAATACCTGTGTTGGAGAACCATTTGTTCCTTACGAGACCATGGTAGAAAAGATGGTTAGGTCAACTTTTACTGCTAACACCATGCTGGTTAATGTCCAATCTTAGATGAAGTACCGAATGATTCTAACGAACCATTATGAGATGGTTGCATAAATCATAGTAATTAATCGGTCATTGCATAGGTGTTTACCATAAAGTCAGATTATGGGTTGAGTGAGGTCGATTATGATAGAATTATTGAATGAGCGAGATGCAATTTACTTGAAGGGAACAGGCTGAAAGAGAACTTTTATGCTACTAAGTTCATGATGAAACCCCTCGATCTAGGATTTCAAAAAATTGCCATGTGCCCAAACTTCTACATGCTATACTACCTAGAAAATATTGAGTTAACCAAGTGCAGGACATATAACATTCCCATTATAAACCCAGAACTGGTAGGGGAAGGACTCATGTCACACATAAAAAACTTAGATACTTCTTAATCACACGTAGACTGTAGAGGTTATTTATGTCACCAAAAACTGTTAAGTACATGACATGACACCAATCACATGATATGGTGGACAAAATAATGGTGCACCTTTCTAACAATGAAGGAAACACTTTAACAATGTGCATCCTTACTTTTTAGCTGAATCTAAGAACATGTATATTGGGTTATATACATACTAATTCAATCTATTCGGGTCGTTTGTTGCTCCTTATTCATGTTGGCCGAAGTTCATGTTTTTATCCATGGTCATACTCAGTCCTAATAGTCCGGGGCAGAATATAGATGTTTGTCTTTAACAGTTGATTGATGAGTTGACATAGTTATGATCCTCTGGACTTTGACTGATGATGTATCAATGAAACAAAATTTTCTTATAAAGATAGCTTTGATGTGGACTATTAATGATTTCTCAACTTATAGAATGGTTTCTAGTTGGAGCACGTATGTAAAACTAGCATATTCATATTACATGAAAAATAACAAGGTATTCACACTAACAAACAACGATAAAGTGTCTTTTTTTAACTATCACTAGCATTTCTTGCCAATAGATCACAAGTACATAAATGACTTTTTTTGTTGGCAGAATTGAAAAGGATGTTGCACCCCGCTTCTTTCATGTGAAGATAAGAATGAAAATAAAAATTAAACATGGTTTCATTTGTGTTGTTACTCATTTTTGGACCCCACGTGTTGGAGATGGTGTGTACCTCTTTTGAACCGAATGCAAGAGTTTAGCTCATATTTCCTGAAAGATTGATAAAAATAGAGAATAAAGAAGTGTTTTTCAAACCTTGTTTCAGCTGTTTTTTGCTCTCCTTATACTCCCCCATTGCTGCCAAAATCATCAGGATTCTTAGGCTAATTAAAAGTCTTCATAATGCTAAATTCGTTTCTTCTTTATCTGGTCTTTAAGGTTGGATAAATCTCTCAGAATTTGCACTAAAAAAACAGATTATGCTGCTGTCACAATTCTGTTGTAATACCAACTTTGTTCCAACTTAGACTTTGATTCTGACTTGATTGCATGCAATATCCTACTATCCCAGCTATATTCTGTCATTTATGATATGTTAAAGAATTGACCTACACCTTTATTGGTTCTTAAGGCTCACTATTATTATGTCAGACTAGGATGCTCAGCATTGTCAGTTTTCGAATCAGATCAGGAGATCTTTTTGACCAACCAGATTGCAGCCAGATTTTGTTCTTCAAAATGAATTTATCTCACTTTGAATCCTTTATGAAAGTTGTAGACCCGTACGCATAAATGAATTTAGATATTTGAATCTCCTGATTTTGATATCAGAAGCTCAAGATATTCCCATTTGAACATCTAATGTAAAAGTAGAGAATCCTACCGCGAGAAAGATTTTAGCCCGAGTTCTTTTTGCAATTCTGTTATTCAAAACGATTTTATCTAACTTTAAATCCCTCATGAAAGTTGTAGTCCTCTACATGTAGATGAATTTGGTTTTTTAAATCACATGATTTAGATATCAGAAGTCCAAGATATTCCTGGTTGAATATCTAGTGTGAAAGTAGGGAATCCTGCTGCGAGAAGGGTTCTAGCCCGCAAGTCTGATTCTAGGGATTACGGGCTCATTTGGAGGATTTTTTTTATCAAGGACTGAATTGAAAATTGTTAAAATTAGGGATTTAATTGAAAATTGAAATTAGAAGGAACCCAAAATTAATTATGTTGCATGCAGAACAAACTAATGTTTTGCACGCAACGAATGTTGCAACAAGCCCCACCAGCTTGTTTCATCTTTGGTCCAAAGGCAACGGTTTTGAACACCTATGCCAGCTGTGGAAGAACGTAGAGGAGAGCCACGCCATCATTTAATGGTTGGGATTCTATTTGTAGAGAATAATTACCGATATCATATAATCAATCAAAATAGTTTGCTTCCTAAATTGCTTTATTCGATTACGAGCCACCCGCGATTGTGTCCCCAGATTTTGTTTCCTAAACAAAGTTGCGTTTTAGGCTATATAAACCTCCTCTGCTGGGAGAAGAGAAAAAAAGGGGGAAAAAAAAAGAGGAAAGGGAGAGAGCAAAAAAAAAACTCCAAAGGAAGAAAGAAAGAAAAAGGAAAACAGAGCAAAGGAGAGAAAGAAAGGAAGAAGAAATGAAAGAGAGGCAGGGCAAAGAAAACCATAAGGAACGACACAGTCGAAAGCAAGGAAAACACAGAGGCAAGGGTGACAACTCCACCAACATAACACGCCTTCATCGCCATTGTCTTTGTCATCTCCAGAGAAAGCATCAGCAGAAGGAGAGAAACAAAAACAGAAACCAAAACCAGCATGACCATCGTTTTCGTTGTCTAAAAAAATGTTTATGGTTTTTTTTCGTGTATTTATTTTATGGTTTTTTTCGTGTGTGTGTGTGTCTAAAAAAAAGTTTTCGAGCATATGGCCAATACCCTAACATGTTTTGAACATTCATTTTTTAAAAAATAAATAAATATTCAAAGTTTTAAAAGAAAATGTGTTTTAGCATGGATTTCTTAAACACAAAAAATTATTTTCTTGTAATTTAGATTTTACAACATGTTTATAAATTTCAAAGGGTGTTGGCCAATATTCCAAAAATATAAAAATCTTATTTTTAGGGAATATGTCTTTATTCACTATTAATAGTTGGATAAAGAAATCTAAAAGGGGTTAATATCCAAATTATTATTGGAAATAAATTTTTTATTCATTATAAATATTTGGATAAAGAAATCTCAAAGGAGTTAATATCCAAAATATTATTGGAAATAAGTTGCTATTATTCACTGTTAATGTTTGGATAAAAAAAACCCAAGTGGTTAATATCCAAGATATTTTTCTAGGAATAATAAGTCATTACACATCCTTCAAAAAAGCCTCGATTATAATTGAGGACATTTCAATTTTTGACTGCACGATTTATGAGCCATGAAAGTATTAAACACTAAGGCAAAAATAGGTTTTTAAAGCGCTCTGAATTTCCTTAGATTTCTAAATTTTTATCCCTCTTCCTTGTGATTTATGAGTCGCGAAGACTTGAAATATTAAGGGAAAAATGAGCTTTTAAGCACATTGAATCTCCTTAGATTTCTATCTTAACTATCGGTTCCTCTTGGCACTCTGTAGACATATTTAAAGGTATGATTTATATTGGCCAAGGGTTTTTGGTTTTAGACTTTAAACCCAAGTCCATTCATCATAGCAAACCTATCATAGGAAAATTAATTAGAGAACACCAACACCATAGTAATTATAAGGCAAACCAAACATCAAGCAGCTTACCTTAAATAGGACGTACTAGGAATGCTAAAACCTTCCATTTACGCAACCAGTCCCTTGCCTTAGAATCTCTAAAAGACTACTTAGGATTCATAGTGACCATAATACTAGGTGGCGACTTTCTTTTTCACAAAACAAAGACCCCGAAATCAATTCCTTGCTATGGGAAGGGTCACTGCAACGCCGAGCTCACGCAAGGGTGCGACATTTAGAATAAAAATAAGAATGAAAATATTTCTTAAAAAAATGATGTATTATTTCTATTCATTGTATATTAACTAGTATCATTATCACTATCTTAATCACTATCATTACCGCGTATAACAGTTATAATATTTTTTTCTAAAAACTGTTGTTGGTGGTACGTAAAGGAAAGGTATTAGCACCCCAAATACATCATACCTAAGATAAGTTGTATTGTTTTATTGTCTGATATATGCTAAGATCTCGTCGTGTTTCTAATTATTTGTCCGTCTATGGTTTAAGAAAAATCCTCCTTGGTAAGGAGATCCTTATCTTATCGGGTAAAACCTAACTGTTCTAATGTCAACAAAAGAACTACCTTTTAAATATCAAGAATACATTTTACGTATAAACTCGTAATCCCCGATACTAAAATGAAACAAAATGTATTTATTTGAAATATTGATTAAGTTCTCGTGACTTTAAGAAACTAGTTATTAAAGTCAAAATGCATGCTAAAACATATTTTTTGAAGTTTTCTTCGTTGTATAAAAATACAATATGATTTTTTTTAGCTTTGAAAGACTTGGCTGTATGCATAAAATAATTTTTTTTGTTTTTTTTTTGAATGGGTTAGACCTGACCTAAAAAGAAACTGGCCGAGATCAGCCCAAAATAAAACTGGGCCAGAATCGACCAAAAAAGAAACTGCTTTCTATAGGGCAGCCCAACCGTGTGGACTGAACTACTAAATTCCAGCCCACGAAGATAGGTGGTTACTGTGCATAGCACAGTAACCGGCTAATTATATTTTCATTTGCTGCAGAACGTGAATTGCTCACGTTCTGCATGCAAATGAAACCAACCAGGAAGATAGATCAAAGAAGGAGAGAAGATTACCTGGAGTGAAGGAGCATGTTTAATGTCGTTTATGGTGGCTTGTGGTGGCGAAGGTGGTGGCTAGGAAGCTCGGTGGTGGCCGCTGCAATGCTTCTTCCTTTTCCGTGTAAAGACATCAGTCCCTGCGTCTTCTCGTTCTTTTTTTTTTCTTTCTCCTCTTTTCTTTCTCTTTATTCCTTTGTTTTTTTTTCCTTTTTCTCCCCTGTTTTTTTTTCTTTCTCTTCTTTTTTTCTTCTTCTCCTCCTCTCCTCCTTTTCTGCTCTCTCTTCCTCTGTATTTATAAACAAAAACATGGGGAAAGAAGCCTACTTCCCCTGTCCAGTCATGGCACAGGGGTAGGGCGGTCGGGGCAGCAACTGTGCAGCTGCCCAGGACTACCCAAGAGGCACGTCCCCTCTATTTTTCACCCTGTGGTAGGCCACGGGTAGAGCTTAGGCGAATGGGGGGGTCTTTGTCGGTGTCTTTTTAAGGCGGTCAGAGAAAGAAGGAGGAGAGAAAAGCAGTGGAATGAAAGCTTCTTCTTCCCTTGCCTCGCGCGTCCAGGGGAACAAGAAGACCCACAGTGTCGTTCAAAACGGCACCGTTTGGGGCTTCTCGTTGTTTTTTCCAATAGGCGCTGTTTTGGACAAAACACACCGTTTCATTTAAAAGAAAATGGCAGCAAAATTGTGTGAAAGTCCAAATTAGTCTTCAATTTGTAATTTGTTCAATCAAGTCCTAAATTGCAATATTGATTTTAAAAATCAATTCAAATGCATTCCTGCCAAATTCAGTCGTCGGCCTTGAAGTTGGCCGCCGTTTTCACTTTAGTCCTTGGTCTCTAATTTATGCAATTTGACCCTCAATTGATCAATAAACTTTCAATTTTTTTCAATTTTGCCCCTGATTCGGTTAATTATAGCCTCATTATTTACGCACTTTTTCCAGTTTGGTCATTGGTTTTTGGATTTCTTCAATTAAGTCCCTAATTGGCCATCAAACTTCAATATTTGTGCAATTAAGTCCCTGATTTGACCAAATCAATTCTTAAAAATTATAATGTGACCCGGTACTTTAATTTCTCCCAATTAAAGCCTAAATTGACTTTAAAAATCAATATTTCTTGCAATCAAACCCTCCATAAATTCAATTAAACCTTCAATAAAATTTAATTGAGTCCATAAACATCTGATTTCGGACTTTTCTTCTTCGTTGAATTTTTTTTTTGTCAACAGGGCTCTCATTAGTCAACAAAATACTGTCAAATTTCAATCTTTGTATTTTTGAATCTCCTTAACCAAATTCTAGCCATTTTCAGGGCACTTCGGCATCCTTTTCTCACTACTATTATTTTTTAGATTTTTTTTGTTTTTAATTCGAATATTTGTTTTTGATTTTTTGGAAGAGAAAAGGTTAATTTGAATAATAACTCAAAAATAGATTATGACAATAGTTTTAAAGACAATCTAAATGTTAGGTCAAATAAAGACTAAGAGACTGTTTGGAAATACAGTCAACCAGATGGTCGGCAACATTTCCATACATGATCTAAATAAATATGATTCAAAAGTAAATGATTAACATTAATACAAAGAAAAATAGAGGCGACAATCTAGTATTAAATCAAAAGACTTACAAAAACTTTTGACCTATTATTATGACTATATCATAATTTTCATTGTTTTTCTTTCACCGGCACCTTTATTTCACCGCCACCATCACTTATAGTATTAACATTAATTTTAAAAGTATATTATTGTGTTAATTATTATATTATTATTACTGTTACTGTTAGTTTTAAAATTCATTCTATTCCTAATTTCTTGAAATGAAAATATATTTTTCAATTTTCATTCCGATTCCGTTCCAAATATCCAATTTCCGGAAA
>Ga0325411_1008643_pt1 | contig 10996 bp, 6 predicted proteins | sample PopdelMetagenome_13_FD_206181 | JGI IMG/M metagenome (GOLD analysis project Ga0325411, IMG submission 206181) | Populus deltoides microbial communities from Bellville, Georgia, United States - Xylem-PdIQD-R4 | ecosystem: Host-associated > Plants > Phyllosphere > Stem > Wood/Secondary xylem...
AAGACATCGATGATTGCAATGAGTGGTTGGTTAGGACGATAAGTGTCAATATAAAGGATAATATTGTAGTAGAAGATGAATTGGTGTTTGATGGAGTCACTAACATGGGGTGATGTGGCAAGGGCAACTAGAGCTGAATAACCAATACTAGACAACAGATAAAGTTAGAAGTATATAAACATCAAGTGCTAGAACTATAGTTAAGAAGTATATGAACATCAAGTGCTAGAATTATACATGAAGAGGGATCAAGTTCTAGTTTTAAACAAGTGCAGTATGTTTTAAAGATGAAGACTTGGATTGCAATCATGAAATAGAGGATATGAAGGACTCAAGTGAAGGAGAGGAAAGCATGGATGAAGATGTTTTTTTTTTTAAGATTAATGAAAAATGATGATGATATTTAAGTTTGTGTTTTAATTTATTTGGCTACTTACTACTTTCAATTATTTTGTTTTGTTTTAAGGGTGAAAAATATAACTTTATATTACTATATTATGATATTTTATATTTTTCTTTTGATTTTCTAATGATCTAATCTTAATTGCTATGTATTTTATATTCATGAATCATAATATTATATTATATTTTTTCTATCATACAGGTTGAGTGCCTTGGTTTATTCAGGCGAGCACCTAGAGCCTCAAGCATTTTCAAGGTTTGGCATTTTTTAACGGCTTTCACTTTTGACAATACTGTTTCAATTACAATTTTTCCCTACATTAAAAAAAATCAAAAAACTAGTCTTGAAGGGTAAAAGATTCTTTTCATAGGGTCATTTAGCATTTTAAAAACTAGAGGAGAGTGATCATGAATTTCTAATTAGTTTTGAAAACATGTTTAAGAGGCATGAGTAAAGAAGACAACTTTTTAATTGGGACGAGTTTTTGCGATCCCATTTATGATGGGATAGATATGTATTGTTGTTCTCTATCATAACCAATTTTTAGATCATTCTCAAAATTCATCTGTTTTTTTCTCTTTCAAAATAAAAATCAAATAATAAAATAATAATAGCAAGAAGACTGATATTTTGGTAAAAGCAAATTGAGAGAATTTTAAATGTAGAAAAAAATCAAGCTGCAATTCTTGATAGAATCGGGAGCATAATTGTACCCCTATTATACCCAAAACTAAAAAGATAATGTAGATTTATGGTCAAATTAAATCATTATTGGACGAATCTACATAAAAATTAAATCCAAGAACATAATTAGATTTGTAATAGACCGATTTGATTTAATCATGGGTCAAATTAAAGTTTAATTATGTTTAAAAATTAATTTGGGTCCAATTAAAGGATTTAATTATGTGCAAGGACTTAATTGTACTTTAAATGGATCAAATTAATTTTATTAGGGGCTTAATTGATAAAAACATTAAATTTGGGGGCCTAATTTGGGCTTAATTGTGAAGATTGGAATTTTAGGAGACTAAATTTAATTTTTACCAATTAAATTGGTTCAAATCAGGGGTAAAATTGCAAGAAAATCAAAGTTTTAAGGTCAATTAAGAGCTAAATTGAAGGAAATCATAGCCAAGGACTATTTTGCAAAAAACACTAAATTATGAGAACTTAATTTATTGAAATCAGGGATGAAATCGAAGAGAATTGAAAGTTTAATTGTCAATTGAGGTTTAAATTGCATAAATCCAAGACCAATGACATAAATGAAAGAGGCATTGAAATTCGGGGCTAACATTAAAGTTCGGCAGGGGCAAAATTGTATAAAATTGAAAGTTTAGGGTCAATTAGGGGTGAAATTGAAAGAAATCAAAAGTCGGATGACCACATTAACATTTGACCAAATTTCTAAATTAAAACCCTAAATCCCAAAAGGGCGTCGTTTTACAGTAAAAAAAGAGAGGGCAAATGATGCGTCGTCTGGTGACTATTCATCTTCTTCTACATTTAAGTCAGAAAAAGCTACTCGAATAGCCTTTTTCTCAAGTCATTAGTATTATCTCTCCACCAAAATTGACAAAACTTGCATAAAAATGATGGCCTAGCATTTGACTACACCTTAGTGTGGTCCTTCCTGGCCGATTGACGCCACAATGGTTGTGGCACCGCCCTAAAATGGCTAACCCGACCAACCCCTTTTACAGTAACTTTTCAAGTTGTGATGATAACTTTGAGCCAACAGTTAGGATCCTTTTAGGTCGAATCAAGGGCCAATATTTGGTACCATTAAAGATAAAATATCCCTCTTCCACCCCCGTAAATAGGGGTGGATTTCATAGTCTGAGAGGGAAGAAATCTAAAGCCAAAGTTTGAAAAAAAAAACCAACTCTTACCCCCATTTTTCCAGCCTCTTTCTTCTCTCTCTCCACCGTTGATCTCAGTTACTCCTCCTCCTTCTCCATTGTTGTGTCCTCACCAACCATGACCTCAGAACAACTACGAGCCGCCAGTATGACCGCCACCTCACGTCAGAAGCAGCCACCACGAGCTTCCCTCTCTCCTTTGTAAGCTTCTACTTCTCCTTCCACAACTAACATCGGCCACCATTTCTTCCATCAATGCCTCTTGAGCCACCGGCTGGACCTCCTCACAATGGCCACGACCCCCACGTCAGGCAACCTTCCTCCCTTCTTCTCCTTCTTCTTCTTCCCTCGTGATTGTTGCATGCAGAATTCATTTGTGCATGCAGCGGCTAATTAATTAAAGGGGTCATTGGACTAGACTAGTGACAACATGGGTTGTGGGTTGGGTCGAATCCAGCCCACCTAAAAAAAAAGGGGTCTGACTGGGTTAGGTTTAGCTCAATTTATATTTAATAATATAATATTATAAAAAAATGAAAAAAAAATCAAAAGTCATTTCAAAAATAATTTTGTGATTTTCTCGCATGTTTTTTTACCAATTTTTCATTAATATCGGGTCGTATGTTTCACTGTAAGATACAGATCTAGTATTAAAATACTCGCTTTTCTCTGAAATATTTTCTAAAAAAATTGAAAATTAAAAAACAGTCTAAACATTTTTTAAATTAATTTCCTCTATCAAAAAAACAAGAAAACAATGTGTTGTTTACATGCATACGACTGAATCCTAAAAGTTTTTCAAACATGTTTTCATAAAAAAAAATTGCATATTTCTCATGTTTTAAAAGTGCAAAAAAAAAATCATAATCAATTTATGGTTATCCATTAGGGTTTAACCAAAATATCAAAAACCCTTCACAAATCATTTTATTCACTTTATATTTAAAATATTAGGGTTTAGCTGTAGATTTTAATACTTAAGGGTGTAAAACTACTTAGTAGAGTACACCCTTAAGTAGTAAAGATACAAAGTGCAAAATTTAGACTTTAGAACAGTTAGGATTTAATCTGATAAGGTAAAGACTTCCTCACGAAAGGAGATCTGCCTTAGACCTTAGAAAAAGACCAATGAATAGAAACTTGACCTAGAAAAATAAAAAAAAAAAAAACAATGCAGCTTAACTTAGGTAGGGTGCACTAGGGGTAATGTGTCTTCCCCTTGCACAACCAGCCCCTTACCCGAACTCTCGCAGACCATAGGTTTCCTAGTAACTATAATACTAGGTGGCGACTCCTAAACCTTATAATCATAATTTATGATTAAATCCAAAACCATCTCCTTCCCAATACATCCCAGGAGGCTAAAAGCGCGTCATTTGATGTCGCCCCGTGATAGAATGACGACTCCACTAGGGAACGCTTTGTCTGGTTGGACTAAGCTTTACTTGTTTGATTGATTGTCTATTTGTTTTAGTCTGTTTAATTTTAGCTCGTATTTTTACCACTTTAGCATGTATGTTTTATATTGCTCATGCTTAAGTACATTAGGTACGGATTAATGCCTTCATGCATTTTAATTTTGTGAATAAATCCATTTTTAGGTTAAGTGGGGAGTAGTGGTCTGCCTCATGACTTTCAGTAGGAGTTCAGATTCATAAAACATTTAACCATGAATTGAGTGTTTACTCGGTAATGGCGGTCACACTGTTCCCCAATCATTCCTTGTAAACCCTTATACTACTTTCACACAATCACTAGGTTGTTTATAGACCTTTTTAAGACCAGGTAAAAAGCATACCCATCATGTATGGTCTAGAACCTGCCTTTAGGGTATGAACTACCTAATAATTTATCAAGACAGACCTTATCAATAATCTTGAACTCTACAGGATTTTCTAAGCTAAAACCATGACTTTTCTAAAAAGAGTATGAGATGATCAGACTATGGGTTTTCACCATCCATACCCGATGTGCATGTATATACATTTGCATCTATACACATACATTCATTCATTGCAAATAACACACATGCATGCATTAGGTTAAAATATAGGTCCCTAAAGAGTCTACAACACCCGACTTTGACTGAGAAATATGAAAGATGAAAAGCGTGCTCACCGTGATGCTCATTTCCAAGAAGAATTGGAGTCTCTAAAAGTGTGGCTCATCTCACTAGCTTACTCGAGCAAGCATTTAGAAATGCCTCTAATGAAGGTCCTTCTAACTGACCCGTCACCTTTGTTCAGACCCCAACAACAGCTCAAAAAAAGAATGGGTGAACATGCTCAAGAGCCCTAATACAGTCCAACATTTATGCAGTCAACAGCACTAGCGCCACCCCCTGTAATTGTAGATGCATTTGCTAATAAGTCTCACAAGACAAAGTCATCTGATGACATTGATCAAGATAAGATGGCAGCACTGAAGCTAGAATAATGGCTATTAAAGGGGTAGACTTGTATAATCGAGTACAGGTCACATAAATATGTCGGGTCCTGAATGTAGTTGTACTGAAGAAGTTTTGTGTTCCTGAGTTTATCAAATACACTGAAACTCATTGCCACATGACTCATCTCAAGTCCTATTGCAATAAAATGACAGAAGTAGTGCATGACAAGAAACTACTAATGCACTTTTTTCAAGATAGTTTGAGTAGGGCAACATTGAGCTTGTACATGAAACTAGACAATACCAAAATCCATAGATGGAAAGATTTGGTAGATGCATTTATCAAGTAGTACAGGTACAATATGAATATCCCTCCTGATAGAACCAGTTTGTTCAATCTAGAGAAAAATGATAAAGAAAGCATAAAGGAGTACGCTCTAAGATGGAGAGATCTAGCTGCACAGGTGCATTTCCTATTTTTGGACAAAGAAATGGTAACTCTATTTTCCAACACATTCAAGGCGTCGTACTACAAGCATTTGATGGGTAGTTCAGCACAGCAATTCACTAACGTTATGGAAGTAACTAAGTGCATAGAATAAGAAGTTAGGAGTGGTAGAAATTTTATACCCATTGAGAAATGAGGCTTTGAAGGGAAAAAAAAGGAGGCTGACCATGTTAAAGGCGGCTATAAGGGTAGAAAAAAACCAATTCCAAAACTACCACACTCTATCCCCTTCACCCAAATTTCAAACATCAATTTCAACTCTTCATTTCCTGCTAGAAAACCTGAGCTTGGCTCATACTCTAGTTGGCCCTTTGAAGGCTATTGGCAAGATTTTGCACATGGCATTACTGTCCTAGATGATCAGTTTTAAGTTGTTTTGGATGTTTTAGATGTGCTCACATGGATCCACCAGTCTAGCATAGTTGTCCAAGGTCATCTTTGTGAAAATATATTTCTTGAAGAAATGAGTGTGTAGTATTTGTTTAGATAAGGGAGACCCCTTTATCCTTTAAGGGTTGTAGGTCTCTTTCTAATAGAATCTCATGTTCATATTTCTCCATGCCTTCTATCTAGGTGGCTCAAGGGAGTTGGAAGACCCCGACGTGGAGTGGCAAGATTGATGACTAACTTCTTTCCTACAGTGGATGATCACTAGTTCATGTCATATTTAGATGATGGATGATCACTAGTTCATGTCAATCTTCTATGCTTCATAACTGAAGATTCCAGGGGTTAATGATAAAGACTGGATTTCCTGCAAAAATAATCTTTTTTGGGATTTTAGAGACTCTCTGATGATTAAGTCAATGAGCATTAAATTCTAAGAATATTAATGTTTGTTCTTTATTTATGTATGATAAATGTTGAGAATAAGTTGTAAAAGAGTGAAGATTGTGAAAGCTTGGGTTGTTTAGAATACATTTATAACCTTTTTCATTTCCTCTTTGAGACGTTGCTAATCTTTTCTTCTTTATCTAAGTGGAAGGAAAACCCTTACAATCAACATCAATATTGATAGTCAATGTATCTTTACACGATATTTAATGTTGAAAATGCCATGTGCTTAAGTAAGATGATCTTATATCAATATGTACACAATATTAATATCGATGGGATCATCCCTTATAATCAACATCATTATTGATTTGACATAATGATGGCCTTTAGAGGATCTTTTGACCTGCTTGGGAGTAAAGAGATGATGACCCTAGATTCTCACTTCAAGCACTTGTTCTTAAAAAAAGACCTAGTTCAAAAGAGGTTGGGTCTATCAAAGTGCCAGACCTCACAGACGTTAAGGCCCGACATGTGTTTGAGCTTAAGAAGATCGAGTATGGCAAAGTGTCAAACCCATAAGTGTTTGGGCCTAGCGTGTAGCCGAGCCTAAATGGGTTGAGTTTGGCAAGGTGCAAAACTCACAGGTACTTAGGCTTTCCAAACCCACAAATGTGTGGACCTAGTACGTAGCCGAGCCCAAAAGGGTTAGGTCTGGCAAAGTGCCAAACCCACAGGTGTTTTGGGCATGTAGCCCAAAAAAGAGGGCAATATCTTTTCCTGACCTTTTTATCTTGAGCCCTGGCCTTTACTAAGCTTCTCCTTTGTCTTGGTCTCTTTTGGTCATATGTTCATGTGAAGAAAGGCCTTTTACTATGAAGTACGTTGATCAATCACTATATGTTGGGTTTTTGGATATAATTACTACAACAATGAGAAGTATAAATTGTCATAACCTATTTTTGGATTCTTTGCCCCAAATTTACCATTTCTTTTAAAAATAAATAAATAAATGAAAGTAATAATAACAAGAAGATTAACAACTTGGCAAAAGCAGGCTGAGGGTTTCAAATATGTAGAAGAATCAAGCTGGAGTTTTTGATAAAATTGTGAGCCTTATCATACCCCATTGTACCTAAGACTGAAGAAACAATACAAATTCAAAGTCAAATTAAATGATAGTTGCACAAATCTACATAAAAATCAAGTTCATGGGCTTAACTAGATTTTTAATAGGCCAATTTGATTTAATCATGGGCAAAATTAAAAGTTTAATTATGTTTAAGAATTAATTTGGGTCAAATTAAAAGATTTGATTAGGTGCAAGGCCTTAATTATACTTTTAATAGGTCAAATTAATTTTATTAAAAACTTAGTTGGTAAAATATTGAGTTTGAGAGCCCAATTTGGGCTTAACAAGAAGTTTGGAATTTAAAAGGACTAAACTCAATTTTTACGAAGTCAATTTATTGAAATTAAAGATAAAATTTGTTTTGGTACAAAACAAAGCTGTTTTAACCTATATGGAAAAACAAAAACAAAGAGAGATGTCAGATGACCTACACCACTTTGATGGCCTGACATCATACTACACCCCAACATAATTCTTACAAGTTGGTTGCCTCTATAACTATCACGACGCCGCCCCAAAGAGGCTAACCTAATCAGCTTTTAGTAGCTAAATTTTTGTAGCTCATGATGATGACTTTAAGCCAACAATTGAGATCCTTCTCATTTTAATCAAGGGTCAAGATTTGTTTCTAATAAAGACAAGATGTCCCTTTTTACCCCCTATAAATAGGGGTGAATTTTGGGCATTAGGGACCAACACCAGTCTACTCCATCGACCGCTATATACCTCCTTCACCAACTCATCCTCTCCACCTCACCCATGAACAACAACGCCACCATAAGCTTCTTTTACTTCCCCTACGTAATAACCTTCAGCAACGGCATTGGGAGCAACTCCAGCAGTACCTTAGCCATGCCAGTAAAGCAACAACAGCAACGACGCTTCTTCTATGTGTTAGGTAACCATCCCCTTCATCTTGCAATTTCTTCCCATGCAAAACGTGAATTAATTCACATAATGCAACTGTTGGCTTTTGCTAGCAGAGGCAAACATGGGTTGGGCCCATTTCAACCCAGTCTATATGGATGGGCTAGGTCCAACCCATTCTAAAAAAAGGGGATTGTCGAGCCTTCAGTCGGCCCAACTAGCCGAACAACCCATCCAAAAAAATAATAATATTAAAAATGATTAAAAAAAATTCAAGGACCATTTTAAAGTTTTTTGTGGGTCCGTCACATGTTTTTCCAACAATTATGTCTAATATTGGGTTATAGACTTATACTATAAGATACGAACCCAATATAAAAAATATCTGATTTTTCTCCAAAAAATGATGATAATAAAAAAATTCAAAAAAAACTTTCATATAAAAAATGTTTTGTTTTCACGTATACGGCCAAATCCTAAAGATTTTTCATACATTTTTTCTAAAAAGGATAAAATCGTATTTTTATCATGTTTTAAAAAGTGCAAAAATAGATATCATAACCAGTTTATGATAATCATTATGGTTTGGTCAAAATACCAAAAATCCCACAACAATTATTTTTTGATTGGAGCTTTAGGATTTAGTTGTAGATTTTAATATTTGAGAGTATAAAATAATACTATAAAGTATACCTTCAAGTATTAAAGATACAAAATAGAAAATAAATGCAATGCTAAATCTAGAAATTAGAACGGTTAGGATTTAACCTAATAAAGTAGAGATTTTTTCATGAAGGGAGATGTTTTGAACCGTAGATGAGACCAACAAGTAAAAACATGACCTAGAGAAACAATCAATTAACAATCCAGTTTACCTCAAGTAGGTTGTACTAGGGTTGATATGTCTTTTCCATGTGCAACTAATTCCTTTACTCAGACTCTCGCAGACCATTAAGTTTTTTAGTGACTATAATATTAGGTGATGACTATTGAAACTCATAATCATAACTTTATGATTAAATTCAAAACCTCCTTTCAATTTCAAGAGGCAACTCTGTCATTTGACGTCCTGGATGTCAGGACATAGATTAAAAACAAATAAAAAAATAAAGTAAAATAAGACATATTGTATAATTTTCCTATTGTTTTATGTATGTTTAAGAATTTCATTAAATTTTTAAAGAAAAAAAGATTGGTACCAAGTTCTAACAAAGAATCCAACCAGGTGGGCTGACTAGTTCCAACAAAGATCCTTAACGGCCATTGTCTTGTTTTTTTTTTTTATATTTAGAAATGTAAAAAATATTACATTTTAAAATATTATACACTTAAAAATATAACAAAATAATATTTTTATTTATTTTTGAAATTTTACTTTTTACATCAATCATAAAAAAATTAATTTAAAATAAAAAAAAATCACAAAACAACAATTCAATCATAACACAGCATACGCGTAACAGAGCCTTCAACTGCCTGATGGCAAATGTCAAATTACTACGTGGTGAGCTTCTCCACCACTGAATAATTTCATTTTTACCATTCATTCTCAGTGTAAACATTGTAATGCCAGACAGATATATTAGTTCAGTAAAGAGAAATCTCCACCTAATAAATGCAAGGGCAGCACAACCATGTGTTCCAACTACCCGCAAGGCTGCAATAAATTTTCACACCCCACACCAATTCCAAATAAATACGTCCTCCATTGTCATCCTTTCCATATATATTTAAACACACACACACTCGAAGAACTTTGTCCGGCTTGATATTATCGATCATGGCTAAGAGTGATGTGAAGCTTATAGGCGCATGGCCGAGCCCTTTTGTGATGAGACCAAGAATTGCCCTTAATGTTAAATCTGTGGGGTATGAGTTTCTTGAGGAAACACCGGGATCCAAAAGCCAGCTTCTTCTTGAATCAAACCCTGTCCATAAGAAAATCCCAGTTCTGATTCATGATGGCAAGCCCATTTGTGAATCTCTTGTGATAGTGGAGTACATTGATGAGGTTTGGTCTTCTGGACCTACCATCCTCCCATCTGATCCTTATGATCGTGCCCTTGCTCGGTTTTGGGCTGCCTATCTCGATGAGAAGGTACCACCTCTCTGATCTCCATCTTTCAATTTCTAGATTCATTATTTGTGACGTTCTGATTCTGGATTTCTTTGTTGTTATGTTGTCCTGACTCCTGATCTTTCCCTGGCCATATTGAATATACGCAGTGGTTTCCTACGATGAGAAGCATTGCAGGAGCTAAAGAAGAGGAGGCTCGAAAGGCGTTGATAGAGCAAGCAGGAAAAGGGGTGATGATGCTGGAGGATGCATTTAGCAGGTGTAGCAAAGGTAAGGGTTTCTTTGGAGGAGATCAGATCGGGTACCTTGACATTGCATTTGGTTCCTTTTTGGGGTGGTTAAGAGCCACAGAGAAGATGAATGGAGTGAAGCTGATTGATGAAACTAAGACTCCTAGCCTGTTGAAATGGGCAACTAGTTTTTCTTCACATCCTGCTGTGAAGGATGTTCTTCCAGAGACAGAGAAGCTTGTTGAGTTTGCCAAGGTTCTTGCCAAATTCAAAGCAGCCAGCTCGAACTCCTAAATAACCATTATTGCCTTGTGGGAAACTTGAAATGCTAGAAATTAAGGTTCGTATGTAATTTGAAATACTAGAAATTAAGCTTGCTGAGGAGAAATAAATTTAGATTACTTGCTGTGAACAATGATGGGGGCTCTAGTTACCATTTGCTTGTAATTTTGCTGCACCATTTTGCTTGAAATTAAGAAAACTTGTTGAAGTAACGGTACAAAATAATCAAACATGACTGAAAAAACCCTATATAATTTTTTGTTTTACCGAAAAAAAATTCCATTTTTAATCTAAAGTCGTTTGTTCTTTCTTTTAGATGTTTTATATATTTAAAAAGGATATTGAAATTTAGGATAAACCATGCAAATTAAAATTTACCTTTCCTTTTCATTTGTTCTCATGTCCTCGAACTTAAATTAAAACGAATAGTATATAATTTCTATTCCTTTTAAGTAAAATTAACCATGCAA
>Ga0325411_1008644_pt1 | contig 10995 bp, 14 predicted proteins | sample PopdelMetagenome_13_FD_206181 | JGI IMG/M metagenome (GOLD analysis project Ga0325411, IMG submission 206181) | Populus deltoides microbial communities from Bellville, Georgia, United States - Xylem-PdIQD-R4 | ecosystem: Host-associated > Plants > Phyllosphere > Stem > Wood/Secondary xylem...
ACAGAATTACGAGTTGTTCTTCCAAATTGATTTTGTGAAGAACCCTACCTGACTTATCACTCTTCAATCACAAAGAGTGTGGCGTCGAAATCCTAGATTGATCTTTGTGGCGTCCAGATCGACTTATCAAAGTATCATTCTAGTCTATCCCCCATCTTATTTACCTTAAAATCACTATAATCCAGCCTAAACATCAAAAGAAAGACAACACAACCAGACCCATCCTTCATCCATTTTTGTTAGATTCATTGTTGCCGGATTTCGAATCATTCACAGCACATCACTAGTATTTTCGAGGCATCTATCTCAACACAAACTCTCGCATTGCTCAACCATTTGCGTGACCACATGGATCAACCGACGAACACTAAGGACTCATTACATGTTCAAAATGGGCCTGTCACAAGGTCCAAAGTGAAGGCATTGAAAGAAGCAATGAATGGACTGTTTATACAAGTTTCGGCCAAGGCTGAACTTAGGGATCCTTTGGAGCAACAAGAGGAGGCCTTAGTATATTTAATCCATATGCAAAAGAGGCCCCATCCACCCTTATTTAGGCCATGAAGTTTTAACAACAAGGCAACCAATTTTGTATCTGTTTCGGCCAGCCTTGTTATGTGATGTTTTCATGTGTTTTGTGGATTCCTAACTAGTTTTGGTGATGAGGACCAACCCAACACAAATATTAATCCTTGCATCTGATTAATAGCTAACAAGAATCAACACTTGGACCGAAACTTCCTACCCCAGTGGTTAGATCTATAGGTAACAAAATTTGGGGTTCCTTTGGTTTACTAGAAGTTTGATTTAGTGGGGTTCCTATCCCAGTGTTGTCTTCAGATAATGGCTTCTTTCTCTTCTTTTTTGATTCAGTGGAACATGCATCTGCTATCCTAGACCGTGCTCCATGACACATGGCGAATAGAAATTTGGTCCTTAGAAGATGGACACAAAACATGCAATTCTCTAAGGTTGAGTTATCGAGAAATCCTGTCTAGATTAAACTTCATCATGTTCCCTTAGAATATTTGATGCGAACCTCGTGATCACGTGGTCACGCAACCCACAATCAAGATTGAGATATGATCCCGGAAAGCCGAAATAGGTCTGATAGGAGAGTGACACAATGGAAACTTGCCCCAAGGCACCAACACTATTGGATTGAGTAGAATGACGCCACGAAGCCAGTTAATCTTCGATAAGTCAGATTCAGTTCGTTCAAGAACTGAAGAATGCAAGAATCACTCTCACACGTTAAAACTGAAAAAATCAGAAGTAATTATCATCAAAGCTACCGAAATTTTGGCTTACATGAATTTAAATAGTTCTTGAAAAGTTAACCCTAATGGACCCCTTATGTGGACTTAAATGAGGTCCACTTAAAACTGACCCAAAACCCTAAACTGAAACACCCATAACTTAATCCAAACAAGCCTTCGATCCTAACTAAAAACAAAATATTAATTAAGCCCAAACAAGCCTTGGGCTGTAGCTAACAAAATAAAACAAAGCCCATAATATTAAATCCATGTTCTGTCATAAGAAGAAGAGAAGGAAGTAAAATATTATAGAAGTGATTCAAGGCTTATTTATAGCCTTCCATGCAGCCCCTTAATCCTAGAAACAAAAGGAAAAGGTAGCCACTCATGTTGTTTCCAAGTTGTAGAAGGATTCTTTTGTTTCCTTTGCTGTCCTCACCTCATGGCCCAAATAAGGTTATATTGGACCCCTCTTGCACATGGATAAGATGTACTAGGGTCTCCTCTTGATACTCTAATGGACCTTTCAATTCTGACTTGGTTGAAACATTCAAAACCAATGCATTCAATGCCTTTGTCTTGGACCGAATCATTGGACCATTTGGAACATGTAATGGGTCTTTGTTGGTGTTTCTAGGCTGGTCCACATCAATATTGGACTAATAAGGGGTTGAGTTATGTTGATAGTGCTCTATGAGTTTGTGTTGAAATTGATGCTTCTAAGGTGCTGGTCAAAGAGTTTGATTTGCAATGCCACAATGGTATACTGATTACTATCTTAGCTACTTGTCTTGCTACTCAGAATGATAAAGCAACAGTGATGGAAGAGACTAAGAAATGCAAGGTGGTTGATAGGACTAACTCAGAGCATAATTTGCTTAACAATCTTCAATGGTAGGAGGTTAGAAAGAGAAAAAAGAATAATCATAAGACTATGCCTAGTAGCTCTGGTACAGTTGACGGAACACAATTAGTGAATGAAGAGGAGATTCAGGTTGTAGATTGTATTACCGATTATCCAATAAGTGAATTGCTGAATTTAAAGAGCAGTATATGTCAGTTTGTGCCACAAGAAAGTGTTGCTCTAGAAGTTTGCATTAACACAAGGGTTTTACCTTATGAATATTGTATCGCAACTGCAATTGAGAATACCACGGTGGAGAATGTTTCGGATGATGACTGCCCTAAAGCAACAAGCCATTCTCTACAATTCCCTTTGTTTTCAAATAACCAACTAGCAAGTAAAGCCAAAGACTCTTTTGAGGATAGGAAGAAGAAGGGATTATTAGGGGGTTTTAATAAGAAGAGGAAAAACTTAGGCTTCTTGCGCGGGGGAAACTCCTGGTAATTGTTTGTATCCGTAGTTTGTTTCGCCATCCTTCTACTTTGTTCATTATGTTTATCGAATTGGGCTTACTTGTTTAATTATGATCATTTTAATAGTGGTTGTATTTGGGTATGTTGGAATCCTAATGTGCTGAAGGTTGATCTTTTGGGTAGCTTGAATCAGATTATTCATGTCAACGTTACTATGGTAGGATCACATGTTTCCTTCAATGCTTCCTTTGTCTTCGGAGATAATTGTCCATCTAAACGATAGGCTTTATGGCTTGATATTGTTAACTGTAGTAATGCATTGGAGACTATTTTGTGGATTCTTTTGGGGGTTTCAATGCTATTTGATCTCTCGATGAGAAGTGCGGAGGCACTACATCATGGTTTGATTCAATCATGTCTAGAAAATCTTGAACTAATCGACAATGTAACAATACTATCTTGAAGAAGCTGGATCGGGTTCTTGTTAATGTCCAATGTAATTGCAATTTTACAGGTTCAGAAACTCATTTTCTTTCCTTTGGTATCTCAAATCACTCTCATATGTTAGTTAAGTTGGCATGTTTGCCGAAAAGGAAGATTCCATTCAAGTTGTTTAATTTTTGGGTAGATCATCCTCTCTTTCTCCCCCTACTTTCCGAGAGATGGTGTAAGATTGGGGTGATCACTTTCAATTCAGTTCAGTTTTCATATGAAAACATTAACCAAACTGATATTATTATTTTTAAAAATTTAAAACCGAAACAGATTTAAACCGACTGGTTTCAGTTTGGTTCGGTCTGGAATATGTTGTTCAAAACCCGATAAAACCAAGAAGCAAATCTAGTTTCTATTGTTTAGGAACTTCTTCCAATTTACATGACCAAGACATGATTGAATTCTAGTTAAAATACAAGCAAAACTAGAGTTGCAAATTATAACATAATAAAAAAGGCAAAAACCAGTTTAGGTTAGAGATTATTTATAGTCTCTTTTATTTTTTCAGAGTTATGGTTGAACCGGTTCGGTTCATTCCGATTCAAACAGTTTTCAGGCATTTGAAACCGAACCGAACTGGAAATTATTTTGGGTTTTCTAATTGGTTAATTTAATATTTTTTCTCGATTTGGTTTTTCGGTTTAATCAGTATTTCAGGTTTTTTGCTCACCCCTAGTGTAAGGACGTCAGGGCACTCCCATGTATGTTTTGTGTAACAAGTTGAAAAATGTTAAAAGGGGCTTTGAAAGAGTTTAATCTCAAGTACTTTGATAAGATTTTGGAGAGGAAGTTAGAAGCTTAGCGGAAGATGGATGAGGCTCAATATTGGTTGTAAACAAATCCTTTAGACGTAGAAATTCATAAAACTGAGCCTATTCTTGTGAAAGAGTATGTAAGATTGGCAGAAGTTGAGGAGAGCTTCCTTAGGCAAAAGTCTTGGCTACAATGGTTAAATGGGGGTGAAAAAAACTCAAAATTCTTCTTCAATTCAGTGAAAGGTTTTCACAACCGCAATAGAATTATCTTTATCCATGATGATCATGGAATGTGTTTTATAGATGCCGAGGAGGTTAAGGATACTATTGTGAGTTATTTTCAGAAGATTTTAAGGGGTTCTAGTTCTAATATATTTCTTGTGATATGGTTCAGCCTTGTGATACGACTCAAGTAAGTTCAGATTCGGATTTTGGAAGCGCAACAGTCCAAGTTTACGGCAACAGTTATAATTCCCAATCCGACCGTTGAATTGGGTTAAAGTTTTATGTGGACTCTCCAGACACGTTGTCCTATGTTGGGTTAAAGTTTCAGGTCAATTGGAATTCAGGAAGGCAAGGCTTGTTTGGATCAGGTTATGGGCTTTTCAGTTTAGGGTTTTTGGGTCAGTTTTGTATGAGGGTCAGTTCAGCCCACAAGGGTAGATCCATTACAGTTACTTTTAAGAACTATTTAAATACATGTAACCTAAATTTTGGCAGCTTTGATGATAATTACTTCTGAATTTTTCAGTTTTAACGTGTGAGAGTGATTCTTACATTCTTCAGTTGTTGAACGAACTGAATCTGACTTATCAAAGATTAACTTGCTTCGTGACGTCATTCTACTCAATCCAATAGTGTTGGTGCCTTGGGGCAGGTTTCCATTGTATCACACTCCTATCAGACCTATTTCAGCTTTCCGGGATCAAATCTCAATCTTGATTGTGGGTTGCATGACCACGTGATCACAAGGTTTGCATCATCTTGATTCTTCTATGCTTTTTGGGCGCTCCCTAGAAGATTATCTCTCTTTTAAAGTACGTCCCTCGATAGTTTGATAACCGATGAAGAAATACAAAAGACCCTTCTCATAAGGACAATAAGGCTCCTGGTCCGAATGGTTTCAATGTAAGTTTATTTAAGAAATCTTGGATTTTTCTGATTTTATTTAATTCCGCTTTATAGTTTTCTGTTTTCTTTTACTTTAGCCTAAATAACGTCCAAACCCCCTCCAAATTGCATATCATCTAGCATAAAAATCTAACTTGAACCTTCCTCGTGAGATCGACCCCTTGCTTGCTCTATACTATCTTGTGTGTTGTGTTTTAAGCTAGGGTAATTAATTTGTGTGACCGTGACATCACAACAAATTTTGACGCTGTTGCTGGGGATATTTTTATTTTTATTTGTTGTGATTGTTATTTATTTTTCTGAAAAATAAGAGAAACATAATTTTTACTTGCGGCAGTATTGTATAGTACGGTACAATTACTGTTCAAAACCAAGTTTTTGGTGGAATTAGATATCGAACTTTTGTTTTCCTGAAGGGAACGACGTTTTGAACAGGACTAATTGCCTTTGGCTACTAGCCCCACCCTATTGAGGCCAAATTCCACTATTTTCTAGGGTTTTTACACAGTTTTAGTTTTCTAGCGTAGGATTTTCGTACAATTTGCATTGTTTTCGATCTCTTGTGTAGTTGGTTGGTTTATTTTGAATTTTCTTGATGATTTATACTTGTAACCCGTTCTACTAACCAGAGTCAAATGCAGGTGGATCTCGAAATAGAAAATACTTTACGTAGGTTACGAAAGGAAGCTCGTGTCAACACCATGGTTGTTGAACGACAATAAACAGTCAAGAAGCTTGTTGTTCTTAACATGGAAAATCAACCATTATGCATCAACATCGACAATAATGTAAACTTCAAGCTCAAATCTGGTTTTATACATTTGCTACCAACATTCAATGGTCTTGCAGGAGAAGATCCTCATACTAATCTCGAGTTTCATATGGTTTGCGTTGGCATGAAACTGAATGGAGTTGATGAAGAACAGATTAAGTTGAAAGTTTTCCCTTTCTCTTTAAAAGGGGTAGCAAATGCATGGTTTTTCTCTATTCTCCCAGGTTTTAATGGAACTTGGAATGGCATGAAGAAGATCTTCCTTGAAAAATATTCCCAGCATCTCGAGTTGCCAACATAAGGAAAGAAATATGTGGGATTCGACAATCTCATGGGAAGACACTCTGTGAGTATTGGGAAAGATTTGAGCAACTGTGCATTCAATGTCCTCATCATCAAATACTTGATCAACTACTTATTCGATATTTCTATGAAGGATTGATGCCTACTGATCGTAGTATCATTGATGCAGCAGGTGGAGGGGTATTAGTAGATAAGACACCTGAGGTTGCACGCCAATTGATCTCAAATATGGCAGCCAACTCGAAACAATTTGGCACGCGTGGAGATTTCCCAAGCAAACGAGTAAATGAGGTAAGTATTTCTAACCTTGAGAATAAAGTTAATGATCTTACTTCTGTTATGCGTTCTTTGGCTTCTGGCAATAAACAGCTGGTGAAAGTTTGTAACATATGCTCCTTACAAGGACATGCTTTGGATATGTGTCCAACAATGCAAGAAGATTATAGTGAACAAGCTAATGCAGTTGATGGAGCATTTAATGGACAGCCTCAGCATAAGTATGATCCCTTTTTCCACACGAACAATCCCGGATGGAGAGATCATCCTGACAGTTCCATCCCTATAGATTTCAGCCCCAACATAATTATCAAGCAAGACAGCCCCCTCCATTCACAAACTCCAATGTTATGGGGTTGTCATCCAGTGATGATCTTTGTGAGAAAATGAAAACTTTGGCTTCTAACACTATAACCTTGCAACAAAATATCATGTCTTTTCAATAGGAAACAAGGTCAAGTATTCACAACTTAGAGAAGCAAATGGGGCAAGCAGCTTCAAGTGTTGGGAAATTGGAGGCACAAATCAATGGGAAGTTGCCCTCCCAAGCATTGAATCCAAAAGATAATGTTAGTGCGATCATGCTGGGAAGTGGGAAAGAACTTAAAGAACAAAGGTCAAAACAAATTGAGATGGAGGAAGCAGAGGAGATAGAAACCGAATTGAGTATAAAGAAGAAACATCACTTCCCAAACTGAAATAACGACCATTACTCAGAAGGTAAATCTTCACTTAATAAATTCCAGTTTTAAACAATTCCATCCTTTCCCGTAAGTTCTTCTAGATCTAAAAAAAAGGACAACGAAAAAGAGATTTTAGAAGTTTTCAAGAAAGTGAAACTCAACATTCCTTTGCTTGATGTTATCAAGCAAATTCCCAAGTATGCCAAAACTCTTGAAGGAGTTGTGTACTACCAAGAGAGCCTACAAGCTAAAAGGCCATGCAATGATAAGTGTGGGTGAAGTTGTATATGTTGTTGTTCAAAAGAATATGCCTTTGAAGCAAAAAAACCCAGGTGCGTTTACTATCCCATGTGTTATTGGTAATGCTAGTTTCAAAAAGGCCTTGTGCGATTTAGGTGCATCCATTAGTGTTATGCCTAAACATGTTTATGATTCTCTTAGTCCGGAGCCTTTGAATAAAACTAGCATTGTAACACAACTTGCGGATCGTAGTTTTGTTTACTCACTTGGTGTGATAGAAGATGTCCTAGTCAAGATTGATAGTTTGGCCATTCCATACGACTTTTATATTCTTGATATGGAACATAATTCTTGTGATTTATCAAACACCACTCCTATATTGTTTGGGAGACCATTCTTGAAAACTAGCAATACAAAGATTGATTATGGTAGGAGATGAAAAAATTGAATTTAATTTTAATGATGCAATGTTTATTCCATCACATGCTATGACCAAGTTGATAAGTATGTGCACCAAGTTTTTGATTTTGATTGTGAGGATGGATTAAGCGTAGTTTTGAGTTATGGCTATGATTTTACCAAGATAGAAGAGATGGAGAGGCACATATGTGTTCCCCAAAACGTGCACAAATCAGCATTGACTTTTTAAGCTTTGCAAACTGTTCCTCATAGTAATGTCTTTGTTGATTTAGTACTTTCACATAAAAAGCTTTTGTCATCTATTTTACAGGCCCCCGAGTTAGAATTGAAAACCTTGCTTGATAATTTGAAGTATGTATTCATTGGCGACAACAATACTGATGCAAACCTCGTGATCACGTGGTCACGCAACTCACACCCAAAAACACCAATTCCCGAAAAGCCAAGTAACTTGTACCTAGGCACCAGCACTATTGGAAATGGAAACCCCCACCCAATGAATATTGATTCGTGAACGAGAAGTATAGGGATGACGCCACGAAGCCAGTTGTTCTTCGATAAGTCGTTTATAGTTCTTTAAAGAACCATGGAAGGGAGATTATCTCACCAACACACACACACACACAAAGTGCGGCAAACAAGAAGTTTTATTAATCTGAATTGCGTAACTTACATGTCTGGTTATGCCTTTATTTGTATTAACTCTAGACTTAACTAAACCCTAATGGACCCCCCTTAAGTGAACTTATACGATACCCACTTATAGGGATGGTAATTTTCAGATTTGTATTATTTTCTTCTTAGTCTTTGGGTTATTATTACTTATTTGGGGCCCAATCCAACGGTCGGATTGAGAATTATGACCGTTGTCATAAAACTGAATAGGTGCACTTTTTACATCAAAATCTGAATTTGGCCTTGCCTGGATCGTATCAAATACACTTTCTGTTATCATAGCAAAAGGTTTAAAAAGTGCGCAAGAGGAAAAACTTGTAAAGTTGTTGTGTGATCACAAGACGGCCATTGGATGGACTTTAGCCGACATCAAGGGCATTAGTCCCTCAATGTGTATGCATCACATATTATTGGAGAACAATGCGAGACCAATAAGGGAAATGCAAAGGAGGTTGAACCCGACTATGATGGAGGTAATGAAAGCTGAGATTTTGAATCTATTAGATGCAGGAGTCATTTACCGCATCACAGACAGTAAATGGATGGCGCTAATCTATGTGGTGCCCAAGAAGACTAGAATCACGTTGGTGAAAAACAAAAATGATGAACTCATTGACACGACCAAAAGATTGATGTCTTGTCCCAAGTGTAGGAGTGTCGAAGTAATAAATAACTCGGCAAGACCGGGGTCGAACTCGAGATATGGGCTGAACACTGAATAGTGTCTGGGCTGTAGGACAGATTCTGGCTTCTCCGTTGTTGCTACAATTTGAACTTGAAAATGACATTTTGGAATCTTGGACTCTTCATGAATGTTTTAGGCTTATGTCTTAGCTTTCCATCCATATAAACCAGACCTAAATCCAAGTTCTACAGCTCCAGATATGATCCAATAACCGAATAGTGTTCTAGTTTGGACTGAACCAGCATCTCTTTTCTAATCTTAGCCCTCTCTTTGTCTTCTCAATTTCAGTAGTTAAACTCATCAATCAATCCTTTGATTTATGTGATAGGCCTACATTTAAGATGGACATTTACCATAAATTAAAGGTATCTTATAGTATCAAACTTGGTATTATAAAACATGCTTTAGTTAAGGAGTTTTTGATACTTCAAGTGCAAAATGATGATATAAAACCTTGATAAAAATGCACTTTTAAGTACTAATCACTCATCCTTACTCACATCTCAAGTGGATGGAGAATCTGTGTTGATTATAGAAAGTTCAATCTTTCTACATGCAAAGATTACGACACCATTGTGCAAATTATTAACCAAAGAAGTGGATTTTGTGTTTGATCAAACATGTAAAGACGCCCATGATGAGCTTAAAAGGCATGTCACAGCTGCCCCTATCATCCAACCACCAAACTAGGATGAGCCTTTCGAGATAATGTGTGATGCGAGTGACTATGCGGTAGGGGTTGTACTTAGGCAAAGAATTGGTAAGAACTTGCATGTTATAGCCTATGCTTCCCGCATGTTGGACGAAGCGCAATGCAATTACCATACAACTGAAAATAAACTTTTTGCAGTGGTGTTTGTTCTAGAAAAATTCAGGTCATATTTACTTGGTATAAAAGTCGTTGTTTTTACTGACCATGCAGCTTTGAGGTATCTTTTGAAGAAAAAGGAGTCCAAACCAAGATTGATTAAGTGGAACTTGATTTTACAAGAATTTGATCTTGAGATCAAAGACAAAAAAAGGTGTCGAAAAACCATGTGACTGATCACTTGAGCTAAGGACCGAGGATATACAAACCAAAACAATAAGAAAGACATTTCCTGACGAGCATTTGTATGTGTTAAATTCCTCTACAAGACCATGGTACGCTGATTTGGTGAACTATTTAGTCACCAAAGAATTCCCTCCAGGTTTGTCTACATCCCAAAAAGACAAGTTACGAGTTGATGCTAAATATTATTTTTGGGATAATCCTTATCTGTGGAAATTTATTATGGATCAAGTAGTTAGGAGATGTGTACCACAAGATGAATTTCATTTCATTCTCACTTTTTGTCATTCTCATTCTTGTTGTGGGCATTTTGGAGCAAAAAGAACGGCCCACAAGGTACTAGAAAGTGGTTTTTATTGGCTTTCTATTTTTAAGGATGCATATCATTTTTGCAAATCGTGTGAAAAATGCCAAAGAACATGTAATATCACTCATAAGAATCAAATGCCTTTAACGAATATTCTTGTAAGTGAAATTTTTTATGTTTGGGGTATTGATTTTATGGATCCATTTCCTTCTTCTTTTGTCAGGAATCATATATTTGATAGGTTTGGAATCCCTAAAGTTATCATTAGTGATCGTGACACTCATTTTTGTAATCGTTCAATGGAAGCGTTGTTACGCAAATATCACGTGACTCATTGAACTTCCACAGCATACCATCCTCAAACGAATGGCCAAGTTTAAATTTCAAATAAAGAAATCAATTCCATTTTACAGAAGACAATACAACATAACTGGCGAGATTGGAGTTTACAACTTGGTGGTACACTTTGGGCTTATCGGACTGCTTACAAATCATCTATAGAAATGTCACCTTATAGGATGATGATTTACGGAAAAGCATGTCATCTACCAGTGGAGCTTGAACACAAAGCTTTTTTAGTCATTAAACAATGTAACATGGATTATGATGCTGCTGAGATTGCAAGA
>Ga0325411_1008645_pt1 | contig 10991 bp, 6 predicted proteins | sample PopdelMetagenome_13_FD_206181 | JGI IMG/M metagenome (GOLD analysis project Ga0325411, IMG submission 206181) | Populus deltoides microbial communities from Bellville, Georgia, United States - Xylem-PdIQD-R4 | ecosystem: Host-associated > Plants > Phyllosphere > Stem > Wood/Secondary xylem...
GCCTTAGAATCTCTGAAAGACCAGTTAGGTTTCCTAGTGACTATAATACTAGGTGGCGACTCCTTTACACAAAAAAGACCCCGAAATCAATCGAGGATCGCCGCGCTCCGCCAGCGAGGGTGCGACAATCATTGCAATATAAAATATCATAGATATATGATTTGATTCGTGCTGGTTATGGAAAATAATTACTGCAATATAAAATACCATATATATAGGATTTATTAGTACTGGTTATAGAAGACAGTCTCTGCAATAATTACTGTAATATTCCCTTGAATAGCACGTGTAGAGATTTTCTATATAAGTGAACTTTCAACCATAATAAAAGGGGGAGGACAAAAATATTCAAGAGGGGGGTAATTTTTCAAAAAAAAAAGAAAACACGACAAAAAAACCTAAACCTATACTCTCTAGCAAAGAAGCCGTAGCCCTTGCCCCCCTCTCATCTTTTTGAAAACAAAGCAGACCCCCCCTTCCCTTGGAAAAAAAACCAAAACTGACGCCCCAGCTTTTCGCCCTTCAACTTCTTCTTCCTCACTCACCTGCTATTATCCACTGACACCCGGACGCAAGCCTCTCTTCCCCTGTCTCGGCCGACTTAGAGCATCCGGCCACCACCTCCTCATCTCTCTCTATCGGTTGCAGCCCCTTCGCCAGACCTCACTCCCCCAGCCTGCAACCACCGTAAACATCATTTATAGGCCTTCCCGCTCTGACAACACAGCCCACACAGCCCCCCAGAAACGGCTCTCCATTCATCCTTTTTTCTCCCTCAGCTCAGCCCCGCCTGATGACATTCAAAACCAGATGGAACCAACAGAAGCCACACCTTTCCTCAGCCGCAGTAGCAGAATCAGCAAAAGCCATCCTTCCCTTCCAGCAACACGAGAAACAGAGGAGAAATATCGACCAGCCAGCGGGCCACCATTTCCCGTTTCGTCTGCAACCGCACCTGAAACAAGCAGCGACAACAGCCAGCAAGCCTGGCTCCACCGTGAACAGCGAGCAGGGGCGTCCTTCGTGAGCAACAACCAGTCGTCTTCCTCCACTTCACCTCCAGCTGCTGCCTCGCCAGGTAAGTCTTTCTTTCCTTGTTCTTGTTTTGCATTTACACTGTGCGAAGGTAAATTAATTACCTTCGCACTGTGCAGTGCATGCGTGAGTAATTCACACATGCAATCTGCAACAGTGCCCAGCCGGGTCACTGGTTTGGGCCAGTGACCCGGCTAGGCCTGCTGGGTTCAGCCCAGCCACATGGGCCGAGCTGGACCCAGCCCAAAATAATAATAATAATAATAATAATGTCGTTGGTTTTCTTGTGTATTTAGTTTATGGTTTGTTATTTTTTTTATATTGTAAAAATACAAATCTGGTATTAAAATACCTGGTTTTTCCATGAAATGTTGCAAATATATATATGAAAAACAAAAAATATTTTTTTGTGTGTTGCATACAGCCAGTACTCTAACATGTTTTGAATATTTTTATATATATAAAAAAACAAATATTTGAAGTTTTGAAAATGTGTTTTTGCATGGATTTCTTAAACACCATAAAAAAAATTATTTTCTTGCATTTTTGAATTTTACAACATGTTTGTAAAACTCCAAAGGGTAATGGCCAATATTCCAAAAAAATACAAAAATCTTATTTTGGGGGGAATTCATCTATTATTCACCGTTAATGTTTGGATAAAGAAATCCTAAAGGGATGAATATCCAAAATATTAGTGGGAATAACTTGTTATTATTCACTGTTAATGTTTGGATAAAAAAATCCTAAAGGATGAATATCTAAAATATTATTGGGAATAACTTGTTATTATTCGTTGTTAATGTTTGGATAAGGAAACCTCAAGTGGTTAATATCCAAAATAATTTTCTAGGAATAATAAGTCATCACATATCCTTGAAAGAAGCCTTGATTAGAATCGAGGACATTTCAATTTTTGACTCCACGTTTACGAGCCAAGAGTATGAAACACTAAGGCAAAAGGAGGTTTTTAAAGCGCTCTGAATTTCCTTAGATTTCTGAATCTTTGTCCTTCCTCCTTGTGATTTACGAGTCGCAAATTCTTGAAATACTAAGGGAAAAATAAGCTTTTAAAGCACATGGAATCTCCTTGGATTTCTACCTATCTCATAAATCATAGGTTATAAATTTAGTCTGAATCAAACACGGATTTCAAGAGATATACATTGGTTCCCCTTGGTACTTTGTAGACATATCTAAGGGTGTGATCCACATTGATCAAGGGTTCTTTATTTTTAGACTTTCGATTCAAGTTTGTTCATCATAGCAAAACATATACTAGGAAAACACCAACACCATAGCAATTATAAGACAAACCAAACACCAAGCAGCTTACCTTAGGTAGGGCGTACTATGGGTGCTAATACCTTCCATTTACGCAACCAGTCTCTTGCCTTAGAATCTTTGAAAGACCAGTTAGGTTTCCTAGTGACCATAATACTAGGTGGCGACTCCTTTATTCACAAAAAAAACCGACCCCGAAATCAATCAAGGATTGCCACGACGCCGCGCTCCGCTCGCGAGGGTGCGACAATAATCATGAATAATATAAAACAAATAAGAAAAGGAATGATGGTGTCAAGATCAAATTATGGTGGTGAAAGCTAGCCATGCACTATTAAATCCAAAAACTCTTGTTAATTAAAATGCATTTCATTTTTATTTTCATTATAAAAATTAACTATAGTAGTAGTCCATGGCTCTACTTTAATTCACCAAACATAAGGAAATTTACATATGTAAGTTTAAAGCCTTTACATTCGTATTAAATTTAAGGTAAAAGTTAAAAATATTAGCTATCAAGATTAAAATCTTCAATTAACTATATGTCTTTTCAAGAAAAGTTTAAAACTAATTATTTTTCTAATTAACCAATAAATTAAAATGCCTGCATCTTTTTAATAATATGTATTTGATTGGTATTCACAATTATTTAACTTTACAACAAGATAGACTTATATATAAACTTGGATATATATAGAGATTAAACGAGTCTAGTAGAAGAAGATGGGATTAAATTGAATAAAATATTTCACAATCTTTCTTCATGGATCGTACTTGCAAACATGTATGAACACATAATGTATGCATAATATAAAGACAACAAAAAATAGCACAAGAATTAGTTGAAACACACACCTTTCTATAGATCGATTCCAATCGCAAATATAATTTTTCAAGGAGTTATGTATGTGATGCTACTATATAGTTATATATGGTCTCTCAAGGCTTTTTTTTTTTTAATGATGATCAGGGAAAAAAACTAAAGACTTGAAAAGCAGAAATAATTGATTGAATGAAAAATCCTATGTGCCTCCTCCAAGGATCAAATTTAAGCTAGCATCTATAAGGGGATAAAGAAATCCCAAAGAGGTAAATATCCAAAATATTATTATGAATAATTTGTTATTATTCAATACAAATGTGTGGATAAAGAAACCCCAAAGGGGTTAATATTCAAAATATTATTGAGAATAATTCGCCATTGTTCACTGTTAATATTTGGATAAAGAAACTCCAAGTGGTAAATATCAAAATATGTTTTTAGGAATAACAAGTCATTATCCCTTAATAATATAAGAACAAATAAACCTATGAAAGGTAAATGTGCTAAATATTATCAATAGGAATACAACTTGTTTATTTTTAAAATAAGGGCAGATTTATGCCTAAAATTTTATTGAGAACAATTTAATTGCTCATCCTTGAAAGAAGCCTCAATTATAATTGAGGACATTTCAAATTTTGATTCCACAGTTTATGAGTCTTGAAAATATAAAATACTAAGGCAAAAAAGAGCTTTTAAAGCACCTTGAATTTCCTTAGATTTCTAACTTAGTTTTTTTTCTCTTCCTTGCGACTTATGAGTCGCGAACACTTGAAATACTAAGGGAAAAACGAGCTCTTAAGCACATTAAATCTCCTTAGATTTCTATTTTAGCTGTCTCTAAATTCATAAATTCTGAATTTATTTTAAATCAAGCATGGACTTCAAGATATCTACACCATTTCTCTTCGGCAATCTATAGACATATCTAAAGGTATGATCCATATTGGCCAAGGGTTCTTTTCCTTAGACTTTGAACTTAGTTCGTTCATCATAACAGACTTATCCTAGGAAACTGACAGGATTAGAGAACATCAACACCATAGGAATTATAGGTAAACCAAACACCAAGCAGCTTACCTTAGGCAGGGTATACCAGGGGTGCTAAAACCTTCCCTTTACGCAACAAGTCTCTTACCTTAGAATCTTTGAAAGACTAGTTAGGTTTTCTAGCAACCATAATACTAGGTGGCGACTCCCTTTTTCACAAAACAAAAACCCCAACATCAATCCCTGCTACTGGGAAGGGTCGCCTTGACTTCGAGCTCTCGAGAGGGTACGACACCATTATTCCAATCACTTGCTACCGCTAGCTCCTTCTTGCCCTTTCTCCCACAAATGTTTCAACTGTTCCTTTTCTTTTCCCTTGCTACTGCCAGCTCCTTCTTGGCCCTCTTCCTCTCTTGTCTTGTCTTGTTTTTTGGTGTCTAAATCTTCCCTCACCCTCCTAGTTTCTTCTCATATGGTGGGTTACATGTGCTTCTTTTTGTCTATTGTTAAGATAAAGTGAAGGGGAAATGAGTGACTCTTCTTCCTCCTTTCTTCTTTTATATAACCAACTCTCCCCCATCTTTTAAGGTAGGCTGCTTTATTCTTTTTTTTTCTTTTTTGTTTTGTTTTCATCCCCTATTTGTTCATGCCTTTTATGTCCTGTCCTCCTCTCTTTGTTTTCCCACCTTAGGTCCACAAATTTCTCTTTTCTCTTTGCGTGGGCTGCTGGCTTCAAGGAGAAGGAAATAAGGTATTTTGTAGTCTTTCATTATTAACTTTTTGTATTTGTATTATTTCTATATTTATTATTAAAATTAAAATTTTAATAATTTTTTCCTTGAATAAATTTGTTTTCGGGGTTTTACAACAGTTGTTGTTAACGACTAAGGATTCCTAACCAAGGGCAAAACATTTTTTAAAAGAAAAGGTAAAAAAAAATAAAAAACTAGCCTCACCATCGTATCATGGTGTATCTTGGACAACCATATCAAAAAATAAGATTACTTCTTCTTTTTTTATTTGTCTCTCACTTGTCCCCTTTTGTCTTTTAGAAACTCTAATTAACCAAATCTAAAACCACTTAGGAAAACATTATTCATTATAAGTGAAAATATTGTTTATATGATGATATTTTGTTTTTCTCACTAAAAGTAGAGGTGGTGAGGTCTTTTCACAAAGTCTAATAGTCATTACCAAATTAATCAGGGATAAATAAGTCTTTATAACATCAACAAAAATTCCAAACAAAATTTTAACAATAAAAACAATTTTTTTTATGTATTAATCAAAACAAAACTAGAAAATATCATAACACTAAAATAAGTTTAAAAAACATCAAAAGAGGTTTAAACATTAAGAAAGCATGAATGGGCAGGCCACATAGACTCTACCCTTGAGTTTTTACATGATTATATTTTTTTCAAGCTTGCTGACTATAAATTATTGTTTTTCCTTCTCTTTTCCATCCTTCATTCCCTTTCACTCTCTTTCTTTCTAAAACTTGTTAGACCTTCTATATTAGGCTATTAAACCTTCACAATATGGTCTATTAACATAGTATTTCCCCATGTTTTATTCCCTCTCTTTTTCTCTCATTTTCTCCTTCTCAAAATCCTTTTAATCCTTGCAATTACACTCCTATAAATTCTAATTTAAACCCCTTTATTCGAGCACCTTTTACAAATGAATCCATGGTTTTCAATTTCAGCTTAATTGATTATTAAAATTTCAATTCTTTTCGATTTGGCCCCTGATTTGGTCAATTTTAACCCCTACAATCATGCATCTTTTTCAGTTATGTCCTTGATTTTAGATTAGTTCAATCAAGTCCCTAATTGCCAATCAAACTTTAATATATTGCCCATCAAACTTTAATATTCTAAGCATAAATTAAGCCTTTGATTCGTCCAATTGAACTTTTAAACTTGTCATCTTGGTCCTCTACCACCAACTTGACAATTTTTCAAGCTTTCTTTCTTGTATTTTTTATTTTTATTTTTGCGGGGTCAAAAATAAGTAACATCATACTTAATTGAGATATCAAAATAGTTTAGAAATAAAATTAATTTAAAAAATAAATTGGGTGCAATATCTATAATACTCATGTAGTTTAATAGTATATATATTTAATATTTTTGCTTATTAAAATTATAGAGGGATCGCTAGTTTATAATGGATTCTTTCAATTTAGTTTGGTTAATTTAGTCTCTATACTCTAGGTATTTGCTAACACTCCTCCAAACAAACACTTAACCAATTATAATTTAGTCTCTATAATTTTTAAAGTTACATATAGTTTAGTTCTTTTCCAATTAATATTTTTTTCTTTCTTAAAAATTAGAATAAGGAAAAGAAAAGTATGCAGTTGGGGAAATTTCATAACGAAGGAAGGGATTTTTTAGAGAAAAAATATAGTAAATGGAGGGCGGTCAACACTAGTAAATAGACTGTTTAATTATCCATGAGACTACAAGGACTAAATAATTAATTTTAATAAATTACAAGGCTAAGTTATAATTAAATCTTCATTAACATAGGAGACTTTATTATTTGTTTTTTGAAGGAGAATGTGTACATGCAACAATAGGAACTTAGAATTCAAATCTGGTTTTAAGAATATATAATAAAGGATTCAATTCTGTGGCTGAAAAAACAGAAGATTAAATATTTCGACGTCAAAATGAAAGAAAAGAAAATTATTTATCCATTGGAGCATAAAAATTACATATAACAAAGTACTCAACTGTTTAGTGGATATTCGACGTCAAAATTGTTTTCATTTGGGCTTCTGGTTGTGTTTGGTTGCCAAGAAAAAAGAGATATATATTGCATGGCTTATAAAATCCCACTTCTTTATATGAATACAATAAGCCATTGACTTAGCTGGACTTTGAAAAGAGGAGCCAAGTTTGACTTTCCTTTTCTTTTTCTTTCCTTTTCCTTTTCTTTCTTTTCTTGGAGGGGAAAGAGGGTTGTGCTGCTCGGTTCTTTTTATTTTCTTGGAAACCATACATGTGATGAATATTCATCATTTGGGCTATTGGTTATGTTGATTGTTTTCTACCTATCAGTCTTTTTCTCTCATTCACTCGGTTTTTTGGGTTCTCACTAGTTGTTTTTTGTCAAGTAATAATATCTTCTTTTGCTTGTCTAGAAAATTGAGGTCGTGTGTTTTTATAACCCTACATGTGATGAATATTCATCTTTCTTATCGCTTCTTGTTAAAGAAGTCATGAATATACACTATTGAAATCATGATATAATCTGTAAAACTCTATAAAACTTCACCATAATCATTATAGAGAATTTAATGAGTTTGATCTTTTGTTTAATTTGTTCAATAATTGTACTTCTTTGCAAGTCTTTTTCTTTCCTTGATGATTTGTTTTTTAAAAAAATAAAAAAATTGAGAAAAACATTGACCGATCATAGCTTAGATATATTAATTATAAAAAATTAAAGCCTTTAAAGTCATAGCTGAGGTGTCATTCCTAATTCTTATCAAATTTAATGGTTTTTTTTTTACCATAGATATCATTAGGGGTTAGTTATTGGTGTTAGAGCGAGAGAGAGAGGCCGGGGGACAAGCTTAATATTCAGGAACTAATTTGACCACCATAACAAAAATGAGAGGTTAATTCAGACTTCATCTTCCTCGTAAACCAAAAAGAAGACACACCGCCACCTACATTTTTTTTATCAAGTTGATATCTTGACGTTGTTTTCTCATTTATATTCTTATATCATGTACTGTTCCAAATTTTTTTTAAGAAAACTGAAACCCCTTTCCATGTCTCCTTCCGTTTCTGCCTCCCTCAACCTCCCCTTCTATTTCCACGTCCCTCTCTTACTCTGCTTTCTACCCCTATCTTAATGTGCAGATAAGGTTGAACAAGTGGCGATAATCTATTGGTTCCTTGGATTAGCTGGTCACCATGTCACAAAAAGTTTTAAAATTCTCCTTTCATTTACTCACATTGTAATATTGGTCATTCCTCATAATTTTTTTTTTAAAAAAAATTGAAATTTGTAATTATAATATGTAATTATAATTTTTAGGTGATGTAATTGTAATAATTAGCATATTCGAGGGCAAGCACAACAACTCAAGAGCAAAGAAACTCATTGAAATAGCAAAAGAAAAAGACTTGAAGGACTGAAATAAAATAAAACTAAAAAAGAGGGATGAAAAAAGTAACTGCACTCTGGATGTCAATCATATTACCCGAGTGTGTGACACGGAGATGATCATCATAAAAAATATGGTTCTCTTGTTGATCTGTTTTTTTTTTTAAAAAAAAAGAAAACTAAAAAAAACTTAGACCTATCATAGCTTAGGTTAATTATATTTGTTGTTGGAAGCGAGCTGGTATCATCCATGGAGGCGTCTAAGTGATTACACTGAACCTTTCATTCGTTTCATTCTTCGCGTGAGTACTTTTACACCTTATTTTTCTTTATTTGTTTGTCACTGTCCCTATATTATCTTAATTATGTCAAAATGCATTTTTAATGGGAATTACTGCTTTAATTCACAAGTGTCAGTTAGAATCCATGTCAACTATTTTATTGGTATTCTTATACCTTGCCTTGTTGCTTTTGAAGCTGTATTCCATTCACAAGCCTTCCCTTTTCTTCCTCCCGCTATTTTATTGAGCACTCAGTACCAGTGCTTTTCGCACATATTTTCCAACATTAAGGTAATGAAATTCCTATTCCCACTCTCTCTGCGCCTGTTTTACTTATACTGACTCACTCTCACGTTCTGTATCCTTATTTCTATGTCTTTCAGACTGGTGGAAAATGGCTATCGAAAGTGCTGGTGGATCCATTATAGCTATGCTAACAGAACTCATGGTGGAGCCAGTAGGAAGGCAGTTCCGTTACATGTTCTGTTCCAACAATTTTGTTAAAGAATTCAATGAACGAAAGGAGAACCTTGCTTTAGCACTAGATGGTCTGCAAAAAGATGTCGAAGATGCTGAAAGGAATGCTGAAGAAATTAAGAAAGATGTCACAAAGTGGCTGGAAGATGCAAACAACAAAATTGAAGGTGCGAAGCCCTTGGAAAATGAAATAGGAAAAAATGGCAAATGGTCCTTGCATGCTGTTGGACACTGAATCTGATGAACATGTGAAAATGCATGACTTGGTTCGTGATGTCGCTATTCGGATAGTGTCATCAAAAGAATATGGATTCATGGTAAAGGCTGGCATTGGGTTGAAGGAGTGGCCGATGAGTATCAAAAGCTTTGAAGCTGAGGTTTTTTGAAGGGATGAAAGAAATTGAAGTTTTGTCTCTGAAGGGAGGGTGTTTGTCATTGCAATCACTCGAACTCTCAACGAAACTTCAATCGTTGGTGTTGATGGAGTGTGAATGTAAATACCTCATTTGGTTGAGAAAGCTGCAGAGACTTAAGATTCTTGGTCTTAGACGGTGCTTATCCATTGAAGAATTACCTGATGAACTAGGAGAGCTCAAGGAGCTAAGGTTGTTGGATGTGACAGGTTGTGGATGGCTAAGAAGGATCCCTGTGAATTTGATTGGAAGGTTGAAGAAGTTAGAAGAGCTGTTGATCGGGGGTCGCAGCTTTGAGGGATGGGATGTTGATGGATGTGACAGCACAGGAGGAATGAATGCAGGCCTAAAAGAACTAAATTCGTTGTCTCATTTAGCTGTATTATCATTGAAGATAGCGAAGGTTGAATGCATTCCCAGAGATTTTGTTTTTCCCAGCTTGCACAAATATGATATAATATTAGGGAATGCTAAAGAATATGATATAAAGTTTAGGGATCGGTTTGAGGCAGGACGATACCCAACCTCGACAAGATTAATTTTCAGTAAAATCAGCGCCACATCCTTAAATGCGAAGACATTTGAGCAGTTGTTTCCTACGGTGTCTCATATTGTTTTTAGGAGATTAGAGGGTTTAAAAAACATAGAATTGACCACCCAAAAAGGCTGTGAAGCTAGCTGGCTGGCACCAATTGGGCACCACTTGCCCCTTGCCCCTTGCCACTTGGCCACTTGCCTTGCCCCTTATATCTTGCATGGATGCTTGCCTATAAATAGGCAATGCATCCAAGCATTATATGTACACCAAGAGAGAAATAAAAGAGAAGAGGAGAGTGAGAGAGGGAAAGTAATCCCCCATAATTGTGAGGTATTTTATGAGATAGTAAGTGAGGTGTTTTCTCCTAATAATAGAGAGATTTCAGTTGTTCTTCTATTGTTAGAGAGAGGTTGTAATTCCCACGTTACTTAGTAAAATCCTTCTATACTTGCCCGTGGACGTAGCCAAATTGGGTGAACCACGTAAATTCTTGTGTGTCTAATTTCTCATTTTATCTTGTCCCTTACCTTTTATCTTGTCGGGTTTGCATGCCAGTATCCTAACAGTGGTATCAGAGCCTTCTGGTTGGTGTTGTTAATACACAAAAGTTATTCGTGTATACGGTTACTATTCACGTCTACGGCACTATTCACCTATACGGCACTATTCATCCATACGGTACTGTTCACATACGCTACTGTTGGCGTATATAGAAAGCCAGTGCGGTGATTAAATACAGTCTAGGAAGTTCTGTCTAAGGAGATTGGGTTTTAAGCGGGACCGTTTGTAACCCCTCCAATCTTTCCTGGGAACTTACTTAGTGAAGTATTATTCACACGATACTATTTCTGTATACGTTACAGATCTGTGAAACGGTGATAGCTGAATAGATCATGGTGAATAAAATGGCAGCAAAGTATGAGATTGAGAGGTTCAATGGGAGCAATTTCTCACTCTGGAAAATGAGAATCAAAGCAATCTTAAGGAAAGACAATTGCTTGGCAGCAATTGGGGATCGGCCC
>Ga0325411_1008646_pt1 | contig 10991 bp, 6 predicted proteins | sample PopdelMetagenome_13_FD_206181 | JGI IMG/M metagenome (GOLD analysis project Ga0325411, IMG submission 206181) | Populus deltoides microbial communities from Bellville, Georgia, United States - Xylem-PdIQD-R4 | ecosystem: Host-associated > Plants > Phyllosphere > Stem > Wood/Secondary xylem...
TTACTTCTAACATTCTCTGAAGAAAATCTTTGTTTTACTTTCTTAATACATTTTACTTTAAGAAACAAGGAGAAAGGAAAAATAAAAAGGACAAACGAGAAATTGCTTGGTAGAGATAACCAAGAAATGGGTTTATTAAATGAAGGACCTAATTTTTTTTCTAGATAAACTTCTTGAAGCCGCTGTTTTGAATTTCAAAATTAAAAGTTTGGTGAGGTAGTATCCTTTTTAAGAAAAAATAAGTATCAAATCCTTTTAAACTTAAAATTTGGTCAAATATTAATTTTGATCCCTTCAACTTGGAAATTATACTATTTGGTTCAAAATTTTTTATTTTGAAATAAACTTGAAATACTATTTTTTATTTCATTAATAACTTATTATATGGACATGATCCATTGACTAAGCAATGGACCAATCCAATAGAATACTGAGCAATGGACATGATCCAGTAACAAGAAGTTGACGGGACCCAGCTCAGGTCAACGAGTCTTCTACTCCAACCAGAAAAGAAAGGGGAAAGTGTCTTCTTATTCACATGCTTGTATAATATCATCTGCACAAATAGAAGAGCCTGTAGCTATCATCATGATCTTCTTCCCACCCAATCCTTACAGATAACACCCTTCCTTCCTTTTCGGGCTTCTTTTTCTCATTAATGTTTTTGGTTATTTAATTTTTTTTCAATTCAATTTTGACACATTTAATTAATTTAAAATTGAGATTCTTGCTACATTTATTCTCCTTTCGAGTTTTCATGGTCTTTTAATTAAAACATAGCTATAATACCTCGTGGGTGGTTCTGGTTTCCTTTTTAATTCCACAAACTCAAAAGTTGACGGAAATGGATAGAGGATTCAATCGAGAAATTAAATATCTAAAAATTAATATGATGGCTTAATTTTAGTTAAGCTTGTAACAAAAATAATTAATTGTAAATACACCAGTTAAGATGGAGACCACCTGCTCAAAATCAAACAAGAAACAAAAGTTGATAAATATCATAATTGATTTGTATAATTTTGAAAAGTTGATCTACGTTCTTGCAATCATAGAATACAAGTTTGTCATGTAATTTTTTAAAATTTTTTTATTATGAAATATATTAAAATAATTTTTTTTATTTTTTAAAATTATTTTTAATATATATTAATATATCAAAATAATAATAAAAAAAATATTCCATCTCTTTTCATTATAAAATCTAGAAATCCAAAGGCAATATTGATTTAGGAGTCGGCTTTTCAAAATAACATGGTAATTTCTTCTACGTACGTCAAGTGTAATTTGCTTGAGATATATTGATTTATCAAATACATTTTTAATGTTGAGAGGTGTTTATAATTAAAACACTTAGAGCCTATTTATTTTTTGTTTTAAAAATATTTTTTATTTTATTTTATTTATATTATATTATATTTTTGTGTTTTTAAATTGTTTTGATGTCTATTTTAAAGAAATAAAAAATATATTATTTTCATAAATTTTCAAATAAAAAATAATTTAAAAATTAGCCAGAAGAACACTATCAAATCAAGTACAGTTAACTAAGAGATTATTATTCGTCAAGTGTTTGTTATAAATTCTTTTTTCTTAAGCCAAAAGAAAGCTCATGCGTATTGATTTTTTTTAAATAAAAAACCTCCTATCAAGAATCAAGAATATTATTCAATAATATTTTTAAAAAAACAAGAATAATTAGAAGATACACACATGAGCTCTATGTTGGAGGGAAGGGGATGGGAGAATCTCACTTCTCACGGCAGGCTTGGCAGAGTGGTGTGGGTACCCTGAGCTAGGGACCACAGGGGACTTGCTAACCACACCAAGTTTTGCACAACGCTCAGTTCTTGTGGTGCAAAGATTTATTTTTAGTTTAATTGATTTGGTTCTACATTTATTTTTTAGAAATTACCGGTTCGAGTTTCATAAATTTTAGAATGATTGGAGACTTATATATTCGTTAACTTTAAGGCCCGTAAAATTAGTTAAGGGACACACAAACAAGCCTGAACATCCAGGATGATAATAATAATAATAATAATAATACAATTTAACTGGCTATAGTGATCATGAGATATCGGCAGAATCGGTGATTGGAAGTCTACATTTCTCAAACTTCAATGGAGAGTACTGAAGATTTGGAAATGGAGCCGTTTGTAAGCCATAAGGGGAAAGGTGATGATGATGATGATGCATAAACATTGGAGGATAGGAGCATGCATAGTTTTGAAACCCGAAGCGGCCTGGCGGGTCGACCTGAGACCCGGCCGACCCGGGCCTGGGACCGGTCCGGGTTTAAGTAAAAACTAGCATGGATGTTGACCCGGTAAAACCTGGTCGACCAGACAGGTTGACCCGAAACCTGGTCGACTCGGGTAAACCCGGCTGAGACCCGGCCTAAGAAGTGTGCTGACACTATAAGCTTTTATAACTTCAAGAAGAAATTTTTGAAGACTATCTTCTATGTCTTTTCCATTGTTTTTGTGTGCATGTACAGAGGGTTTAAATACGTGATAATACTAACTGATTTCCTACATATGTGCATGTATATCTGATAGTTTGAATTTTAAACAGTAGATACAATCTTGTTTGATTTCAAACTTTGAATATTGGATAGCTACGTTCCTGCAGATTTGGTGGTTGTTGCAGCATGCTCTTTCTCTTTGACTTGTTCTTCTACACACCCCTGCAATCGAAAGGGTAGGGACCGAACCCTGAGATTGTCTCGCAAAGTATGAAATCTGATAGATGGAAGCGGTTTTGTGAGAGCATCGGCATACTGATAAGTTGCCCACGCATAACTTGGTCACGAACATAATGAAAATCAATTTCAATATGTTTTGTGCGAGCATGAAATATGGGGTTACTTGTTAAGTAAGTAGCCCCTATGTTGTCGCACCATAGAATAGGAGAATGCACAAATGGAACACCAAGATCATTGAGCACTAACTTAATCCATTGAAGCTCTGCTGCTACATTGGCGAGGGCTTTGTATTCGGATTCTGTACTGCTGCGAGTAACAGTTTGTTGTTGTTTGCAGCTCCATGAGACTAGATTATTGCCTAAGTATACACAATAGGCGCCAACGGAACGTCTGTCATCAGGATCGGACGCCCAATCTGCATCACTAAATGTTTGTAAAGTAACATTTGTAGTAGGCTGAATGAGTAAAGAATGAGAAATGGTATGCTTCAAATAACGCAATATGCGTTTGACGACCGCCCAATGCATTTCCATAGGATTATGCATAAACTTGCTAACTTTATGAATGGCAAACGCAATGTCTGGCCGAGTAAATGAAAGATATTGAAGCCCTCCAACTATACTTCGGTATAAAGAAGGATCATGGAAAGTAATACCAGCAAATTTTGATAATGGTAGCGAGGTTGACATTGGAGTAAGACAAGGTTTGGCTTTGTCCATTTTGCTGCGCATTAAGAGGTCTAGAATATAACGTCGTTGTGATAGATACAGACCATCATCAGTGCGAATAGCTTCATTGTTTAGAAAGTAGTTTAGTTCACCCATATCCTTGACTGCAAAGTCACCCTGCAACAATGTGATCACTTGGTTTATGGAACCAATATCACTGCCAGTTATGATTATGTCATCGACATAAATCAAAAAATAAATAAGAATGGAATTGTGATGATAAACAAAGAGGGAGTGATCAGCTTGACTTCCAAGAAAACTAATAGATTTGAGTTTATTTGTCAAACGCAAAAACCATGCTCGTGGTGCTTGACGAAGACCATAGAGAGATTTTTCTAGCTTGCAAACATGATTTGGAAACTGAGAGTGAGAAAAACCGGGATGTTGAGCCATGTAAACATCTTCATGCAGGTGACCATGTAAAAATGCATTCTGAATATCAATTTGGCAAAGAGGCTAGCCACGTGAAAAAGCTAATGAGAGAACCAACCTCACTGTGGTTAGCTTTACCACAGGACTAAATGTCTTGTTGAAATCAACACCTTCTTGTTGATGGAATCCTTTGGCTAAAAGTCTTGCTTTAAATCTGTCAATATCACCATTAGCTTTCCTTTTGATCCTGTATACCCATTTACATCCAACTAGATTAGCAGTAGGGGGTTTGAGAACTAAATTCCAAGTCATATTCTGTAGTAAAGCATCAAACTCGGTGTTCATAGCAGTGCGCCAGTGTGGATATTTAACAGCCTCTGTGTAACAAGTTGGTTCTGTCTATGGTGTTTGGATTGTAGATAAAAGAGCTTTAGGAATGGGATATTTGACGTGGAAATCAGGTGGCAACTTCGGTTTATGGATGTTGTTTTTGCTTCTTGTAGTCATTGGGTGCAAATTTTGCAGGGTGGAGCAGAGGCAGAGGGTAAAGGAATATGGGGTGGAGGATCAGTATGTTGAGGCTCATTGAAAGTGATTGCGGGAGAGATCAAATGAACACCATGATCAGTTTGAGGACCAGATGGAGAAGCCGCATGCAGAGTTCTTGATACAGTAGATTGAGGAGTGGCACCTGTAGAAAAAGAGGAACCTGTAGAAAATAAATTGAGATTGGATGGTAGGGTAACAGAAGTAGTTGGTGATGAAGGACTGGGAGAGTTTGGTGCAGTGTATGGGAAGAGATTTTCATCAAAGACAACATGACGGGAAATAAAAATTCTGTCTGTGGACATATCTAGACATTTGTAACCTCGATGACCAATACTATACCCAATAAAAATGCAGTTTCTGGATCGAAAATCAAGTTTGTGATGATTATATGAACGTAAATAAGGCCAGCATGCACAGCCAAAGGTGCGTAAAAAATTATAATCAGGCTTTTGATGATGAACCATTTCATATGGAGATTTATGATTTAAGATGGGAGTTGGAAGTCTATTTATAATAAAAGCTGCGGTTAAGAACGCATCTTCCCAGAACTTTTGAGGCAAATTGGAGTGAGCAAGCAAGGCTAGTCCAATTTCAACGATTTGCCTATGACGCCTTTCAATAGCACCAGCCTGTTGATGGGTATAGGGACAGGTTATACGATGGTTGATGCCTTGATTGTGTAGATATCTATTTAAGCTACGGTATTCTCCCCCTAGTCACTTTAAAAAGCTTTAATTTTGCTACCAAATTGGCATTCAACAGCAGTTTGGAAGCTGAGAAAGGTTTGATATGCATCAGATTTGAGTTTTAAGGGAAAAAGCCATAAAAATTTAGTAGCATCATCCAAAAAACTGATATAATAGCATGCACCAGAGGTCGATAATGTAGAAGCTGGCCCCCAAACATTCGAATATATTAATTTTAAAGGTTGTGAAACAGCAACATGCATTTTGATAAAGGGCATAGCATGGCTCTTGGCCAGCTGACAATCAGAACAAATGGGGCGATTTTTATTTGGAATTGGTAATGAAATAGCTTGATGAATAACAGGAAAGGAAGCATGTCCAAGACGACGATGCCAGATTTGGGAAGACACACGAACACTAGAAAAAGCCTGCGGCTGAAGATGAGCTAAGGAGGCTGAGAAGTTGTATAGTCCATTATTGAGGGGGCCGCAATGTAGGGTATTCCCCAAGTAGTCCTTCACAATGAAGAAAGAGGCATGAAATTCAAAGAAAACGTTATTATCTAGACAAAAACGGTTGACAGATAACAAATTTTTTTAAATATCAGGAACAAGCAGAATTTGATTAAGAGTAAATGATTTAGATGGAGAAGATAATGTAGAAGTGCCACTGCACACAATTTTCAGACCTGCACCATTAGCCACCTGAACATGATCTTGTGTATCATGGTTGGCATGAGAAATCTGAATATTGTTTACGTCATTGGTGAGATGATGAGTTGCCCCCGTGTCGGGATGCCATTCTTTATCTGGTTGCAGATAGTGTGCAGCAAGTAGAGCCTGTGGCTGGTTCTTGGAATGAGGTGGAGCCTGATAAGATAAATCAAAGCGATGATAGCATTTGCGAGCACTGTGACCTGGTTTGAGGCATACCTGACATATAAGGGATGATGAGTGGGTGGAATCATGAAAGTGAGAACGTCCTCCGTGGCCCCGACCACGATAGTGACCTCAATAACGATTTGAGTGTTGAACGGTGCCAGGTTGGCAATGGAATTGCTGGGGTGAGGTGGTGACCAGGTTGGCAGAAGTAAGAAGTAGTTGATTATTATGATTGATCCGTGATTCACATATGAGAAGCAGAGAGAAGAGTTCCTCCAAACTGACAGGATCACGCCGTGAGGAAATGGTGGAGGCCAGGGAATCATACTCCTGGCCAAGTCCAGTAAGAATATAAGTGATGATATCATCATTTGGGAGAGGTTGTCCAGCAAGAGCAAGTTCATCAGCCATGCGTTTGACAGAGAGGAAAAATTCATTAGCTATCATGGCGCCTTTCTTAGCATTTGCTAATTGAGTTCGAATCTAGATTACTTTAGCACGAGAAAGGGAGGAGAAATTGTTTTCAAGTGCAAGCCATACCTCACGTGAGGTGGTGTAGGACATGACTTGAGTGAGTACATCTTCAGTTAGGGAGGAGTTGATGGTGGCTAGGATTAAGGAATCCTGATGAAGCCACTAGTGATAAAGAGGATTAGGAATTGTTTGACTTGTACCTGTGGTAGAGTCAGAGAAGTTGAGTTCTTTTGGTGGAATAGAGATCGTGCCATCAAGATAGCCATAAAGATCATGACCACGAAAATATGGCACAACTTGAGCTTTCCACACAGGGTAGTTAGAGGAGTGTAGTTTAATAGTCATAGTGAATGGGAGATTGGAAAGGGTTGGGACAGTTGCAGGAATAGTGGAGTTTGAGGATGATGAAGATGAAGATGCCATTTAGAATTTAGAGAAGAAAAGACGTTTGTCTTTGTAGGGGCTCTGATACCATATAAGCTTTTATAACTTCAAGAAGAAATGTTTGAAGACTGTCTTCTATGTCTTTTCCATTGTTTTTGTGTGCATGTACAGAGGGTTTAAACACGTGATAATACTAACTGATTTTCTATATATGTGCATGTATATCTGATAGTTTGAATTTTAAACAGTAGATACAATCTTGTTTGATTTCAAACTTTGAATATTGGATAGCTACGTTCCTGCAGATTTGGTGGTTGTTGCAGCATGCTCTTTCTCTTTGACTTGTTCTTCTACAGGCACTATCAGTAGTCAAGATGAAGAAATAGGGCTAAGGACTCTTTACCCTCGTTTCTTAGCATCTCTAGGAGACGATTCTTTGAAGAAGAACATCTGAAACTCTATCTCTTGAAATGAATACCTTTTTTTTTTGGTTTCTGTCATTTACCTGAACAAGTAAAAAAAAAACTTCAAAGAAGGTAGGAACTTACTCCTCTTCTCCTTCTATACATGTCTGCTACTGGAGTAGCTAGAGAGTAACTTATGTGATTCACTCCTTAAATTAATAGTTGGCTTACTTGCTTTTAAGTTTTGAGAGGACAGCTTGTTTATGAAGAGGAGAAGACAGATGCAAGACTCATCTCAATGGATGCGAGACAACAGAGGATGTGGGAGCTGCGGGTGCTATGGTTGAGCACGAGAAACTAGGAGAGAGAGGTCGTGTAATTTTAGAGAGAATGAGATTTTTTTGGGTTGATTCGGCTTAATCTATCTGACCCGTAATTTAATTATTGTATCAGATTAATTATTGGATGGAGTTTAAAAACTAGAGGAGCATGAGAGTTTTTTACTGGATGCTTGAGATCAACGAACTGTTGAGAAATTAAGATTAGACCTGCAGGTATAATATAAAAGTTATGGATCCAACCAACTTCCAGTATTATTTGATTACTAGATTTTATTATTTCAGTTTAACTGTTTATAAGAATAGTAAACTAAGGTTTTTGTAAATATATATAAAAGAACTTGTTGATTTATGATTTTAATAATTAAAGGATTTCACCAATATATTTTTAACGTTTAGGTACCTCTAATAAAATACTTACCCCCACAGGCAAACGAGTAATATAGGAAGTTGAGGAAACCCATAAAAAGTCAACGAGTCTTCTTCTCCAACAAGAAAAGACAGGGGAAGTGTCTCTTATGCACATACTTGAACAATCTCATCCTCACAAATAGAGGAGCCTGTAGCTTTCCTCGTGATCTTCTACCCGCCTCTTCCTTACAGTTAACACCCTTCCTTCCTTTTTGGGCTTCTTTGAATTTGGGGTCCTTTGAGTTATTTTTCGTTTCGGCTCTCTGTCCCATAATCTTTGATTAAGGGGAAGAGGGAAGAAAAGTGCTTCCCCGGCAATTGATTGGTATCCGATCTTAATGGGAAATCACTGTGTTCTGGATCTCGTTGGTTGATCTGTAATGTAGCAGTAAGCAGCTGTAATTATTTAATTAGCCGTCGTCGGTGAAGAGGTCAAGTTTCAGTTCAGAAGGTGAGGCATTGAATTCTAGTAGCACTCAACTTTTATTTGCCTTTCCATTTCGATAGCATATATATTCGGCAGCTTCGATTTGGCCTCCCTAAGTCTTGCCTTGGCTCAACACCCCTCATTTCCTGCTCTGTCCTCTGAGAGAGCCAGAGACATGGAGGTTGAACATTTTAGCCACCCAGATCATCCATTGATCCTCATTAATCAAGTTCTCGAGTATAGTTGTGAAGTAGTTATTTGCTCTGGATGCGAGGGACCTATATGGGGTCCTTGCTACAGTTGCACCTCTTGCTACTTCTTTCTTGATAAGAAATGCGCCGAGCTGCCCCGTGAGATCAAGCGGCGCATTCATCCTAGACACCCTCTCCATCTACTGGCAAAGTCACCATATGAAGGAGAATACGAATGCGATCGGTGCGCCAAAACTTGCAACAGTTTTGTTTACCATTGTTCTTTCTGTTCGTTTGATCTTGATATCAAATGTGCTTTTCAACTGGGTTTTTTGGAAGTTGATAGTCAGGCACATCAATTTGCCCACAAGGATCATCCATTGATTTTGAATGAAGAGAAAGAATATCATGGTGAAGGAGTTACGTGCTTTGTTTGCGAGGAACCAATGTCGGGTCCTAGCTGTAGTTGCACTTCTTGCAACGTCTTTCTTCACAAGAAGTGTGCTGAGCTACCCCCAGAGATCAAGAGGCACATTCATCCAGAACACCCTCTTCGTCTACTGCCAAATCATCACATGATCTGTGGTTTTTGCAAAGAAACTTGCTATGAGAGTTTTGTTTACTGCTGTTTTGTGTGTGAATTCAACCTCCATATCAAATGTGCTTTTCCACCATGCGTTTATGCAGCTGATCAGGATCAGGGGCATCAATTTAGAAGCCTGCTGAATCCACTTTCATTAAAATCAATCTCCTTCACTTGCAATGCATGCGGCACTGATGGAGATGACTCTCCATTAGTGTGCACCTTGTGCCAACTCTTGGTCCACGAAGAATGCATTTCATTGCCAGGCACCCTTAAAACGGCACTGCACCATCATCCCCGAATCATCCACACGTATCAACATCAACAATGCATCGAATCGATAAACAAGTACTGTGGAATTTGCCGTCGGGAAGTTGACTCAAAATACGGAGTTTACTATTGCCCAGACTGTGACTTCGTTGCACACGTGAATTGTAGTATAGAATTTGGCGATTCTGCAACAAAGATTGTTGAAGAAAACGAAGAAGAGCAAAGTGTGACTGTTGATGATCAATTCATGGAACCTAGCTTTCGCGTTGTCCGTGAGATCAAGCATGGAGAGGAGAGAATAATTGAAGAGATCAAACATTTCAGTCATCAACATAACCTAATCCTTATTGACAAGGTTTATGATGATCTAAAGTGTGATGGGTGCATGTTACCAATCTCAACTCCATTTTATAGTTGTGCCAGTTGTAATTTCTTTCTTGACAAAACCTGCATAGAATTACCCAGGCAAAAAAAGTGGCAATATCACGAAAACCAACTGATTCTTTCATGGAACCTATGGGAACATTCCATGTACGAGTGTAGTGTGTGCAAGCAAGATTTTCGTGGGCTCGGGTACAGATGTGATGTATGTGAAGTCTGCATTGATGTCCGATGCTTCAAATCATTGAAAGATTCTTTTAAACATGGAGGTCATGAGCATCCCCTTTATCTTCCAGCGGACAGAAAGAATATTCTCCGTTGCAGTAATGGAGGTCGCGGGCTTCCCCCTTGGGCTGCAGATGACAGAGAGAATATTCCCCATTGCAGTGGCTGTTGTGTCAGTGAAGAATCAAAGGTGTTTTTTAAATGTGTGGTTTGCGATTTCAAGCTCGGTATGAAATGTGCTACACTGCCATACAAAGCAAGACACGAGTATGATGATCATCCTCTCTTCCTCACCTACATGAACGCAAATGACTACCAACCTTCCTGTATAATCTGTGAAGAAGATAGAGACCCAAAGCTCTGGTTCTACCGTTGTGAGGAATGCGACTTCGATGCTCATCCAGAATGTGCTCTCGGGAAATACCCATATGTCAAGCCAGGGGGGGTTCACACGTATCCTAAACACCCTCACCCTCTTGTTTTGGTCGTCAAGACAGAGGATTATCGTCCGCAGGCATGCGATACTTGTGGTAAGCCTTGCGATGACTTGGCCCTTGAATGTACTGATCCTAACTGCAGTTTTATCGTCCACAGGAAAAGAAGGCAATGCTTACCACAAGCCTTGTGATTATTGAAGCTGTAATTGGATTGCGGTTGTTGGCTTTTTTTTTTTTTTGGGTTATGATTGTTGGCAGTTGCCAGACAGAGGATTATTATCTCTGTTTCTATTTACGCGTATGAGATCACTTTTTTTATTTTATTTTATTTTTCTATTTACGTGTATGAGCCACCATTTTTCTTAGCTTAGCAGGAAGCTCTCCATAAATTCTGCTTTTACATTTTTGTTATTGATTTTATTGTAAATGCATAGAAATATTGGCATATTAATGGGTAGTCTAAAAAAATAATTAATGCTTTTGAAACTTCTACTGCGTTTTTTTTAGCGGCAAAAACAAGCTATTGAGTAAAATCACTATATT
>Ga0325411_1008649_pt1 | contig 10989 bp, 8 predicted proteins | sample PopdelMetagenome_13_FD_206181 | JGI IMG/M metagenome (GOLD analysis project Ga0325411, IMG submission 206181) | Populus deltoides microbial communities from Bellville, Georgia, United States - Xylem-PdIQD-R4 | ecosystem: Host-associated > Plants > Phyllosphere > Stem > Wood/Secondary xylem...
TTTTTATAAATTACAAAAACAAAAATATTACAAGTGGAACAAGTATTGGAGGATTACCAACATTATTCAATGATATATATCCGGTAAAGAAGTAGAAATAACAGATATTATGGTGTCCATTACTTGTGCTCCACGATTCAACGTGTTGCAGGCACCTTTTACTTTTCTTTTCTTTTTTGTCTTTTTCACCAAAGCCATACCTCCCAAACTCTTGAAGAACAAAATAATAATAGATAAAGGTAGTATTTTGTAATATGATACCAGTTATTTTTTAAAATATTTTTTATTTAAATTAATGTTTTTTTTAAAAAAAATTATTTTTAATATTAACATATCAAAATGATTCAATAACACAAAAACATTTAAAATAAAAAAAATTCAAATTTTTGAAAACATGCAGCCTAGTCATGTTGCCAAACAGGGCTAAAATCATCAATTAATCTAGTTGTTTTTGTGGGTTTCATGTACTAGCTACATTAAAATTAAATTAAATACAAAATAAAAAACTAAAAAACATTGGTGTTTCACGTGCATACGAGAGCTTTCATGTGCGAGGATTTGCACAAAGCAAGCTCTTTTTTTGTCCCATATATTTTTTTTCACTTTGGTGTCTCAATTTATTTTCTTTTAAATTGGTCCTTTAACATTGCGTTGACGTGGTATTTGTCATGGTGATTTGCTTTTATGCTTGTATATGGGGACCTAGCAGTGTCAAGTGAATATTTCATCACTTAGTTGATGCTTGGTTTGACAAAATAAAATTTAATTTTATTAATTTATAAGAATTAGAACTTTAGGGACTGAATTTGAAGCTTAAACAAATATTGAACACCTTTTGCATTCTAATGTTAGGGACTGATTTGCACGGTCAAATGAAATATTTTTTTGTCACTCAACTTCTTTTTCTAATTCAATACTTTCATTTTGACTTTATTTGATATTTAAATTGGTAGTTTATTCTGGTTGCCTGGATATGTGGTTCTTAAAATGTTGAGGAAAGATTTCATTACTTATTTGATGCTTAGTTTGGCAAAATAAAAAAAATATTTAAGAAAAACAATTAAGCGATAAGGGACCAACATTGAAATCGAAACAAATATGATGCATTAGGGTAAATATGCAACATGACTTTGGTTGGTGTGAGTGGTATGCGAGCCAACATATGAAAGCTGACTATTACGCTCTAACAATGCATGAAGCAGATTTTGATGGGGGAAAGTAGTCATTCCCGATTGCATTGGAAGCATTACGATAAAAGCTTAATGATGAGGTGACATGTGTTCACGTGGGAAGTGTTTGGCGATTTCTTTTTCTTTTTTTCTTATCCTCTTTCCTTTTATTGGGATTCATGTTGCTCTATCAAAAATAAATATGCCTACTATTTTATTTTTGTTTCAAGTTTTGTTCTTATTTTTTTAATTGCTATTTTTTCTGCTTTAAATCTTTATTTTTGTTCAATTTCATCATTCAACAATGAGTTAGTTGGGAATTGTGCTTCATATATTTTTTAGTGCATTGATTCTAGTCTCATGACTAGGGTCTTAGGTTTGAAATGTTAATTCAGATTAACATTGACTTTTTTTTTTCTTACATCGATTAATTTCATCCTTCAACACTAAATTTGTTAAAAATTAAACTTTGTGGTTTCATTCACCTTCCTTTTATGAGGTTTCCCAATCTCATATTCTAGGTTATTGGCCTGATGAGTTAGATTGGATTGACTTGAATACCTTTTAGGTTATTCTTTTTAGATTGAATATTTTTTTGGCTTCACCCTTCAACATTTTGTTTGTTTGAGTTTCATACTTTTTGTTGTTGTGCCTTTTATTAGGTTATCTTGTTTGCATAATCCGATTGACAAGGTTTGTAGGCCTAGCCTGAGTTTGCTATTTTAAAATTTTTTTAGGTTCATTTTGTTGACTATTTTTTTTTATTTCATCCTTATATATTTGAGAATTTGGTATTGTTATGTCTTTTTATTTATTTTCTAAGAGATTATTTTGATCTCATGACCTGGATCACGGGTTTATCATTCTAACTGGAGTTTACGTTGGTTATTTTTTTGTCATTTTTATTGTTATTTTTTAATTTTATCATTTAGCTTTGAGTTGTCTAGAATTAAACTTTATATATATATATTTTTTTGGCAAGCATTCTTTTTATATGCAGTTTATTGTGATCACAATTCTTTTTTAAATTTAATCCATTTATTATCATTTTTTAATAAAATTATTTTATCAGACCTGATCATTTCATCATTTAGCTTGGACAGATTTTATTTATTTATTTATATATACACTTAAAACCCAAGCTGAAACTGAACCTAAAGTAAATTTGGATCGGGTTTTAATACCCAAATTTAATTCAAAACCGAACTATTTTGGGCTGGGTTCAGTTTGATTGTTAACCCGAATAATACTCACCGGGAACGACTCAATTCCAGCACATGGATAAACCCACAAACCGTAACCAAAGGGAACCGGACCAACAGAAGTTGTAGCCCAACATTATAGGGAAACAGAGGCTTCACAGTTCGCAGGTAACTTTCGGTCTCTTCGTGTTTTGTCTGCTCTCCGTTCTCTTCTCTTTTTCTCCCCCTCTACTCTTTGAAGCCACCCGCTATACCGGTTCACCTTATCAAACCTTTCTCTCGCTTTCGAGTTTTAACATTATTTCAGGTTCTCTTTGGCCCCTTCTTTTGTTTTTGGATTTTACCCTTTTTTATATTTTCCTTCTATGTGGAGTACATTTTGTTTAGTTACGAAATCATCATCTTTTTTAATGTTTGCTTTGTGATGTTCTTTCTTTTTAAAAAGTTTTGAGTATTTTATTGTTTTTTATTTTATCAGGCATTATAATGGGTAGTTGCTACTTTTTAATAATATTGGATCATTGATAAAAATGTGATGATTTTGGTTTCTTTTTTTTATATAGAAAAAATGGGCTATTTTTATTATTGTTGTTGTTGATGTCAATGTTGGTTGATTAAGTAATATTTTGTTGAATTTCTGTAATGGGAAATTTCAGTTATGTGTTTTAAAGGGTGGGTTTAGGGTTTATTCTCTTTGGGTTATGCTATTTGGATCCGATGAATGTCACTATTCGCTTTAAATATTCAATTTTTTCAATTCGTTTTTGAAAAATTTTAGAATTTATTTCAGTTGTTGTTGACTATCAGAGTCTCTCTGACAATGTTGCTGTACTTATTTTCGTGAAAATGTGGGTGCATTACATATCAAGCGCATATTTGTTTTGTTTTTTTGTTCTTTTTTCCCTTTGGTCATGAGAGAATTTTCCCAATAGTTGTACAATGGAAACTGTCAATTCCATGTTGTGGATTACACGCTTTGTTTGAATTTTTTTCTTACTGTAATTCCAAGAACATCAGGAAATTATTCATTTCCTTGCCCCAGTACTTATATAACATGATTATTTAAACCTTTTAATCATGTTCTTTAAGGTATAGAAATGCTGTTTCATTGACATTGTTGCATTCTCTTTTGCTATCCATCAGAATGGCATTACAAACAGCGAGCAACCCAACTCTTCCCAGTGCCCAAGTGGTTGGAAATGCTTTTGTTGAGCAGTATTACTATATTCTTCTCACCTCACCAGAATCGGTCCATAGATTCTATCAGGATTCAAGTGTGCTAAGCCGGCCAGATGCTAATGGTGTAGTGACGTCAGTGACAACAATGCAAGTGAGTTTCTTGGTGTAGTAGTCTTTCCATTAGCAGATACATATCCTCATAGATTTGCTGTTGATAGTTTTCGGTTGTTAATGATCCACAATGTACATGATCTTCATCTCATATCAAGGTGGCTGTTTGAGGGCTAGCAAATGGTTTAAAATGATTTTACAAAAAGTGATGTGGCAGACACGAGAAGATTGATGTATCTCTTGATAATTTGTGTCTGCTGTCAGCCTCAAATCTGTCTAATTGCTATATGTTTACGTTGCCTCTTATTTCTATCATACATGTAAAGTTACATCTGATCTGCTGATAAATTGCAATGATGTTGCCAATATTAATTGCTATGAGAAAAAAAATTGACCTTCTACATTGGGTAGATTCTAACAAATTTCTTTTCTGCAATCTTCGGCTATTACACGATTGTAATACTCAGGCACTTTCAAGATTTCATTTTGTTGGATTATTGTCACCTCATACATAACTTGTAAAAGTTTTCCTGTCTGAAATGTAATGAGACCCATGAGGAGTCAGCTGCATAATAGTGATGGGTTGGAGTTTGTTCCCTTTTTCTTATTGTCAGATTCATCTAATCTCACAATCATTGCTTGTAATTTATTTTTAACTGATCTGTTGTATTCTTTTTCTAAGAATGTATGGATGAAAAATGTTTCAATTTTTTACTTCTTGAGAACTAACAGCGTTATCTGAAAAGAGATTATTTTCCTTGGAACAGGGTATCAATGAGAAGATACTTTCCTTGGATTTCAAGGACTGTAAGGCAGAAATCAAAACAGCAGATGCTCAGATATCTTATAAAGACGGGGTTACTGTGCTAGTAACTGGATGCTTCACGGGCAAGGACAACGTGAAAAGGAAATTTGCTCAGTCATTTTTTCTCGCACCACAAGACAGTGGTTATTTTGTCCTAAATGATGTTTTCAGGTATGTGGATGACAATGAATCATTGGAAAGTCATCTTGGTCATGGTGTTGATAGCAACCCAATTGTCCCCTCAATCCCAGATCAAGGTAAGATTTAGTATTCACTCAATTTTGCATTGGCTGTTATTGTTTCTTTGATTTATTTTCTGTTTTACTATGAACTTCCTAACATCATGAGATTTTTATTTTTTTCAGAGCCCACTCATGTTCCTGATCCTTCTGCACCTGACCCATTACCTTCTGTTGTGGAAGAACATAAAAAACTTGCTGAGAAAGCTAATGAATCATCAGACCATGAGAAACAACTAGTTAATGACAGAGAGATCATTGTGGAAGATCTTTCAGATGAGAATAATGTTCCTGTAGTTGTTGAATCAGTTTCGTCCATGATCCAAGAGGATGCTCCAAAGAAATCTTATGCATCGATTGTGAGTTTATAGCCAGATATTTTTAATTCACGGTTTTGAAAATTAGAAGGATAGCATGTTTGATAATTCTTGTTGTAGGTTAAAGTGGCGAAAGGGAGCTTGCTGCCAATAAAAGTTTATTTACCTGCTAATACTACAAAAATGGTTCCTAAGAGAACTGAGAGCCAGTCAGAAAAGTCAGTGGCACCTGTCCTTGAGCCTGAAACATCAGTGCCAAGCAGCAATGATGCCCCTGAAACTAGCAGTGCTCAAGAGGAAGGTATGTAGCTGAGATAATGATGTATCACGGAATTTGGGATTAAGTCTTTGTTGTATGTCAAGTATTTTTTTTTTTTTTAAGTGTATTCTCTAGTAACCACTTTCCACTCACAGTTGAAGGGCACTCCATTTATATTCGAAACTTGCCCTTTAACTTGACGGTTTCTCAACTTGAGGCAGAGTTTGAGAAGTTTGGACCAATCAAGGAAGGAGGTGTCCAAGTCAGATATAATAGGGTTGGTTCCAATCACATTGCAGACCCATTGTCTTTTGCTTTGTTCTACTTACCTAAAAATGATTTGTTGGCTCTTTGTTAATATATTTGTTCTGTCAATACAGCAACAGGGATACTGTTTTGGTTTTGTTGAATTTCATTCCCCAAACTCCATGAATAGTGCAATTGAGGTTTGTCCATTCTTAGTCAAAGTTATTTTTAGTTTTTGGAGTATTTCTGTTATTATTAGATGTTGCATGGTAATTGTTTTGATTCTTGTGGTATTTATTTTCTGTCAATCTCATGCCAACATATTTTTCTTCAACTCATTCACTTTATAAAGGGTCTTATGTTAAAAAAATCTGATTTCTTTCGCCCTTTTTTATTGTTGTGTACAGTGTCTTCTGGTGTTGTTTTGTATTTCCTGTCTTGGTTGCTTGCATTACCTAGCCCTTTCTCACTTGACTTGTGCAGCAGTAGTTAAACACAGAAAAAAAGGTCAAAGGAATTTAAGGTTGCTTTAGCCTGGAAAAGGATATATCTCTGGTCATGATTAACAGAACACAATATTCTATGTTACATACTTAGGTGAAAACAAGAAAATATGCAAATATTTTGGGGTATAGAAATGGGAATTATTAATGGATATTGTGGTAGTCAGTTACCTTCAAGCCTAAGAGTTTGGAGCTGTATGATCTTTCACATTATATTAAACTTGTAGCTTGGTTGGGAATCTTGAATTGGAGTAAACATGTTCAAATAAATATCAATTAATTTGACTGAACTCAAAACCTACGAGGTATAGTGCAATGGGATGGGGAATCAGTCACTAAATTTAAGGTGGAGTTCATCTGCAGAGAAGGTGCTTACTGGTTAGAGAACATTTGGCATGAGATTTTGTTCCTTCTCATAAAATACTATTAATAGTGCTACCAACAGGCTCTAAGCATCACGCAGTCCTTCATACATTTGAGCTGGAGAGCCAGAAACATTTAAGCTTTGTCAATGTGCTGTCTCTGTCTTCACTTTTTTGAAGCAATGCAAGGAATATTCAGATGGAGGTTAAGCTGCTGCTCATTGTTTTCTGCATTTGAATAGCTGCTAGAGGGAAAAACTGAGTATTGACTAGGATACGAGCATTCCTTTTATTTTTTGATGCAGGAAAGATTCAGTAAGCCTGCCTACTGGGATTGCTTGGTTAGCTAAGGTGTGAGACACTTAAAGATACTAGCATTGGTGATTGTATAATTAAACATCTCGGCTGTGTTCCTTTGAATACAGTTCAGACTTTGAACTGGTTGAGGTTCAAATACAATTAAGAAAAGTGTCTGGACTTGAACTGTTATGGTGATGGAAAAACAGCAGTAAGTCTTATAAAATGATTCCTGAGGTAGGCTTTTATATTACTTGGTGAAAAAAGAACATGGACAAAAGAGGTTTTCAATAATTACTAAGTTGGAACTAGAATGGTTTTGGGGATTCTAAGTTGCAGCATTTTGTTGGAAAGGATTGAGGAATAATTGGTGTATTTCCTAATCAAGGTAAGTTACTGAAGGGCAAACAATGTCACTGAAGAGCAAGGGTGAAATTTAGGGTGTGTTTGGGATTGTAGTAGCGGTGGCGGTTCAAAGTGCTTTTCGCTTAGAAATGTCAAAATAAAGTTTTTTTATTTTTAAAAAATCATTTTTGACATCAGCACATCAAAACGATCTGAAAACATAAAAAAAAAAGTTCATTTTAAGCATAAAAAAATTTCAAAATTTGAGGGAACGTAGTTTGCACCGCATTCCTAAACACACTCTAAGTAACAAGTTGATGTTTATTGTTGAGGAAATAAAACATTTTTTGCTGCGCAAGTAACTGGTGGATTTCTTGTGGCCTGGGCATAACCGATAGACAGGTCCCAAGTTCAAATCTCTTTCAAATTACCAAGCTATCAAAGATTACTGCATGTTTCTATTTTCTTATTTGCAATCAGAGGATAGGGGCCTGATATAGTTGTAAAGTATAATTCATATAATCAGTAACTTTTATGTGCAATTGTGAGGTCAATTTCCTAAAAGAGAGAGAGAGAGATTGGTTGTGTGACTATAGCACTGCATTCCTTAGATAGTATGCTTGACTCACCCAACTTCTCTATTTGTCCACTCGGCATTTGCAAAAATGACCATTATTTCTCCTGTTAGCATAGCTTAAATCTCAAGTACATATGTATGGATCAATATCAGTTCTTGATTCTTGAATGTCAAGGTGGTCATTTAGGTTGCATTGACCTTTTAAGTTTGATATGATTTCTTAAACATATTAAGACTTTCAGATGAACTTTTATTTATACTAAGATCATCCTGTTTGTAAAAAGTTCATGCTAAGATTGTTTGTACTGTCAGAACTTCAGTTAATCTGTTAATTGTTTGGAACTTTAGTGAGAAAAATATTCAACTATGTTTTGTTTCAAAATTGATAATTAGATAGTGTTTCCTTAATGGAAATTATTATTCAGGCTTCACCTATGACTATCGGGGGGCGTCAAATAGTTGTTGAGATGAAGAGAACTAATACTCGAGGTAAGTGGGAAGTTTTATTCTGCTCTTTCATTTGCTTAGTTGAACTTTTCAATTTTCTACCTAGATCCAATGCAATAATTGAAAGATAAATGAAAGAAAGAAAAATGATGTTACTATGTCTACCTGCCAGGAATTTTGCTATCTCCCTGAGTTCTCATTTATAAATTATCATGGACTCAAATATATATCTTACTAATGTTTGGATGCTATTGATCTTGCAGTTGGTAGCGGAAGAGGTAATTTCTCTTATGGTAGGGCAGGGTTTCGAAATGACAGCTTCAGGGGCCGTGGGAACTACGGTGGTGGCAGGGGTTTTGGTAGAAATGATAGAAGCCGGGGTGAGTTTTCTGGTAGGGGAAGGAGTTCAAGTGGTCAAGTTGAAGGTTATCAGCAAGGAAGAGGGAGGGGTGGGCGTTCAAGTGGAGTAAAGCATGATGTTATTTCCTCATAACACGCATTCTATTGATATTGGAGGCAAAATTTTGGTATGGTCGGTGCCTAGCAACAACGATCAAGCCTCAAAGTCCCAGAGTAGTTGAGTTACATGGTCAGTGCCTGGTAGTTAAAGAAATCTCGAAGTCTGCTTTTATCTTAGGAGCTTGCAAGGAAATAAACGGTGGATTCTGGTAGGAGTACAAGTAGGCATTTGTCATTGTTTAGAGTCTCTCCGATGATTACGAGGCGCAGGGACAAGAATTCCCCCCAGGTAGCATGCAAGTTTAAGGATGAGAAAATCAATCTCAAATGTTTTAGAAACTTTTGATGTTAGCTCTAGTGGAAGATGCACAGCACAGTAGTAGTAATTGGTGGTTTGTAATGACCAAAACATTTCCAGTGGATTGGCTAAGTTAGGAGAATACCTTTGTGATCTTTTTCACATGGACATGATTGCTGATGACTCTCTGGTGTTGCGTACAAGGTTTTGAAAGAATTTGGTTGGTTTTAAGTGCACGAAATGGTGTGTTCCGTTTTTCTTTCCTTTGTTAATTACACTATTATTTATTACTAAGATCTCTTTCATGTCTGGATCAGAAGGGTTTGGCGGCGGTGGGGTTAAAATGTTGTTTTTTCTTTAGAATTTATTTATTTTTTATTTTTTTTCCGTTAATTTTAAAAAATTGAAAAAATATATATTTTAATATCTTTATGAAAAAAAGAAGTATTTTAAAATGAAATATTGGCAAACCTGCAATTATAAGAAGAGATTCTTTTGTCACTTGTCGGATAAGGAAGCAAGCTCTCTGTTGCTTTATCTGCTGTAGCCTGTGACTGAGATGTGGTTTGGTGATTGGATAATGGCTACGCGGCATATTTTTATAATTTTTAGTTTGTCTTTCATGCACCAACAATTTTGTAAATTTCAATTACATCCAAAATATTCCTTTTTATTTCAATTAAACCATTTTATCTTGTGTATTAAAAACAAAAATATAATTCACATTGCAATGTTTCCTATTAGAATTCTAATGCTCAAAAGGCCAATTTGATCCGAATTGAGTTGATATCTATTTGCATTGATACAAGTGTGTGTGTGTATATGGATTAGATATAGACATCCAAAACCCTTATAAAATTATAATTAATAGTATTTAGATATTATTAATTTGATCTGAAATCTAACCCCAAGTTTAAATATCAATGTTAAATATACATGTGTGTTATATCTTTATAGTTTTGAAATCGAATTGACCCAAGCGAGCTCTGGTTAACTTGCAAAATTCACAACTTGGTCATAACCATGATAATCATACAGAAGGCAAATCATAAAAACATTTGAAACTCAATTCTTAAATAACTCAATGTTTAAAGACAAAATTTTTTTAAAAAAATCAATCTAAAAAAAGATGAAAAAAAAGGTTTAAGTCACCCAGGTAAACCAACTAAACTTGCAATATGATTCATGAGAATAAGATAACCATTTAGAAATCAAATCAAAATGAGTTATGAAACTCAATTAAAAAAGGATAAAAAAAATCATTCTAGATCAACCCAAGTTAGTCTATGAGACAGGTATAACCTAATCAAAAGAAAATAAAAAAATAAATTATAAAGCTCAATTCATAAACAATTCAATGTATAAGAATGAAATTAAAAAAACAAATCATTTAATAAAAAAGAAAAAAACCGAAGTAAACCTGCATTCCCATGACCCACATCATGAAACTGAGATAGCCTCATAAAAAGTAAATGAAAACAATTATGAAGCTCAATTCTCAACCAACCCAATATTGAAGGATGAAATTGAAAAACAAGTTAATAAAAATATAAATCAAAAGAATGAGAACCAAATTTGACACTAAAATAAATTAACAACATGTTTTAATAATTTGGAGCGTGTAAGGCGTAAAAACCGATGAAAGGAGAGAGGAAAAGTAAGAAAAAATAAAGCTATATTGGAGCTCCCATATTGACACGCAGCATCCCATAAGATAACCACCACCGAGACGAATTCAACAACATTAATCCCTAAAGTGTGTGGGGATCTCATTCAAAGGTTGGAAGAAGGTTCACATTTTTTGCTGCATTAAAATATTTATAAATAGTTTAAAATCAAAACTATTTTTTTTTAACTTAAACCAGTTTAACACAATCAAAATACTAAAATATTAAGAAACTAAAACGGAATTTGTAAAGTATACACCGACAAAAGCATATAAATTGGAAGTGAAATGTGAATTTAAATCAAAATAACAAACTATTGAGAAAATAAAAAGGAATTTATGGTGCTTGCATTGACAGGAGCGCATAAATTAGAAGTAAAGTGTGAATTTAAGAAGGTTTTAATGGCTGTTCTAGAACTTCCAGCTAGAAAATAGAGTGCATGGCTCTAAGGACTTTGGTGAGGGTCTTATTTATGGCCCAATAAATGCATTCCACAGGAATTTAAAA
>Ga0325411_1008651_pt1 | contig 10989 bp, 5 predicted proteins | sample PopdelMetagenome_13_FD_206181 | JGI IMG/M metagenome (GOLD analysis project Ga0325411, IMG submission 206181) | Populus deltoides microbial communities from Bellville, Georgia, United States - Xylem-PdIQD-R4 | ecosystem: Host-associated > Plants > Phyllosphere > Stem > Wood/Secondary xylem...
AGTGTTACATAGGGATAGCCCCCTGATGTTATTCTTTCCCTTATCAATGAGCTAAAAGTCTTATCTTTAAACAAAAGTTGATATGATTCATGCCTATATAAATATCCATGAGCCATTTGGTAAAAAGTTCTACCATGGAAGCTCACATTTTCTTTTCCAACCTCTTATAATCTCTTACAGCATCCTTGCAAATATAGACAACATAGCCTCAAAGCCTTTCCTCCTTATGAGATGATAGTAGGTCAACAAATTTAAGAATGATATCACGTGTTGGGTTATAGGTTATGATTTTTGAAACCCGATCAACCTAACCTAACCTATATACCATATACTCGTTTTATTTTTATATTTAATAGTTTGTAGATTGAACATTTATTTTTATTTTATTTAGAAATGTTTTGCCTCAAAGATCTTATTAGTGGACTTCTGATTATATTTTTTTAACGTAATAAATAAAAGTTTGTCTTTTTACTGGTGAGAAGAGAAAAAATAACTAGAATTTAATGGTAATATAAAATATGAAAATTAAACCTTGGGATGTTATTATACTTACAATCCGTTATGCTATTTCACCTATCACAAAAAATAAATAAATTATACTAATGACTTTAAAGTCCTGGAGCCGGCGGTGCTTGCTGCACAGCTGTCCATACAAAGACTTGTTAGCGTTCTCATCACTCACAAACTGTGCAGTACGAATATTCATAGTATTTAAATTTGAGCTACATATTCTCATATACCAAATTTGCTTTACTCTTCAAATTGCGTTGTTAGCTCATAACAACTTCTTTTTTTAGAACTCCCTCACAACGCCAACTAAAATCGCCAGAACAAGACTAAGATGGATGGTGGGCAAATACTGCTTTCTTATATAAAAGTATGGGTGATCCTCCTTTTGCTCTCAGCTACGTTTCAGAACTCAAAACTTGCTGCCAAAAATACTGCGCAGGATAAAAAAAGAAAGCTTGCTGAAGAAAACTCAGGTACTTCTGCTAGCTTTAAGACTAGAATACTGGTTCATCAAATTGCTGTAATTGACTTGTGCTAAGTATGTTTTTCGCTTAGTTTCTCCTAGCCAAATTACTCACACCCTGCATGGTAAAAAAAAAAAAAAAATGCTTAAGTTCTATGTCTACACTAATTATTTGTATTATACATGCAACGCGTCCATGGTTGATTTTTTTCTCTCTAATTACTTGAAACTTTGAATTTGAGTTGTAAATAAATCATGGATTTGAATTTCATTCAAAATTAATTTTATTAAGTTGAATTATCATACATCCTTTACCTTCATCTTCCAAGTTTAAGTTGGCGAGATCATCTTCCAAGTTGCCTATTAGTTCTTTTCCGAGAGAGTTGGTTTTTGTTTTTATTAGAAAATAATATAAATCATATCTAACCTATAAAAAAGACACATATTTGATCTCAAAGAGTAATAAAGCTTAATTAATTAAACAAATAAGAAATTCCTAATATATAAAATAAAAAATATTAATTAGTAACTAGTAATAAATAAAAAATATTTACTCTATGCAACATCCTAACAAATTAAAAATGAATATAAAAATCTCAAATTTACAAGTTTATGTCAACAGATTGTATTTATAGCATCGAAACATTTTGTTTGGGAGTGGAATAACATATGTTTTTTAAAATATTTTTCGTTTAAAATATATTAAAATAATATTTTTTTAAAATTATTTTTAATATCAACAAATCAAAATAATTAAAAATTTTAAAAAATAATTTAAAAAAAAATTATTATTTTTTTTTAAATATAGTTTTAAAAATGTTTCCAATCAACCTCTGAAAACAAGACTGTTCCACTTTTGTCTGGTTCACTTTTGTCTCTTCTTAGGAGAGTTAATTCTAAAGGACACTTTAACGGAAATTATTTCCATGATTTTTCTTATATCATCAAAGCATTTTGTTTGAAAGTATCTTATTTTTTAAATAAAAATATATTAAAATAAAATTTTTTTATTATTTTTTAAAAATTATTTTTAATATTAACATGTTAAAATAATTAAAATATAAAAAAATGATTTTAAAAAAAATCTATTTTTTTTAAAACATGGTTTTAAAAATGTTACCAATCAGCCTCTGAATATAAGATTGATCCACTTTTGTCTGTTCCACTTTTGTCTCTTCTTAGGAGAGTTAATTCTAAAATGACACGTTGACGGAAATTAATTCCAAAGAGGAGGGGTTCCTTTCAACAGTAAAGGTTGCAATCAAGATTGTAAACATATATTTTTTTATATGACATAAAAAATAAAATATAAATTTGAATAAGTAAATTTTTTAATTGATTATATATTGATAATTTTAATTAAGAAATTAAATTAAAATTTATTAATATCTAATAAAAAAGCCAATAATATTATAATTAATTAAAGATCTAAATAAAATGAGAGAAATATAGTATGAATAAAGAAATTAATGATAAAAAATAAAATATCTCAAAACAAAACTTCCTAATATAAGGGAGAAATCACTGAATGATAGGAAATACATAAAAACCTGATGACAATTTAATTGTTCCCATCATAATAAGTTCTACTGGACTCAGGTTGCAAGCTAACGTGTATAAATTAGTAATTAACTAATACAATACAATAATAAAATAAGCTCCTAAACAATGTATAATGCACTAGAACAAACCAAAATTAAAACTTATTATTCAACAATAAATAAAAAAAATAAATAGGATAATAAAAATAAAGTTTTCATGCTAAAATTCCTTCTTGTAACCCGAAACTCTAATTTTCTCTCATTCTTGACAGATTTCAATAATGATTTTAAATATGTTATTCATTCTCGTCTGAATGAATTGTTAAACTTACCATTGATAGTTGAAAAACTTGAGATGTCTAATTTCCAGTCCAACTTGAATCACATTAAAATTCCAACATGTAACTTCAGATATGTACCAAATAGTACATAAATGTCTAATTTGATATATCTAACAAGATTCATCTGGTAACTGCAACCCTTTGAAACAATATGTTTTAAAGTTTCATTTGACCTGAAACTTTACCACAATATAGTTTCATGTGTTTAGTACTTTCTTGTAAAATTTTAGCTCAACCTGATGTATGATTTGAAAGATATGTCTAATCTTACAAAACAGGTTAACAAATATTTAAAGACCAAAATCAAACTTAACTTGGTTCATATTATAAATTTAGTAAGCTTATAAAATCAGATTAAGTTTACTAATTTTACATAAATTAAATTTAATTTTACCAATTTTTAAGTTTTTAATCTAATTTTACACATTAAATACATATTAATCTTATAAAATTGTCCAACTCCGCAAGTAAACTCGCGTCTTTAAATAACAATGTTTGCAATCATTGTCGTGGGCAAGCAACAAAACAACACTCTTATAATACTCACCTGCCAGCTAAGCTGCGGTCAAATCTATTTATTGACAACTGTTGTCAACAAATCACTACATATTTGTTACGGTGTTTAATGACTGAATACTTGAAAAGCATCATAAAAAAGACTCCTGAAAGTCTTCGGATCTTGGTCGTAGATATAAAACTCGGGATTGACATGACGAATGGATACATGACCTCACCAGCCTGAGTTGAAAGAAAAATAAACGGGAAAAACTTAAATGATTTAATTAGTCAAAAAGTTATGGTTGATTTATAACTTCGTGAATCCAGGATAATCAAAATCCAAGTTAAAATTTATTGATTTTTTTTATCTGATAGCATATCTCTATGCATGAGACATAATTTATATAATAAATTTATGTAGTTGACGGGTCCATGTTGTTTAAGGCAAGTTGAGTCCACTTGGTGCGAATATTTGGGGTGGCATGAGTTTGACTTGGTAATGTGTAACGTGATAGAAAGGATAAATATAAAGTACAAGAAAATGTATCTTATCTGTCTCCAACATTTTTTTTTTTCCTGAAATAGTAATTGAATGCTAGTGATTGTTTAATGCCCTAGAAGTATCCTTCTGCTTCCCCATGAATCATCCAAAAAAAGAAAACAATTTCTTATAATTAAACTCATGAACGTATGGATCGATTGCTACTACATAAAATTTCTGTTTCAAGTTCTTGGTCTGCATTTTTCTATAATTCCTTGCTCTTATTTTGGTTTAATGAATATTTGGCTTATTAAGAAAAAAAATGGTAATTGATAACAATATGTTGGAGATAATCAGTCTAATCGTTTGGTTTTCTCTTCTAACCAAAATTCTGAAGGCATCAGCATTGATTGTGGGGCGGAGGAAGATTATCCGGATGGGAAGACTGGAATAACTTACAAATCCGACAAAGATTTCATTAGTACGGGCAAGAATATGCACGTAGCACCAGAGTATCAGTTGACAATTCCTTACTTTGGGGATATGGTGAATACCTTGAGAACCTTTCCTGAAGGTAAGAAGAATTGTTATACATTGAAACCCATACAGGGTAAGAACCAAAACTATTTCGTCAGAGCTTTCTTCTACTATGGAAATTACGATTCTGAGAATCAAACTCAAATAAAGTTTGATCTATACATCGGGGTAAACTATTGGACAACAGTACAGCCTGCCAAAGATATGCAGTGGGAATATTACATTAATATTCATTATTCAGTAACTGATACCATTTATGTGTGCCTCGTAAATACGGGTTCAGGAGTTCCTTTCATCAATGCATTGGATTTACGGTTCATGAATGATTCCCCGTATACAAGTATGAATGGATCGTTGCTTCTTGAGATGCGAGCTGACCTTGGCGGCCATAAAACCCAAAACTCCGCGATGAACAGGTGAATTGTCCCTATTATCGTTTGTAACTAAATCATGTGCAACATCATCCATAAGATATGATAAAAATTCTCATCATATATAGGTACCGTTTTGAAAAAGCTTGAGAATTTATAAGTGAGCGTTTTTACAGTAATTCTTTTTAAATATAAGGAGGAAGTTTATGTATAATATACAATATTCTTTTGGATAAATATCTATAATTTCACTGTATACCTTAGGGATATTGTATTTTATTATGGTTTTTAGAATGATTATCATTTGTAGTCTTTGAAAGATCTATGTTTTGTTTTTGTTTTTGTTTTTCTTGTTTCTCTTCCACTTCTTAACCATGATTTTTTGGAGTTAACTTTCTCAACCCTTATCCAGAATCTTCCCCCAAGTCAATAATTCTGAAAATGAATTTAATACTTTTAGTTTTGGGCAGCAAGTTGAGCAGTCGTTGGCGAGGGATAGCTAGCAAATCTCTTTCATTTGTGCCAAATGATATGTGTTTTTTCCCCTTACGGATGCATACAATATTTTTAAATTATATACTTTACGTTGATAGATTATTGATCATTAAATCTTTATTGGTTGTTTTTTCTTCTCATATGTAAATAGTTTTTTAATAGTGCTTAGAATCAATGAACATCAAGAAATAGGAAATTTGGAGAATGAAAATATCACTACTTTATTTAGTACTTGTGTTATTGTTTCTCACATGCATTCAGGTACAAAGATGACGTGTACGATCGCATCTGGTGGGCTGACAACCTCACCGATTCAGTTTCAATTAGCACCGAAACAAATATTGATATCCAGGGCAGTAATAATCCCTACCGTCTACCAGTCGAGGTCTTGAGAACAGCGGATCAGCCTCGAAATGGCCTTAAATCATTGAGCTACAACAGAACATTATGGTATCCAGAGAATTTCACACCTGAGTTTCTTGTCTTCTTTCACTTTGCTGAAATCGAGCAGATTGCACCAGGCGAAAGACGAGAATTCACCATTACTTCGAATGGCTTAAACTATGGTCCCTTTACCCTTGAATACTTGAAGCCATTGACCATACGTTCAAATATAACTCAAGTTCAAGAAGGTCAAGTTAGGTTTTCTATTGATGCAACGTTGCGGCCGGGCCGTCCACCTATCCTAAATGCCTTTGAGATCTTCAAACTATGGCCACTCCCTGATTCACCGACAAACCAAACAGACGGTATGTTTTCTATTTCAATTCTGTTGAATGCTATAATAATCGTCATTAATGAATTGCTAGACTTCTGAATTGAAGGATTTTTACGTTTTGATCCCTCGAGTTAGGGCCTGATTAATGGCAAATTACTTGGTGATTGTCTAACTAGAACAACGGGGGCTGGCCCTGTCTTTTCCTTTCTTTGTTTTTTTGAAAGAGGTTTCCTCCACTGTGATTTGGTGTTGTAGTTGTTTTAGCGCTAATAATTTGAAAAAATAGGTTTAATAAAAGTTATAATCTGTAGTTTTTTTTTTTTTTTAATTTAGTCATACACACAGAAACTAAAGATAACAACTAAATAAAAAACACAAAATTTATTTATGGGTGAAAGGGACTATAAATATTAAATTCATAAATTTATTCTCTGAAAATAAAAATAATAAAGTTTGTATTTTTAGAAGGTTTACAAACTTTAACTAGGTCAGAAATCTTATCCTATTTAGGAAACAAATATAAAAAATCTGAAATTATAGAGAAAAGAAATATAAAATTTAAAAATAATAAAAAAAATCACAAAAACTAGTAAAACTAGGGTCCTGGGGCGAGATTTGCAAAATCTAAAGATCTAACGGTCCACAAAGCAACATGGAAACAACTTCAAAGGAAAACTATAATACCCTCAAAGTATAATGTCATGAAATCTCAAATATTTTTTTTTTACTAATGTCAAGTATTGAATAATATGTCTAAGATTATGAGATTTTTTTTTTAAATTTCAGCAGAGTTTCCTTTGTTTTTTGATGTTACCAAGTTATCGACTAGATTTCATTTAATCACAATACACAAATTTTCCACTTCGATCCAACCATCCTGGATCATATCCCATCTCATTATACAATATTTCACATAACCATACTTCGTTGTGCTTTCTCAACCTTACATCATCAACAAATAAAACATTAACTACAAACAAATATAAACTCAAAGGATTCATATTGAACTAATTATTACATTAACATGCATCCATCTTTTAAACATGCATAATTATAATTACTAAGTATTTTTTCGAATAGTTTACTAATATTAGTTCCTTGCTCATACTTTTTAAATGTATAAATACCAAAAGCAAATATCTTTAGGATACATATATTAAAATCTATATATAATACAAATTACATATAAAGCAAAAGATATTACATCCCACAAAATAAACAGATTTAAACACAAAGCCTATATTTAACGCTCCACATCACCTCGTGAAAAACCTGTATACATAACATTAATAAGAAATAAGAAAGATAATACATTAAAAATGATAAAGCTATTATGTTCACAATTCTTCAAAATATATCAAATTTTCTTTGATCACTAACTTACTACATATCAACATTAATAACTCATTCATAATTTATTAATTCTATACTTATAGGACCTCTGCAATCAACACTCATTACTTAACTTTTAATTTGGTAATTCACAATTTTACCTCAAACTCGGCTAACCCTCTTCTATAACCAACAATCAAATCGGTAATTCCATACATATTACCTAACATCCGGCTATTCTCTAATAATAATAGCCAATCTAACCGGTAATTTCATATGAATTAGTCAACATCCGGCTATTCTCTATTAATAGTCAATCTAACCGGTAATTCCATACGAATTACATTTAGCTATTCTCTAATAATAGCCAATCTAACTGGTAATTCCATATGAATTACCCAACATCCGCCTATTCTCCAATAATAGCCAATCTAATCGGTAATTCCATACGAATTATCCAACATCCGAATTATAATACAAACAAGTTTCTTCTTCTATGTTTTCCATATCAATATGTCATAAACAACTCATAACTAATAATGAAACTTTGAATTTTAAAAGAAAGTGATGAATCACCTATCTTCTGCTCATGATGGCCCAGCTCCTCCTGCCTGATGCCCTACTCCCGAAAGAACTCCTGAATCAATCAAATTGCACTACATTATTAATCCATTATTATTTCTTCTATATGCCTAAATTTGAAGCATGTAATATCTTTTATTTAATTGGGTTTTGCACCAAAATTTTTATTTATTTGTCACCTCATTTTCAACATATAGTTTTAATCAATTTTCTTCTTTTAACTCACTTAAAGAATTCTTCCATGAACTATTCCTACCATTTATTTATTCTTTCTTTTCATATTTTTATGATGTTTCTTTACTTGTTTATATTTTGAATACTTCAAATAAGATAAAGGACATCATTTCTCAAACATAAAACAATCAAATCCTCATTCTTTTATTTCCTTATCCTTAGTTACAAGTTCATTTCTTCAAACTTATTCAATTTCTTTCTTCATTACTACTTACGTTCACTATTTCTATACTATTCTACCTCATTTCCATCATGTTTACTACTTTTCTAAAAATCCCCAAATTCTCATAAGAACTCTAATTTAAAAAGTCAAGAATATAATAAATTAAATCAAATTTAATTGCTCTTTGTTTGATAACTTACTCAAATAAACTCAAAAACACTTCATTCAAGTAATAATCTTAATTTTTCATGCTAACCAATCTAAGTTCTCCTAACTTCTCTTCTCCTCCTAGTGTGGCTAGCCCTCCTCTCCTTTCTTATATTTTCCTTCACTTGATTCTTCCTTAATTTAATGTTCCAAGTCTTTCAATCTTACAAGTTTCAAAGCTCTCTCTCACTTTTTCTTGTTTTTCTCTTGATTTATAATATTCTTCTCATGTTTTTTTCTTTTCAAATTTTGTTTCTCCCCAGTCGGCAGTTTATAACAGAAAAGGAGCTGATTTGTTTTGTTTTTAATGGCAAATAACCATTTTACCCTTAATGAGTCTTTTTGCTTCTATTTGTCGGTCCTTATTTTTTTTTTTTTTGCTAGCACTACTGAGCTCCGTTCATCCTAAAATTTTAACTAGATTTTATTTAATATATTTTATGGTTCCTCATAAATATTTAGCTCAATATGATGGTCGGATTGAAAATTACATCCAATAACGATCCAATGATTGGATTAAAAGTTATGGCTTTTTTAAACTAATATTCTGGTCTAACGCTACCATATTTATTCTTGGGACGCTACCATATTTATTCTTGGGCATAGACCTGTCTCATTGGTCTATAAATATATCTTCTAGGTCATCCATAAATATATCTGAGTCAGATCCTTATATAGCTATGATAGACCCACACCTAACTGCTCAAATCATCTGTTATCATAGGTCCAATAATATTATCTAGTTTTCAAGAGAGAGTTTCCAGTTGGATCTATGTAATACTATAATATGTGAATATAGATTAATTCCAACAACTGAATCTTATGGAAATTAATTTTCAGACCGAAACATAATTCATACCATTAGAGGGTTCACTTTACCATAAATAAAGATTGCAGACTGGCCGATAAGAACACCAAGGTGTCATCTCAATTATAGCCTTTTTGAATAAACCAACCTCTGATGCACAGTGAAACAAGAATGGAGATAACGAATCACCTTGACGAATTCCTCGTGGGACCTTGAACTCTCTAGTAGGAGACCCGTTAATAAGAACTGATAATTGAGAAGTAAAGAGACATTTAGCCCCCCAAACCCATATATCCCATAATCTCATTAAGATAATTCTAGGATACAGAATCAAAAGCTTAATAGAAATCCACTTTGAAGATCATACCTTGTCCCCTCGAGCTTTGCAAATCATGAACCACGTTATTGGTTATCATAAAACCATCAACAATCTAATGTCCAATGATAAAGGTAGTTTGATTAGCACTAATAATATCCTTGCTAACATGTTTGAGTCTGTTGGAAAGAATCTTTGCAAGAACTTTATATAGACCATTAATCAAACCAGTTGGTTGGCCAATAATCTAAAAATTCAATTGGAATCTTATAAAATCATACACATGATAATTGTTTGATAGCCACCATACAAATGATAAAGCCTAATGGCTAATTGAGATAGTTTTTTTTTTTTATATTCATCATAGAAAATTATTCTCTTGTCACAAAAATGCAGGCTCGAGATTTTGTTTGATATATAGGCCTTTACCCAGTCTATAACGATTCTCTTATAAATCTAAAGCCATGCACGTCTCACCCTTTTTAACCTATATTATCTTAGTTGATGCAATCATGGCCATCAAGGAAGCATACATAATAAATAGAGCTGACTGGCAAGGAGATCCATGTTTGCCATCAACTACTACGTGGATTGGTTTGCAGTGCAACAATGATGATCCTCCAAGGATCATCTCCCTGTGAGTTCCCTTTTAAATTCTGTATGATTGTTGGAATATTTTCTGGAAGTTATTTTTTAAGAACATCCACTTAGATATGGCATTCAGTATCTCAATGTCTTACTCATTTACAATTAACTGTGAGCAGGAATCTAAGTTCAAGTAAATTATCAGGGAATATAGCTGTTTCACTCTTGAACCTCACAGCAATCCAATCCTTGTAAGTGTTAATAACCAAGTTGTAACAGGTTTTAATACTAATAAACTACCCTGGCAATGGCTACTAGATATCTAGCACTGGAATGACAGTCATTGCTAGAATTTCTTACCGACTTCAGACATTCTTCATTCTATTTGAAGAGAACTATTGTTTATTGGTTCGAGACCCTTGAAATTAGAGGGCACCTCAGTCCTATGATGAGACATTGTCTTATGGAAGTCTGAAGGTGATGTTATGAATATTCCATATGGAAATTGGCTAGAGGTGTATGGAGGGCTCATGCATCTTATAAGCTTGAAGTATAATAACCACTCTCCCTATATGCATATTTTCTGGACAAAATCCTCCAAGCCAACGATTGGGATTCTGGCTCCACTAAAGTTGCAAAAATAGGTGTCCATACTTCAGATTAGTGGAGGAAGAACCTCAGTTTTTTCCTAACTATTGCATACTGTTGTCATCTATTTCATTACAAAATGTGATTGTTTTTTTTTCACATTTTCTTTCAGGGATTTATCAAACAATGAATTGACAGGGACAGTGCCAGAAGCTTTTG
>Ga0325411_1008655_pt1 | contig 10987 bp, 4 predicted proteins | sample PopdelMetagenome_13_FD_206181 | JGI IMG/M metagenome (GOLD analysis project Ga0325411, IMG submission 206181) | Populus deltoides microbial communities from Bellville, Georgia, United States - Xylem-PdIQD-R4 | ecosystem: Host-associated > Plants > Phyllosphere > Stem > Wood/Secondary xylem...
TTGGGGATTTTGTGCGTTTTTTAAACATAAAAAGAGAGAGAGGACTGAAGACGGAAGTTTTAGCAAGGAAATGATAGGAAGGGGTTTTTCACCGGGGTAAATATATTTAAGAGTGTTTGGAGTTTTGATGTTTTTTAAAGTTTTTTTTATTTAAAAAAGTATGTTAATAATTTTTTTTATTTTTTTTTTTATTTTTGAGATTAATATATTAAAATAATTTGAAAATATTAAAAATATATTACTTTAAAACAAAAAAAATTTAAATTTTTTCGGAAGCGCTTTTGAAAAGCACTTCCAAACACGTGTTTAACTGATACTTCAAATATTTTGAGATTTATTTTTTAAAATTATTTTATTGTATTAGTATTAAAAAAAATTTTATTTTGATATATTTTTTAATAAAAAAATATATTAAAAATAAATCATTATTATTATCTTAAATACCACGTAGCATTTTTTAATTTAAATTAAAAACAAAATTAAGATGTTTAGTGATTTTACTATTGACTTTTTATAGTTAATTTTTTTTCTAAATTTTCAATTTGATTTCTGATTTTTTTTATTACAATTAAGGGAGTGAATCTCATTAAAAAATAATGAAATTAAAATATAGAGGACCAAAATAAAAATATAAAAAAATAGATTTCATCTAAACATTTAATCTTGTCTCTGTTTTTTTTTTTTAATAAGTGGTTAGTCCCTCTAGTTGTAAGAAATTTAATTTTGATATCAAACTTTATTTTTTTTATTTTTTCTAGTACTTTTGCATGAGATAAGAAAGAGATGCTTTCTAGAATTCAGTGTATAGAGAAAAAGTCTTTGTTAACACTTATTTCGACCACTAAAATGGTTGAAATTAGTGTCAACAAATCCATTCAATAAAAAAAAAACTTAAAGTTGTTATTTTGAATCTCAATATAGTTTAAAAAACCACATCTAAATTGAGAATAAAAATTTTAATTCAGGTTGATTTTGTGATTTGGATCATTGTTTTGTTTATTAGGTTGATATATTGGTATGTTGATGTTTTAAGAGTGTTTGTATGGTGTTTCGAGGTTAAAATAGGTTGAAAAAAGATTTTTTTTCATAAAAAACCAATAGGTCTAATTATAGATTTATGAAAGAAATATCGAACCCGGTAGAGTCTATGACCTGGATCAAAAGTTTGACAAATTACGCCACAACATTCAGTCTATTAAATTTTTTTTAGTACCTTTTTTTTACCTTAGATTTAAAAAAAAAACAATTTCACCATTTGTTATCGATGATATATTTTATTTATTTATTTAACTTAAAACAAAAACAAAAAACATAATTTGACTCTTTATTATCAATAATCTACTTTTGTTATCTTAGTCACACACAAGTGTCATGTTTTTTCTTTTTTTAAAAATATTTTATACAAAACAATTCTCATACGTTTTATTAACATATAAATCTATTAAGTGAAAAAATAATTTATGGGATAAAAAAATTATTGAATCTGATGGCGTGCATAACTTGCGTCGCAAGATAGATTGGTTGACTCAAGTTCACATGTTTTTTTTAATTGGTTTTTGTTTTTTACCAATTTCATCCTTCAACATTGAGTTAGGTTGAGATTTAGCTTTCTAGTTTTTTTTTTAAGATGATCTCCGTAAGTTTTGCAAGTCAACCTAAATTGACCTAGATAGATATAATATGTTTTCATCTAAATATTAGATAAAAATATCATTTAATATGGAGTTGATTTTAAATTAATGGTTAAAATCTATTTTTTTTTAGACACGCTAGCAATACCTTGACTTTTTTTTACGTTTGAAATAAATATTACTCCAACTCAGGCGTAGCGCGAGTTAATAACTACTTACAATTAACAAAACATATAAAAAGCGTTGCCAAAATACTATAGATTTTACTTAGCACACAGACACAAAAGACTATTCATTGTGACAGTAAAATTACGCTTTCATCCTTTGAAGAAAATTTTGTTTGCCTTAGTTTTGAGGGTGGTTTCATCTTTTTCAAAGGTCAATTAGTCAATAAAGATTTGTTAGGGGTTATTTTCATCTTTTTTTTTATAAATAGTACAGATATGTATTTACCCCCACACTAATTTTTTTTGAACAATTGGCCAATGGTATTTATGCGTTTTTGTTTTTTACAAAATTATGCATTGACTTTATTGTTAAATCTTTTCCCAAAAAGAAATAAAAGAAATTTATGTTTAGTCCCAGAACTAAATTGGATCAAATTAGATGAAATAAAATTAGATAAATGAAAGGGCAAAATTGGATAAAAAAAAGTTACAACGCATAAAGTTATTAGAGGGAAATGAGGTGGAATAAAAGATAATTAAATACAAATGGGGGCCAATGTGTAATTAATGAAAAATTAGGGTATAAATATTCATTTCTTCTCCACCCCACCAATGGTTTACATGAGAAAGAGGGGAGAAATTGTGGTTTTTTCTTCTAAATTCTTGCAAAATTCAACCAAAAAAAGAGAGATGAGGATGTTTAAAGCTTTAAAAAGGGAGATTAAAGGTTTTGGGTGAGCTTTTGGAGAGTAAATAAAGGGTTAGGGTTTGGAAAAAGAAATTGGGGGGGGGGGTTTGAAGGGGGATTGATTTCCTAAGCTTTCAACATTTGAAAAATCATCCATTTAAGATAAGAAATACCTTTAAATAGATTAATTGCATTGAATTTAAGTTTTTATTAATGAATTGTGATTGTCATGTTTTGATGAGGATGAAATTGTATTGATTATTTAATGGGTTAATGTTATTGAGATTGGTTAATGATTATTAGCATGAATTAAGATTGGGTAACAATTTAACGTAAAAAAAATTGAAAGAATAAATGCCCCTTTTATTGGATTAGTTTCGGCTAGGGAGAAAATTTAGGTAATTGGAAATCTTAATGCAATTAATTAAGATTATTGGAGATTTTTTATTAGGTGAATATTGATGGATAGGAAAAGAGAGGAAAAATTCAAGAAAAGAAAAGAAAAGAAAAGAAAAGGCTAGTCATTAAGAAACGAAAGGAAAAAATTATACTAGTTACGGGAAAGAAAATCGGTTAACTTCATGAAAAGAAAAGGAAGAGTCAATTTGGTTGAGTCAAATAATGAAGAAGTTATGTAAAGTTGTACAAATTAAAAAAATTAAAATGAATAAAAAAAGGAAATAGACATTAACTAGAATGGGAATACTTGATACAAATTAAATGAGAATTCAAGATTTATATGAAAAATAAAATTGAGTGATATGATGGATGAATACCCAATGATATGTTGGTTTTATTGATATAGACGAGGTCATGGAACCCAATCAGTAGCAGGAGACCAACTCACACACACAGACATCAAGTAGGTGTTCGACATCTTATAGGTAATTAGTTAGTTTCTAATAATGATATTATTATTTCTATTGAATCTTTGTCTAGAGTTGTAAATGGAAAGAGAAAAAATTTTGAGAAACTAACTCTCTGATTAAAGAGAATAATGCCTTCTTTAATTGACAATTTGAGAAACTAACCCCTTAGTTAATGGTATTAGTGCCTTATTTAATGTGCAATTCAAGAAACTAACTCCCTGGTTAATAAGATTAGTGTCTTGTGTAATGGGAAATTTGAGAAACTAACTCGCTAGTTAATGAGATTTACGTTCTGGTTAGTGGGAGATTAAGGTAATTTACTTCCATGATAAATGTGATTGATTCCATGATTAATGGGCAATTGGAGAGACTAATCTCTCGGATAACGAAGATTAGTACCTCGGTGAATGGACAATTAAGAATCATAAAATTGGATATTGGTGATGGAAAAAAAAAGGGGTAGGTTAGGCTAAAATTGAACATACTACTATTCTCTTATATACAACATTATAAATGTACTATGTAATTTATATGTTTTATATTATGTTTTAAAATCAAGTATATCAATTGGAAATGTATGACCAGATCTTAAGATCAATCTTAGGTGTAACAACGCTGCGTATTTGGTATCAAAGCCTATTAGAATCTGGGTAGTATTGTTCATACAAAATCTCAAAAACCTAATGAGAAGAGAAAACCTTAGAATTATAGGTGAATACTACTAAATGATGTCAGTCCCGTTTAAGAGTGGTGATAGAGTAGTAAATCCATATAACTTCCAGTTTATTTTCTAAATTATCCTTTTAAAACATGGATTCTATTTTTTGTAAAACAACTTCTATTTCAACTTCTACTTTTGATTCTTCTAAAAACAAAAGAATTATAAATAGTGAAGAGATTACAATTGAAGATTTTACAAAAAATATAGATGATTGAAAAATTCTGAAAGCTCAAAAGAACCAAATTTACAAACTTCTTCTTTTAATCTTTTAAAAACCAACTTTACAATAAAAACTAAAGAAATGGATATTCAACTTACAAAGCCTTTTGAAACTATCCAACTCCGTTCCCAAAAATCCCTACAAAAACATAAAGACAAAGACAAAAACTATAAATATATTTATATTGGCCTTATACAAGTAGGAATCAAATCTTTTACCAAAGAAGATCTAAATACTTCCATCCTAACTGTACTTGGAGATGCTAGATTTCAAAATTTCCAAGATCCAATACTTAGTTTCATTGAGTCCGGTTTATGTAGTGGTCTTGTTTCTTTTGATTTTATCCAAATCTAACCATTTCTCTCAAAGACAAAAACATCCTACAAAGTATAATCTTACAAATAAAAACATATAATTACAATATGCTTGAAGGATCCATTCTTATAGCCTTAATCTTTAAGATCCATTGCAAAGCCATATTTTCTGCTTTTTTCAATAAACATAAATTCTAATATTAGAAAGGTGAAACCTTACTACTCCAAACAGACCTTTTTAAATCAAATATAGTTGTACCCAAATCTATCCAATGAAAATATGTTACCTTACCAGAGGACTGAATCCTTGAAGGTGTCACCCAACCTGAACCTTTACAACCACCACAACCAAATATTCAACTCAAACAAATAACCCAACATAGTGATGGTAAAGTTAGATTGTCCTTTCATAGACATTCAACTAGTTCTAGAATCTTAGATGAATCTTGATTGCTCTCGACACCCCACAAGTCAATAACAATTCCCAAATCTCCACAAGCCATATAAACACTATTCAAAATTACCAAACCTAGACCTCTAATGAATAAACCTTTCAAGAATAAACTTTTAAAATCAATAAACTTGCCTTGAGAAATCCTACTCCTAAAACAACCATTGCCCCTCATATAGCCATCCATAATGAATTTACCATTATAAACCAACATAGATTCAATGCATCTTCCCTCTATGAATGGAAAATAGATGGAATGTTCGAATACAATATCCTAAACACCTTGCAACAAATGACCATCGCTGTCAATGCCTACAAAACCCAAATTGAAACCCCAGACAAAGTTATAGCTGAATTCCTTATAACAGATTTTTCTAACCAATTAAAACGATGATGGGATTATCATCTCATTGAAACCCAACACCTTCAAATCCTTAACTCCATCCAAATGACTAAGACCAAATACTTATCCTTGACTCTGATTGAAACATTATCCAAAATGCAGTCTCAACCTTTATTTTAACCATTTCTCTATATTTTATAAAAGATCATTCCCATCTTAAAGATAAAAATGTTGAACTTCTTTCCAACCTTAGATGTAAAAAAACTCAATGACTTCCAATGGTATAAAACCATTGTTCTTCCCTATGTCATATCCTGAGAAGATTTAAACCAACCTTTCTGAAAAGATAAATTCTTTGCTGGTCTCCCAACCCTTCTAGGAGAGAGAGAGTTAGGAACAAGATCAAAGAGATTTTTTTGTCTCCAAAACAATCATTTGTGACTAATTAACATATGGTGAGCTTGTCAGTTTTACCAAAAAAAAAAGGTCTTAAGATTTATCAAAACTTTAAATTTTAAAAACACATTAAATGAGAGATGAGAAGAACTAGATAAGAATTAGATAGTTTTTATCAACAGTTTGACCTATCCATACTAAAGCCAACCTGTAGTAGTTCATGCTCTAAACCCACCACCTCAAAACCCAATAAACCATCTCACAAAAATAAGCCTATAAATATAGAAAACATTTCTATACTAAAACTAAGTCTTACTACAAAAAGAGCTTACAAAGCCCACAAAACCTTTTAAGTTAAAATCAAAATCCAAGCCCAAATTTGACCCCAAAAACATTACTTATTACAAATGTGTTAGAAAAGTCATACCTCTAGATTTTGTCGAATCAATACAAAGATACATGAACTCCAATTAGAAAAAGAAGCATGAGTAATTTACCATATCTAAAACCTCTTGATTAAAGCATTTGAGATTGAATCTAACCCATCAAACATTTCTAAAGAACCTTTTTAAATTTATAAGTTAGCAACATCCAGTTCTGGCTTAGATACATCAAACTATACCACTTCAAAACAAATAAATATCTTAATCCAAGATTGAGAATTTATTATTGAAGCTATTAAAAGACTTAATGATCCTTAATTACAAAAACAACTTATCTAGACAAACTTATGAGTTCCTTTGATAAACCAAAGACACCACACCCTATTCAAAGACAATCATTATTGCCATCAACCAATACAAATACTTATGACTTTACCAAAATTCTCAACAGAAAGAAGAAATTTAAACATTTTGCTACTATCTTAGAACTACAATCTAAAATCAAAACCCTTAAGACTAAACTACAAAACTTCAAACAAGCCCAACGAAAAGACTTTACTATTTTCCAACACCTTCTTACAAAGTTAGAGAACCAGTCTAATTCTGAACCAGAATTAAAAGATCAAACCCTAGAGAATCATGCATTTTCAAATAGTAAGCATGTCCTTGAAGATTTTCTGCATGTTTTAACTCAAATTACTTCAAAAAAGTATATCATAAAAATTACATTAATCTTTTGAAATGATTTTAAAATAGATATTATTGTCTTGTTTGATACAGGTGCATATTTGTATTATATTAAAAAATAAATAGTTCCAAAATAATTTTTACAAAGCACTTCTAAAAAACTTTATGCGGCAAATTATACTAAATTAGTCATTAAATACAAAACTTAAGCATCACTTTTTAATAATAAGTTTTATCTTAAAGATTTCTTTGTTGTTACAAATGATATTAATCATACTATTTTTCTTGGCACTCATTTTATTGCCATGATTACTCCTTACAACTTTAATTATGAAAGTATTATTTCAAAAATCAATATTTGAAACTTGTTTTCCCTTTTCTTAGAAAAACAAAAAACTAGGAATTTAAATCTGATCAAAGTATGTTCTATTCATACTCATAATATTAATACATTGATTCAAAGAAAGGAAGCTCATCTCATGCATCTTAGACAAGATATCTTTTTATAAGAAAATAAGCAGCTGTTACAAAATTTTATTTTACAAAAAAGAATTTCAAAATCTTAAAGGAAGATAGAAAAAGATATTTATTATGAACTACCAAATGCCTTTTGGAAGAGAAAACATATTATTGATCTTCCTTATGATGATAATTTTAATGAGAAATACATTTCTATAAAAGCAAGACATATTCAAATGAATACTGAATTAGAATAACATTGTTGACTCAAAATCAAAGATTTAGAATCTAAAGGTCTTATACAAAAATCTAGCTCACCTTAGTCATGTGTTGTCTTTTATGTTAACAAAAATTTTGAGATTGACCGAGGCACACCAAGGCTTGTCATAAATTATAAATATTTGAACAAAGCTTTGAAATGGATTAGATATCTAATTACAAACAAAAACAATTTGTTGCAAAAATTACATTCTGCATTCATATTTTCAAAGTTTCATATAAAGTCAGGATTTTGGAAAATTCAAATTCATCCAAAAATCGTTACAAAATTGCATTTACAGTTTCATTTGATCAATAAGAGTGGAATGTCATTCCATTTGGATAAAAAAAAATGCTCACTCTAAATTTCAAAGAATCATGAATGATATTTTCCATGCATATTCAAAATTATACATAATATACATTGATGATGTTCTTATCTTGTTAAATTCAATAGAACAATATTTTAAACATTTTAAATATTCTTTTATGTCGCAAAGAAAAATGGTTTAGTTATTCCAAAAATAAAGATTTCTCTTTTCCAAACTTGTATTTGTTTTCTTTGTCATTATATCTCCCAATGAATCATTACACCTATTGAGAGACCCCTTACAATTGCTAATAAATTTCTTGATAGATTCTAGATAAAAACTAGGTACAAAAGTTTACAGGAAGTCTAAATTATGTTCTAGATTTTTATCCCAATGTGAGTAGAATAGTAAAACCCTTACGTAATAGGTTGAGAAAGAACCATGTTACATGGTTTGATAAACATTATAGGATTGTATGACAAATTAAAAAAAACAAGTCCAAAAAATTTCTTGCTTACATATTTTTTTTTATTCTAGGAAATCTCACCCCCCGGAAAGCGCAGGCCCAGGTGAGGGAGTAAAACCCCGGCTGTCCCAGGCTCTTACAAGAGGTGCACGCCTTGACTCGAACTCGAGACCTGCTGTGCAGATCTCAAACCCTTTGCCATCACACTACGCCCCTTGAGGACCTTGCTTACATATTGCCAATCCCTTAGCTCCTAAAGTAGTTAAGACAAATGCTTTTGAGTTGGGATATGGGGGGTATTCTTAAACAAGTATAAAATAACAAAGAACAAATTTTTCAATTTACATCTGCATATTGAAATGATTGTTAAAAGAATTATTCTACTATAAAAAAGAAATTATTTTTATTATATTTTGCATTACAAAATTTCAAAGTGATTTATTAAATCATAAATTCCTTTTACATATTAATTGCAAATTTATTAAAGATGTTTACAGAAAGATATTTAAAATATTGCTTCAAAAAAGATTTTTACCTGATGGCAAGCTGTATTAGGTATTTTTATATACATAGAATGTATAAAAGGAGATATAAATTTCATTCATGATTTCCTAAACAGAGAATTTCTCCAAAACAGGTCCTGATGCCTCCTAAATCCAAATCCAAATACAAAGGCAAAGCCACACAAACAAAGTTTGAATCTCTAAAATCTCAAAAATCACAAATCCTTACAAAACTTTTTGCCTCAACCATTTCTTCTGCAAAACAAATTAAATCCTAGTATGAAGTAGTAATTGAAGATGAGAAAGTAGATCGCTCTTTACAGGTATAAAATTGGGTAGAATTCCTATCTAATTCATCAGAATTGCTTATGGCCTTACAAACTATTAGCCAGAAGTCCTCTAAGAAAGAAAAATCTTCTTAAACAGGTAAATTCCTCAAACTAATTTCCAAAATAGAAGCAAGTTCTTCTTCACAAATACCCCTATTTTCTTTTAATCTAAATTCCCCATTTGAACTATCTTAAAAGTTTTCAAAAGAAAAATATGATTGCATTGAAAAACTAAAATTTCAAAATATTTTAACTATTGAAAATGAATTTTTCCATTCTGACCCTTTCATTGCAGCTACAAAAGTCTTCCCTCCAAATTGGTATTTCAAATCAAGAGATTTATCCAAACCCTAGTCTTACTATATAACAATACTTGAGATAATAGGTTCCACCAGATTCAAACATTTCAAACTTCAACAGAATCTTAAACTATTGTAAGTCTAAGTTTTGACAACCTTTGATAAATAACACTTATAAACTTTTCAGTTTAACGTGTGAGAGAGATTCTTGTATTTTTTGGTTCTTGAATGAACTGAATCTGACTTATCAAAGATTAAATGACTTCGTGGCGTTATTCGACTTTATTTCAATAGTGTTGAAGCATTGGGACAAGTTTTCTTTGTGTCACACTCCTATCAAATTTCTTTCGGCTTTCCAAGATCAAATCTCAATCTTGATTGTTAATTGCATGACCACATGAACACGAGATTTGCATTACTTTTTATATATTTTTTGAAGATACTATTAGGAAGTGGATTTTTTTCCTTCGACTATGAGAGCTAAAATCTAGGTCATTTGAAAAATGGCTTAAAAGGAAGGAAGAACAAGAGCAACCAAATGGATCAAAACAATTTATATGTCCATCATTTGATTATGCTTCATAAACAAGATGACCATCAGATATAAAATGTCGAATAGAAATAAAAGAAAAAGTGAGAAGCTTATTTAATAATTATATATTTATTAATAGATATTTTTTTATGTTGAAGCCTTTAAATCTTCTGAGAAAGAAATTTGGATGACATAAACACCAAGTTAGAATTTTGCTTGTGTTAAACAGTGTTATGAAACTCTTCATAATTATAACCCAAGAGTTTAGTAGAAGTTGTACAAGCTCATCTCTAGTAAGTCATTGAGGGACTAAAGTATATGTTAGAGTTTGTCCTGCTTCAACATTTAACAAAAAGTAGTCTTTTATTGGAAAAGGAGTCAACAAGATAAGAGCATGATTTTGGACCCGGTAAGAAAATTAAGTAAGAAGAGTGTCTAACCAAGTGTTGGTTATCATGTGGGCACCAACGATCTAAACTTGTGCCTGATGGCTCTAATAAGACTAGGACATGAAAGAGGGATGTAGTAATTTAAAAAAAAGTGTTAAAACACATTCCTACATTTAATGTTATTTGGAGAGTAGCTAGATAAGCTTGGTAATATTTGACAAAGCAAGAGTCAAGTGCTGCAAGCTGAGTGAATGTTAGGAGTCTTTTTCTACCATGAAAGGTTAAAGAAAGATGTATAGTTTCAATATAGACATAAGTGTAGCCTTGAGCGATCTATTCAGAGATAAACTCTTCTGGAAAGGAAAGAGATAAACCATGGATGAAGATGAGATTAAATATCTATTGAATTTTAAAGCTTATACAATTTTTTTTTTTGGGGGGGGGTTATGTTTAACTATTGTTCAATATGTTTTCTAGAGAATGATAGAGATATTTTTCTCAAATATTCTATAATGATTAACAAGGAGAATGTCAATAATGAGATACATAATTCTTGATTTAAGTAAGACAC
>Ga0325411_1008656_pt1 | contig 10986 bp, 4 predicted proteins | sample PopdelMetagenome_13_FD_206181 | JGI IMG/M metagenome (GOLD analysis project Ga0325411, IMG submission 206181) | Populus deltoides microbial communities from Bellville, Georgia, United States - Xylem-PdIQD-R4 | ecosystem: Host-associated > Plants > Phyllosphere > Stem > Wood/Secondary xylem...
CTCGTAGTGTCTCAACTGTTGGAAGCTCTCCATCAGTATCGAACACCCAGTCTGAGGAGTTCATTGCGTTGAAACAACAATATCAACAACTCTCGACGAATTATGATGAGCTCCGTCAAATAGTCATGGAGATGAGATCAAAGATGGGTGACGATACTTGTGCAGCTTCTTTTTGGCCGTATGGTCCCGGGAACAACCAGCCTCCTCCTCCTCCTCCGCCTCCTCCTCCAGCTCCGCCGCTATTCTAGTTTAATTTTGTTTTTTAAACACATTAAATTTGTAATGAATATTATTACTTTTACATTTTTAATGTTTAATGCATTTTTATTTGTTTATTAAGGTTTTTTACAATTAATAAATTATTTTTTATATATATTTTAAATATCTACCGATGGATATACCGACGGATAATATCCGTCGGTATTTAACAGAGAGTTGCCGAACAATTACCATCCATGCCATCTTTACCGACGGCATCACCGACGGATAATATCCGTCGGTATTACACAGAGAGTTTCAACAAAATTACAAGCCATGCCATAATTACCGACAGATTTTCCGTCGGTAATTACCCTTGAAATTACCGACGGATTTATTCCGTCGGTAATGTTCCCGCGGGAAACTTTTTTTTGGCGGGCGCGTATCCGTCTGTATTACCGTTGGTGTTTCCGTCGATGGGTGGTTTTTTTATTTGCGACAGAATTAGCGATGAAAATGGGATTTACCGACGACTGTTATACCGACGGACGTGTTCCGTCTGTGAGTCCGTCGGTATTATTTTCACCGACGGATTTCATTGCTGTCACCGACGGAATGAGTCCGTCGGTAAAAATTGGATAATGTTGTAGTGATTGAAGTTTATTATAAAATATTTTTTTGACCTATAAAATTTTATTTTTTAGCCAATCTATTTATATATTCAGATTATGAATAAAGAGTTAATTTGAATATTTTTTTTTATTATTCATGAATAATTTATTTTCAAAGAAAAAACATCTAGTTTTTTAAGGCAAACAACTATAAGCTAGGTTTTTTTTTTTTATAATGGGTAATTATGGCAAAAAACCAAAATTAATTTTGGTAATCATCCAAATTAATTTTACATCAATTTTGGTTTCAAAAATATTATAAATAGAGGTTAAATGGGAGATTTTCTGCACGCTAAATAGTAGCTCATTTGCGTTTTTATCCACTGTTTTCTCAACTACATTTTGCCTTTAGTTTTGTTTTTATTGAGCTTAGGTTCTTGTCTTTTGTAGAGAGATTTGATTTATACTCCTTAGGTTCTTGTCTTTGTCTTTTATTTAGGAGTGAAATTAAATAAAGTGGTTTTGAATAATAAAATCTTAAAGATAAATAAATAGTTAATCCTTGATTACAATAAATTACCATGTGTTTTTAATTCTAAGATGTACTTTAAATCTATAATTGATTTTAGATTAATAATTAATATGTTTTAAGGCAAACAACTATTAGGTTTTTTATTCTATTTTTATAATAGGTAATTAAGGTAAAATATTAAAAATAATTCTGATAATCATCAAAATTAATTTTATATTAGTTTTGGATTTAAAAACATTATAAGTAGAGGTTAAATGGAAGATGTTCTGCACGAGTAACTCATTTGCGTTTTTGTCCACTGTTTTCTCAACTCCATTTTGCCTTTAGTTTTGTTTAGCTTAGGTTATTGTCTTTTGTAGTGAGATTTGATTTATATTCCTTTGAGTTCGTGACCTTTATTTAGAAATGTAATAAAATAAGGTGATTTTGTTTAAATTCTAATAAGTTTATTAATATTATTTTATTTAAACTACGAGTTGAGTAATAAAACTTTAAAAATAAATAAATAGTTAATTCTTGATAACAACAAATTATCATGTGTTTCTAATTCTAAGATGTTCAATAAATAAATACTTCAAAACTATAATTGATTTTAAATTAATTATAAAATTATTTGTTTATACTGGATAATATGTATGCTAGGATATTTAATTACTTTGCTGTATATAAGTTCATGCAGTATACATATATTATGATCACTAGTCTAATCTTTTTAAACAACACATCATTGATCTATCTTGTATGAACTATTTTGTATGGATGGATTTGGCACCTTCAAAAGTGGAGGCTTTCACAATGGTCACGGGTGAGCACACGCGACAGTACCAGGGCTATTTTTATAATTTCCTAAGAATTTCAGGGGTATTTCAATATTTTCCCTATATAGTGGTACTTAGGTGATTTTGGGGTTTCCTAGGGGTATTTCATTTGTTTTTTTATACAAGAATTTGTAAAAAAATTTATGTGTGTTGTAAAATACCCGAAATAAATAATAAAGAAGAATATTGACGCGGTCCAACATCCATTTTATCCCATCATCATGCACGGGTCCAAATACCATTTCACAAATATGGGTTATGTCTAATTTTAGAAATACCAACATAATCTTTCTTTTTAGAAATGGACATTCTTTATCAACAACTCGATGTCAAAAGTTTAAAACAAATATGGATTATGTCCATTATTTCCTATTGCAATTTGTACATATTTCTCATTTTTAGGGTTAAAAATCAACACTTTAAACAAGTATTTTATTTTTAGGGACCAATGTCATTTTTTTGACATGTCTTCTATTTTTAGGGACCGATGTTAAGTATTTTTAAAAAACAAATTACATATAAGCTCAAAATATTATAGCATTTGAATAAAAAAAAAAAAAAACAAGGGTAACCTTTCTCTTGAAATGATGTTTTAAGGGTGGTGTCTACATTTTCTTAATTATAACTAACACAGTACCTGAATTTTTAGAACCAGTATCTAATTTAAGATTTTTAGTTCTCTCAAATTACTAGATAACGACTCCAATAAAATCATTATTTTGCTTGATTAATTCTTTTTATTAATAAAAAAAATAAAGCTGCCGCACAACTTCTTTGGAATTTATGAATGAATATAAGGACTATTTTTATGATAGAAAATGATTTTCTTATAATATTTAAAAAAAATTAAATGAAAAAAAATAAACCTAAAAGGTAAAATAACTTAAAACAAAGTTTCATTTTTTTAATAAAAAAAAAGATATGCACGCAACTTTTGTCATGTGAGTGGCACATGGAGATGGGTTGCTCGAGCCAATACCACTAGCATGGTAGTTTGATCCACACTTGATGAATATCCTATTAAATCAATTAAATATTTAAAAAATAGTTATTGTTCAGTATAGATTTAGATAAAACCTGAAATTACAAATTTGGAATATTCGAGTGGGCAATAGATACTACTCTACTTAACTCATACCAAACCCTAAATTTATTAATATATTATATATTTATGTCCATAAAATTTGATGAAATCTACTTTCCTACAATTATCTATATTAAATTTGTGTCTGGCAGGTTCATACCTAAATGGATACTTGAAGCCAGTTAAATCGGGTGAAGATATCTAAAATCTATACCCACCGAATAATAAATTAGATATAGATTTTAAGTGCTTTCTTTTAGATAAACTTAGAAAGTATATCATTATTTTAATTTACTAGATATATTAAATTTCTCATTAAAAAAAATAATTTAGCTTCTTATTTATGCCATATTTTTATTGAATTTTTTTTTTTTATAGATTTGTTCTCAAAAGCGTTTAGATTAATAAGAAACTACTACACACAGATGGGGAGAGGGTTTTAATCAAATTCCAGGAAGATATTATCTAATCTAAGACATATAAGAATTTTTTTAAAAAAAAGAGATAGTTATTGTTATTGTCGCGACTTTTAAAAATTAAATTGGTGAAAGAACATATTTTTGCCTTTTTATTCTTAGATAAGAAAGATCTTATGTAAGAAGTCAACACTTATTATCATGGTTATTAGGAATCCTAACTAGTCAACAAAGATTCTATGATATTAGACTGATTACATAAAAAAAGATATTATTACCTCTTAAGCGTCCTACTTAAGATAGATTGTATTGTTGGTTTTGTCTTAAATTACTAAGAGACTGTTGGATTCTGTTACAGATAGTTTACTTGTAATATTCCTGACTATAATATCAGTGAATATTCAAATACAAATACTTCCAACTTTAGCGTTAGTAAATACTACGTAACACAAAAAAAAACATTGAATTCCTGCCTCTAATGCTAGTCAATAAACCAGTAAAATTTGAATCAAAAGCAAAGCATAAATATTTTTTTGTCATTTTTTTTTAAAAAAAGATAGGTATGTATTATATTCTAGGTTCATATTTCATAGTAAAATTTCACAAATCAAATATATAATAAAATCATTGAGAAAAAGAAAAAGAAAAGCTAGGAACCCACCAAAAAATTCAAAAGGATCCATTATTTTTTAAAAAATTTTCCAATATCATGAAGGAACTCATGTGGCCAAATATCAAAACAAAGGAAAATAAAATAAAGGAACCATTATTTTTTAAAAAAAATTTCTAATATCATAAAAAAACTCATGTGGTTAAATATCAAAACAAAAAAAAATAAAATAAAAAAAGTATTATAAAAATATGTTTTGTCAAATACACCCTTAATCCAAAATAAATTGGTTCAGATAAACCTGAGGTCCAATCCCAGCCTGCCCCGCCTGTTCTCTATTTTTTTACCACAATTGCACAGGCTGGGCTAGATCCAGCAGCCAGTGACCCGGCTAGCTGTGGCAGCTCGCATGCGTTAATTACTCACGCATACTATGATTAATTACCTTCGCACAGTGCCAAATGAATTGTTAATTCACGCATGATCTGCAGAGTGCAAATTACCTTCGCACAGCGCCAAATGAATTGTTGCAAAGCGGGGAAGCTTACCTGATAGCTGGAGACGAAGACGTGATGCTCTTTCTGGCTAATCGGATGACGCTAGAGACTGGTGGCTAGGCGACCTTCTCTTCTTTCTTCTGGATTTCTTCTTTCTCCCTGGTCTTTTTTTTTTTTTCTGGGTTCTCTCTCTCTGTTCTTGTTCTGTTTTTCGTATGTCTGTGTTGTTCTCTCTGTTTTCGTTTCTGTCTTCCTGTTTTCTTTCTCCTGTCTTCGTGTTTCGTTTCAGTGTCGTTATGTGGTTCTCTGTTTGTCTCCCTGTTCGTTCTGTTCCCCCGTGTTATGTCCTCTCTGCGTTTGCTCCCCTGTTCTCCGTCGCGCCACCCTCTGTCGTGGCCTTTCTCTGGCTTTTATAAAGCCAGAGAATGCCATGCGTTCGTGCCTCAGTAATGGCATGCATGGTGGGGGCAAGAGGGATCGTGGGCAGCTGGAAGAGACGAACCGCTTCTCCTTCCTGCTCAGTCGGTTTACCTCGTGTTATGTAGAAGGTGATGAACAGTTTGAATTGAAACGGCGTCGTTTTCACCTGAAATGGCTATTTTCAAATTGCCCCTTGAACTTCTGATATTTAGCAATTAGGACCCTGTTCAATGAAAATCTCTTTTTTTTTTAATTTTTCCCGAGTCAATTACAATCAGACCCCTAGATTTTAACATAATTTACAAAACTATCTTTGGTTTCTGAATTATTCAGTTTTAATTGACTTTTTAACTTTTAATTATTTAAAAATTACTCTTAGAAAAATCAATTAAACTTACTATAGTATCTATAAAACAAAAAAATAAATCAAATAAAAGTTGTTTCTAACTTTAGAAAACATCATATTTATGGTCCATCAGGGTAAAAAGTGAAATTTGTGCATCTAGCATAATGCACCGGATGTCATAGAAACTATAAAGTTGGCAGGCTAAAAAAATCTTGAACATAGCTGCTGACCATAAATGACATATAGGAGTGTATTCACAACATAAAAAAAGTGAAAAATATAAGAAGTGAAAGTTCTTCTAGCTCGGTCTTATAACTATTATTATCATATAACTAATATATATAGGGAAAGTATGGTAGTTTTTTTCACATGCTATTGTGGATTACTATAATGTTTTTTTTTGTTAAATTTTTTGTTTTTTTTGTTTTTTAAATTTTTTTGGTTTTTTTTTTAAAATTATCTTTGTCGATTTTATTTTTTGAATATTGAGCTGGTTAAAAATTTAGCTTTGTAATGTTTTTCTTTAAAACATTGTGAATTACTATAGTGTTTCCCCACATAGTTTTTTTTTTATGATTTTTTTCAAAATTATTTGTCGATTTTATTTTTTTAATATTGAGTTGGCTGAGAATTATAGTTGTGGCTTTTCTCACAAAACACTGTGGATTGCTCCAGTGTTTCCCACATGGTTTTTTTATGATTTTTTTCAAAATTGTCTTTGTCAATTTTATTTTTTTTAATATTGAGTTGGTTGAGAATTACAATTACAATAAATTTAAATCATGTGGAGAAAGCACTATAGCTTTCCTCACAAAACATTGTGAATTGTTATAGTGTTTCCCACATGGTTTTTTTTAATGAATTTTTCTAAACTTGTCTTATTTGATTTTATTTCTTTAATATTGAGCTGGTTGAAAATTATAATTACAAGTAAGGTTAAATCATGTGGGAAAGCATTGTAACTTTCCTCACAAAACACTGTGGATTACTACAGTATTTCCAACATGGTTTTTTTTTTTTCATTTTTTTGTGTTTTTGTTTTGTTATGATTTTTTAAAAAATTATCTTTGTCGTTTTTTTTTTAGTTATTGACCTGGTTGAGAATTTAGCTTTGTAATTTTTTTCTTTAAAACACTATGAATTGCTGCAATTTTTCCCCACTTGTTTTTTTTTTTGTTTTTCTATTATAATTTTTTCCAAAATTATCTTTATACAATAAAGCTAAATCATGTGGGGAAAACACTATAGCTTTCCTCACAAAACACTATGGATTGCTATAGTGTTTCCCTACATGATTTTTTTTGTAATGATTTTTCCAAAATTATTTTTGTGGATTTTACTAGGGAAAACACTATGGATTGCTACAGTGTTTTTCCTCATGATTTTTTTTTCTAAAATTATTTTTGTTGATTTTTTTAATATTGAGCTGGTAGAGAATTTAGCTTTGTAATTTTTTTTTATTAACAGAAAAGCTAAATCATGTGGGGAAATATATTGTATCTTTCCTCACAAAACACTGTGGATTTTACTAGGGAAAACACTATGGATTGCTACAGTGTTTTTCCTTATGGTTTTTTTTTCCAAAATTATTTTTGTTAATTTTTTTAATATTGAGCTGGTAGAGAATTTAGCTTTGTAATTTTTTTTATTAACAAAAAAGCTAAATCATGCGGGGAAAAATATTGTATTTTTCCTCACAAAACACTGTGAATTGCTACAAATCGTTCTATTCAGTCTCTAAATTTTTTATCACCAACACAATTTTTTTTCTATCATAGAATATTGGCTCCATCACACATTTAGTTTCTATTACTTACCTGGTACTGGTTCACAATTATAACACCATCAATCACATTTATTTTATAAGCTTGCGGCAGCACGCAGGTATGCCATCTAGTAGCTAGTAATCCATAAACGATGACTATTATCTTTTCTCTATGGTTTTGGCGAGAAGTTTTTTTTTTTTTAAGAACTATAAAAAATAAATTTTATATAAAAGATAAAAAAGTTAATTTTAGTGTAAAAGAAATTTGTTTTTAATCCAATGGTAGGGTTTTTTTAATCATGATGGGTCAGATGGAGTTTGTTCTTTATATTTCTAAATTCAAGTACATAAGAACATATTTCATCAATTATGACATATACTCCAACTAATACTTTTATCCAATTATTTCAATATATATTTCACTTTGTTTTCCAATGGGAAAACTTCTCGTAGAGAAAGTGTTTCTAATATATTTGGTGTTAATTAGTGCAGGTGTTCATAGTAGTTGTATCCATTCATCTGAAGGAGGTTCCTCGATCAATCTTCTCGATTAAAGAAGAAAAACAATGTCTTGGCAATGTATCACTCGTTCTTTTAATTAAAATCCAAATGACATGTCACCTGGTCGCAACCCTAAAAATCAAGGTTTTAATTAGGGTTTTAAGAAATTTTATTCTAGTCCCTATACTTCGAGTTTTAGTACTTGCATCCTCAATTAACTAGAAAACTTTTTAATTCATGCAATTGCATCCTTGATAATATTAATTAGAATCCTCTGATTTGTGCATCATTTATTTATAGGTCCTTAGTTTCAGATTGTGTAAGTTAACTCTTATTTGACCATTAAATTTTCAATTTGTCTTAATTCAACCCTTGATTCAGTCGATTTTAGTCCCTAATACACATCTTTTTCACCTTGGTTCTTGATTTTGAATCTTTTTTATTAAGCTCCTAATCAATATTCAAAATTTTTATTTTCTTAACAGTTACGTCCCTGAATTAACCAATTACCTTATTAAAATTCAAAATTGGTCTTAGAACTTGCAATTTAACCCAAATTAGACTTTTAAACTTAGTTTTCTCTCAATTAAGTCAATGAAACCTATTAAAAATTTAATTCAAGAATTGAACTTAATTAGTTCATTCAATTTTGGCTAAATTGACTTTCAATCTTAATTTTGCTTCTGATTATGCCCCTGATTAAATCAATTAAGCTCATAAAAAATTAATTAAGTCCCTGAACTTAATTATTTTGCAAGTTTGACCCAATCTTCAACATCTTTCTTCCATTTGGTCCAAAAATCTCATTGTTTCCTTTAATTAGGCTCTTTATTGATGCAATTAAGTTTCTAACCTCTGCTATTTGGTCTAATTTAGTTTTCCAACTTTCAATTTGTGCAATCAAGTCCTTCTTCAACCTATTTTTGTTATTTTCAATTTTTTTGGCCACTTGTGACCTTCATATATATATATATATATATATATATATATAGTTTTGAATTTATGATTTTTTTATTCTTTGAATATTGACTTTTTAGATTATGACAATAGTATCAAACTTTTTAATTTCAAGAGTTCATTTGAGCGCACAAACCCACCATGGTTGCTTTCTCTCAACAAAGTTGACAATATATAATGAAAGAGTTAAGATGGTCCAAAAATCAAAAACGCATTCTTCAACTCGTCTAAAATATTCTGCACATGAAGAAGATGAAGAAGATACAAATAGACAACCGTACTACCACATGCTTGCCAAGAAAAAAAAAAAGGGTAGAAAAGTAGACCTAGTTAAGCAGCAACATGCATGGGATTTAATTAATATTTGATTTAATATTGAAATAATTTGAAGAATCAAACATGCCATGCAAATAGATACAACGACGGATTGACTGCTAATTAATGGAATCCTTCTAAAATTTAACACCATCATACTAGTTGAAATATTTGAGTTTATTAAAAAAAAAAAACTTAAAATTTTTGGATAAAACTTTAATTATTAAATTTTATAATCTTACATTACTACCAGAAAATTGATAAATACAAACGGAAATACCGAGGGAATATTTCCGTCGGTAAATTTCCGAGGGATTTTACCGACGAAAATATTCCCTCGGTATATACCGAGGAAATTACCGTGGGGAAAAAAATTAAAACAAAGCAAAAAAAAATGATGACATGTCATTTTTACCAACGGAATTACCGACGGTAATTTCGTCGATAAATTTGTTGGTAAACTGTGAACACTGTTCATCATATCAATTACAAAGGGAATCACCGACGGAATTTTCCATCGGTATTTTCCAGAGAGCTCCAGAATTGTTCACTTTTCAATTGCACTGTTAATTGTTGTTCTTTACAAATAAAATCACCAACGGATTGAAAAGTCGTCGGTGTTATTTGACGGTTTTTTGAAAAAATTCAATTAATTTAAAATTTTCATTTAAATATTACAAACGGAATCACCGACGGATGGGAAAATCATCGGTAATTTTTTTGCGGTTTCTGAAAACTTTTTACGAAATTGAAAATTTAAATTAAATACTACCGACGAAATAATTAAAAAATATTAATATTCAATTATCCATCGGTAACGCGCCCCAATAAAAATCCTGAATCCCCTTATTTCACAAGAGACAGACTCATTTCTTATTCTTCTTCTTCTTCTTCTTCACTATATGTAAAAAACATCATTAAGGTATGTCTTCTTCTTCTTTTTCTTCACTATATGTAACATCATTTCTTATCTATTTCTTTTTCTTCTTTTCTCTCCTCATCTCCTTCTCTTTTCCTCCATGCTTGGGTATGTCTTCTTCTTCTTTTTTCTTTTATCCTCTTAGTTTTTTTTTAATTAATATGCTTAACAAAATTTTCTCTCTCTCTTTAGCTTCACTTGCAACTACATTAAGGTAAGATTTTTCTTTTTTCTTCTTTTTTCATGATTTTTTTCACTATATTTGTTTTTTATTTTATTTTAATTGTTTTTGTTCTTAATAATTGTATAAATGTTGTTGTGAGATTATTTTTTCATTTTTAGTTGATTTATTTATAGAATTTTTAAATTTTTAGCAATTGCAACTTCATTTTTTTCATATGAATTTTTTTAGTTGAATTTATTTTTTTGTTTTATTTATTTGATGCAAATTTGTTTGAGTTGATTTTCTTATTCTTTTTTCCAAGCATTTTGAGTATGTATTATACAGTATTAATTTATGTTAATTTAATTATTTTATAATTTAATAAAATGAATTTTTTTAAAATGTTTTTAAATAATTACCGACGGAAATTCCATCGGTAATTTCGTCGGTAAATCCATTGGTAATAAAAGAATTATTACCGAGGGATATACCGATGAAATAAAGCGGATAAATTTATTTTTTTATTACCAACGGATTTATCGACGGACAAAAAATTACCGATAAAAGATTCACCGACGGAGCATTTCCGTCGGTAAAACTGTTAAATCTTGTAGTGTATGATGTCAAAGCTTCTCTGATTAAACTATTACTAATTAAAATCTCATTACGCTTATTTTCTCTAATTAAATTAATAAAAATTGAGAATAATTATGAGGCTTAACCTATTGGTTAACCAACCTTCTCTCTCTCTCTCTCTCTCTATATATATATATATATATATATATATATATATATATATATATATATATATATATATAAAAAATTGTTATTTTG
>Ga0325411_1008661_pt1 | contig 10984 bp, 7 predicted proteins | sample PopdelMetagenome_13_FD_206181 | JGI IMG/M metagenome (GOLD analysis project Ga0325411, IMG submission 206181) | Populus deltoides microbial communities from Bellville, Georgia, United States - Xylem-PdIQD-R4 | ecosystem: Host-associated > Plants > Phyllosphere > Stem > Wood/Secondary xylem...
TCCTCTAACCTTGACATTTGTTGTTATCATTGTTTAATCCTTACGTTAATCTTCCATCTCAAAGTTCTCATCAACTTCTTCTTCTTTATTATTATTATTATTATTATTATTATTATTATTATTATTACTATTATTGTTGTTGTTATTGTGTTGCTGTTAACTATAATTTATACAATTAACCTCTCTGTGGTTCGACCCCGGTCTTGCCAGGTTATTTATTACTTCGACACTCCTGCACTTGGGAGAAGACATCAATCTTTTGGTCGTGTCATTTACCAAAATTAAATAGAAACCGACTAACCACACTGATTGCATAAGTTATATCCAACCTCATGCAAACTATGACATATATAAAGCGACCAACTGAGGATTTATAAGGAGCCTTTTTCATCTCATTTCTTTCTTCATCACTTAAAGGACACCGCTTAGAACTTAGCTTAAAATGGCTTGCAAATGGAGAACGAATAGGTTTGGACATGCTCATGTTAAATCTCTCAATTACCTTTTAAAGATATCTCACCTAAGATAGCCAAAGTTTCTCATTCTTCTTGTCACATGTAATCTTCATACCAAGAATCTATTTTGTCGGTCCTAAGTCTTTCATTGCAAAAGACTTGTTTGGCTCTCTTTTCAAACTTTGAATCTTCTTAGCATCATGTCCAACAATCATCATATATCATCCACATATAACAAGATAATAATAAAGTTTCCATCTAGAAACCTTTTTATAAATACACAATGATCAGAAAAGGTTTTATCATAAGCGTGCTCTACCATGAAAGAATTAAACTTGTTGTACCATTGCCTTAGAGATTGCTTTAACCCATACAAACTTTTTCATAGCTTGTAAACTAACTAGTCTTTTCCTTTTACTTCAAACCCTTAAAGTTGCTCCATTTCCTTATCTAAGACACCATTGAGAAAAGCAGTTTTCACATCATGTTGTTCAACTTAAAGATTCAAACTAATAGTTAAACCAAGCACAACTTGGATTGTAGATATTTTGATCATAGGTGAAAAGATTTCTTAAAAATTAATACCCTTCTTCTGACCAAAACCTTTCACATCAAATTTTTCCTTGTTCTTTGGCTGTGAGAAATTTTCATCAATTTTTAACCTTAATACCCATTTGTTCTTGAGTTCTCTCTTGCTCTTAGGAAGCTTTACTAACTCAAAAGTATGGTTTTCATGTAAGGTTTTCATCTCTTCTTGCATTGCCTTCAACCACTCACCCTTTTTTCTCATATGACATAGCTTTATCAAAGCATTCTAGCTCTTCCCCATCAGTTACCAATACATAATCATGATGGGAATAATTGTTGGAAGGTTAGCGAGGTCTAGTTGACCTTCTCAACTCTAGCTGATCTGGAGCTTCTTGAATAACCTGTTTAAGAATAACACCACCACCACCACCACCATCATCATTAGTTGGCTTAGGATCATCAACTAATGGCTCAATAGGCAAACCAACATCATTACCATTTTGCAAATTCCCCCATGATTAAAAGGCATTAATGGTAACTATAGAGTGGGTCTTAGATACGAATTAGTATGAATAAAAATAGTAAAATCTATTTTTTTTATTTTTGTTCAAAGTCTTCAATGGTTTAATCTTCAAAGAAGACAACATCTCTACTTGTATCAATTTTCTTCTCTTTTAGATCCCATAACCTGTAGTCAAACTCATCATCTTCTGAACCCAATAAAGCATATTATTTTGTCTTGTTGTCAAGCTTAGACTTTTATCTTTAGGAATATATACAAATGCCATATAACCAAATAATCTCAAGTGTGTCTAAGAAACATTCTTTCCTTTCTATACTCTCTTTGAAATATTAATATCAAGAGGAACTAATAGAGAAAGGTTAATCATGGCAATTATAGTCTCCATGCCTCACCCTAAAAGGGCGTAGGCATCTTTTCATTAGAGAGCATACATCTAATTCTTTCAACAATGGTTCTATTCATTCTCTTAACCGCTATATTCTATTTAGAATTCTTAGAAACTATTTTCTCCAACTTAATACCATGTTCCTTGAAGTACTTCTGAAAAGGACCCCTGTATTCACCACCATTTCAACTCGAATACATTTAAGTTTTTTACCAGTTTCTCTTTCAACTCTGGTATAGAAATCTTTGAAGACATCAATCACCTAATCTTTGGATTTCAAACAAGCCAATTTTTCCTGGAATGATCATTAATAAAACTAACAAAGTATAATGTACCTCTGAAAGACTTACCAGTCATAGAATAAACATCAATATGAAGCAAGTCAAGAACATGTGTTTTTTTTATATGAAGGTGATCTTTAAAATGTAACTCTATGTTGTTTACCAGCTAAAAAATAAGTGCAAGTGTTCAAGCACATACCTTTTAAAAGAAGGTAGTTCTTCTTGGCAAGGATGTGAAGACCTTTCTCACTTAAGTGTTTAAGCTAGTTATTCCATAAATCAGTGGAAGAATCTTCAATTACATTCACCTCCCTTTTAATCGCCTTGGGTTATGACATGTAGAGACCCATCTTCTTCCCTTTAACAATAATTAAAGAGCTTCTATTTACCATTTCCAAAGTGACTATGATAGTCTTCATCATCAATTGTACTTATAAAGATCAAGTGTAGGCATATATGAGTCATTTGCCTCACATCTTTGAGTAACAACTTGTACCTAGTATTGATTTCTAACCAAATATCTCCAATGCCCACAACACCAACCATCCCTTGGTTTCCCATCCTAACTTGACCAAAGTTGTTGTAACCCAATTTTGACCCACTTATTTTTAATTTAATTTTAAAGAGGGTAAATCTTGAAATTTAAAAGATTAGGGGCTTGAATGCAAAAATTCAAAACTTTAGGGACCAAATTGGAGAAACAGACCACCCACAAATCCGGTGTCATTTTGTCCCTCTCATGCTTCGTCTTCTTCCTCTAAAACCAGAGGAAGCTACCTACGATGAAGAAACGTTAATGATCAAACCACCCGGCACCTTGAAGTGGTCACGACTTCCATCACCAACTTCTTAGTCAATTTTCGTGTCCTTCGCTGCCAAGACATGCCAACAACGTCAAGGAAACCATCACCAACAACCCAGTTATGGTAGGACTGTTGGCGTCCCTATTCGTTCAAAACACAAACTCCTTAAACTTCATCCTTATTAGGGGAAGATAAGGAGCAAGAAGAGTGCCTATAAAGACCAAGAGAATTCACAAAATCGAGGGAGGACGAATAGGGAAAAAGAGTGGAAGGCATAAAATACAGAAAGCAAAACCCAGCTTTGTCTTTGTCTCCGGATTTAAGTAGAATAGGCAAACTAAAAAGAACAAGAAATTAGAGGGGAGTGGGTTTGAAAATAAAAGGGAGGAGAAGGACGTTCTTCATCCGGAGCTAAAATCATCACCCCGTCTGCTTCCCCATCGCTATCTTCACCCAGGTAAGCTCTCTTCCTCAAACTCTGCAAATTTGATTCCTTAGAATGCTGTTCAAAACAGTGCGAAGGTAAATTAATTATCTTCACACTGTGTAGGGGCACGCATGAACCAGTTCACGCGTGCCTGCTGTTTGGCCTATTTATTGGTCTGAGCCAATAACCGGGCTGGGCCGCCTGGGTCCAGCCCAGTCCATGTTGGCTGGGCTAGACCCAACCCCCCCAAAAAAAGAAAAAAACAAAAGAGAGTGGGCTGAATCTGGGCTTTAGGCCCAGCCGGCCCAAATTATGTTTATTAAGGTTGTGTTTGGCAAAAACACACCCTTATGCCTTGGCCATAAGTTTTATGCTTATTTTAGTTTGATATTTGGCCAAACGAGCTCCTTTTCGATATTAGAAAATTCCAAAAATATTTGGGGATCTTTGTTGATTTATGTGTGGGCCCCTTGCACTTTGATTTATTTTTTTTCTTTGTATTTTGTATTTTTTTTAAGTTATGTGCTCAATCTGTGGCCTATTATTATTAAATGTAAATCTGTCGTGCAATGTTTTTTTTATTTACATCTAAAAAAGGCAAATAATAATAAAGGATAAACAAGAAAAAAATGAAATAGAAAATTTCTTCTTCAAATTCATTTTTTGCGAAAATATTCACTGATGCTACAGTCAAGAGTATCGTATTTTTTGGATTTGTGCGATATCTACCAACACTAGAGTTGGAAACATTCGTAGGAATTGTTCATTGATGCCAGAGTTAGGAACATGAGAAGAAGAATAAAAAAAGAGAAAAAGGAGAACAAATTCTTAAGCAATTTTAGACAAAACCAGCAATGCAGCCTGCCTTAGGTAGGACGTTTAGGGGTGATAATATCTTTCCTTTTGCGTAACCAGTCATGTACCATAGAATCTCTATTGACTAGTTAGGGTTCTTAGTGACCATAATACTAGATGACGACTCCTTGAACAAGACCTTTTCTCCTAAAAGAACAAGATGCCAAATATTTGTTCTTTTTTCCAATCGAGTGCTTTTTAATCGGTCGCCGCGATGTCCAGGTGTGACAAAAGTCACCAGTAGTTTAGGACGCGGATAAATCTCATCGGGGTGTAACATGGTAAGAAGCAGCTGAATCTACAACCTAAGTGGTATCTTGACATGTAAGATTAACATAACCATCATCATAAAGAATGGACATATCAATATCGAATGCAACTATAACAATATGATTATCTTCATTCTTGTCTTCACCTTTACCCTTTTTATCTCTCTTACACTTTCTGTAATCTTTTTGAATATGCTAACGCTTGTCACAATAATAACACTTAATTCCCTTCCTTTAATGAGATCTCCCTCTAAGCTTTCCTTTGTCTTTTCTATTTACTTTGACTTCTCTCTAGGCTTTCTCTAACAATTGTATAAGACTCAAAAGTGCTTGTCTTTTTCCTCCTTTTTTGTTTTTGAGAATCCATCATTCACTTTCTTTAAAATGATGTTTCCATTCTGGGCAGAATTGATAAGTGACCAACTATCTGTTAATAAACACAATAGGATTAGTGTCTACATCTCATCAGCTAACTCAAGATTCATCAACGACAGCTGATTCAGGAACCTTTTGAATTCATTTATAAGTACTGAAGCATCTTCACCATCTTTGTACTTCAAATTCACAAGGTCTCTAATTACAAAACCTTGTTTTGTGCACTCTTGTTAGCAAAGGTTTCTTCCAACATTGATTAGTACTTAAAAGTGTATTTTTATCAAGGTTTTATATCATCATTTTGCACTTAAAGTATCAATAACTCCTTAACTAGAGCATGTTTTATAATATCATGTATAATACTATAAGATACCTCTAATTTATGGTAAATGTTCATCTTAAATATAGGCCTATCACATAAATGAAGGGATTGATTGATGAGTTTAACTACTGAAATTGAGAAGACAAAGAGAGGGCTAAGCATAGAAAAGAGATGTTAGTTCAATCCAAACTGGAACACTATTCATTCATTAGGTCATATCTAGAGCTGTAGATCTTGGATTTCAATTTGGTTTATATGGCTAGAAAGCTAAGACACAGGCCTAAAACATTCAAGAAGAGTCCAAGACTCAATTCTGCTGTTTGGAAGTCCAAATCTTAGCATCAAAAGAGAAGTTTGAATCTGTCCTATAGCCCAAACACTATTCAATGTTCAGCCCATATCTCAAGTTCTAGAAGTCCAAATGCACCGATTCTTTATTTGTTGAAAAGCTGAGATAATTTCCTAGAACTTTCATGAAGACAATCTGTTCAAATTCTAATGTTAGTAATGACGTTTTGTTCAGACAAAAAGATAAGGATTGTCACTAAGTCAAGATGTGGCCACCCACTCAACAATTAGTCATCAAATCAATAGTTTCAAATTTTGCCTTATAAAAGGAGGCATTTGCCATGCATTTAGGCATCTTGGTTTTCAGATCAAGATCATGTTCTTGCTCTCTCTCTTTATATTTTTGTAATGCTTAAGTTTTGTTTATATTAATCTCTTGTTTATGCTTTTCATTTCCTTTCCTTTGCTTAGTTAACTTATATCTTATTTATGTTCTTATCTTGTTTATTTATGTTTCTCTCTTTCATTATGTTTAGCTAAGTTTACTATGTTAAGGTGAAAAGGTTACACTAATGGTGTAAGAATAAGTATAGTATAAACTCAATAAGGACTTTAATGTTTGATACTAACATGTTTTGTATTTGTTATCTTATTCACTTTTAATACTTTGCTTGTTAAAGGGTTAATCTAGATTTATGTTGTATAACCCTTGATACAACAAATACTTGGCACTTTCATAGCCTAACCGTATGGTATAACCGACACCTGTGCTATGAAAGGAACTTGAATTGTTATTAACATAAGTTATAATCATGAATACCTGACAACATTTACAAGTATTAGCATTATTCGAATAAGATAATTAATGTAATCATGTTAACAATATCTGATTGGAACCTCCTTTATGTTGTATAACCCTTGATACAACAAATACTTGGCACTTTCATAGCCTAACCGTATGGTATAACCGACACCTGTGCTATGAAAGGAACTTGAATTGTTGTTAACATAAGTTATAATCATGAATACCTGACAACATTTACAAGTAATAGCATTATTCGAATAAGATAATTAATGTAATCATGTTAAGAATTTATAATCCGATTGGAATCTCCTTTGTGTGTGGTTTCCAATTGAGTAATAAAAAGAGTTTATACTATACTTGTTTGAAATACCATTAGTGGATCCTCTAACCTTGACAACTATTTTATCCTTGTTTAATCCTTATATCGATATCACATCTCAAATCTCTCTTCAACTCCTTTCTGTTATTATCTATTTTTTATTTATTGTTTATACAGTTAACCTCCATGTGGTTCGATCCCAGTCTTGCTGAGTTATTTATTACTTCGACACTCTTGTACTTGGGATAAGACATCAATCTTTTGGTCGTGTCAAGTTTTTGGTATCGTTGCCGGGGAGGTAAATTCTTGTATAAATTATAATATTTATTTTATTTTCTCTTTTCACTTCTCATTTTATCTAACTTTTGTTTCTTTTGTTTTGCTTTATTTTGTTTTTTTTTCTTCCTTTTATTCTCTTTGTACACCTGCATGAGAGTTTGGTCACGTACATTAAGTGGTAGACTTTGTAGGGTATCCTCATTATTTTCAGAAAATATGGCCGAAGAAGATAACCAGTCGCTTCATAATGAGAATAATAAGAATAATTGTGTTAGAACACTTAGAGACTATATGAATCCCATAAGAATAAGTGCATCCTCATGCATAGTTTCCCCCCCTGATGCATCTCATTTTAATTTTAAGCCAGGCATTATTCAACTTTTACCTTCTTTTCATGGCTTAGATCTAGAAAATCCATAGTTGCATCTGAGAGAATTTGAGGAGGTCTGTAATACCTATAATGACTTAAATTGTAGCATGAACACCATCAGATTAAAACTTTTTCCTTTTTCATTAAAAGATAAAGCTAAAACATGGCTACAAAATCTTAGATCAGGATCCATTCGTGCTTGGGATGAAATGCAACAACAATTTTTAAAGAAGTTTTTCCCTTTTCACAGATCAAACTCTTTTAAAAGATAAATCACCACTTTCACTCAAAAACCAGGAGAAACATTTTACCAATGTTGGGATAGGTATCGAGACTTGCTTAATACTTGCCCTCATCATGGTTTTGAAACGTGGAGATTGGTTTCATATTTTTATGAAGGGTTAACACCTAAAGATAGACAAATGGTGGAATTGATGTGCAATGGAACTTTTGAAGATAAAGACCCTAATGAAGCAATGGAGTACCTAGACTTGCTAGCTGAAATTGCTCAAAATTGGGACACTACAGGCACTTATGAAGCACCAAGTAAAACTCAACCTCATACATCTAGTGGAGGAATGTATAACCTTAGGGAAGATCATGACCTCCAAGCCAAGTTTGCATCTTTAGCTAGAAAAGTCAAGGCATCTTTCAAGGAATGCCTCCATGAACAAGCGCATGCTTTAAACAGTTTCTAAAGGCCCAATCACAACCCATACTCGCAAACATACAACCTTGGTTGGAGAAATCACATAAATTTTAGTTGGAAGAGTGATAACAATAATGCACAAACTTTATAACCACTGTTTCAAGCACACCATAATTTCCAAAATTCTCATGGATATGCACCTCCTTATATTCCCCCTCCTAGAAGAAATCTTGAGAAAACATTGCATGCATTCATTGAAAAGCAAGAGACAATCAACACTCAACTTGCTCAAAACATGATAGATTTTAAAGATACTCTTGCAAAGTTCACATCTACTCTCAATTTTCAAGAGAAAGGTAAGTTTCCATCTTAACCTTAGCAAAATCCCAAATGGCAATACAATGCAAATGCAAGTAATTCCGGAAGCCAACACATGGATCAAGTCAAATCAGTCATCACTCTTTGCAGTGGTAAGGTTATTGAAAAACCCACTCTTAAACCTTGTGAGAAAGATGATGAGTTAATCTCTGAGGTTAAGGAAGGGGTTAAAACTGAACATTGTAAAGAAAAGACTGATTCTCCATCAACACTTCCATTTCCTCATGCCATAACTAAACAAAGGAAAGTCAATCACAACTCTAAAATATTTGAAACTTTCAAGCAGGTAAGGATCAATATACCTTTGTTGGATGCTATTAAACAAGTACCTTTTTATGCTAAATTTTTAAAAGATCTGTGCACTGTGAAGAGAAAACTGAATGTGAAAAAAAAAAGCCTTTTTAGCCGAACAAGTAAGTACCATTCTTCAAAACAATAGTGCTTTGAAATATAAAGACCCTGGTTGCCCTACAATTTCATGCTTTATTGGAGAACATAAAATTGAAAAAGCTTTACTTGATCTTGGAGCTAGTGTGAATTTATTTCAATATTCAGTTTTTCAAAGTCTCAATCTAGGTGAGTTAAAACCAACTTCTGTAACTCTCTTGCTGATAGATCTGTAAAAGTGCTTAGAGGAATAGTTGAAGATGTGTTAGTACAAGTCAATAAATTCATTTATCCAGTGGATTTTATTGTCTTTGACACACAACCTGTTGAAGCATGTAATTCATTTCCTGTTATATTAGGACGTCATTTCTTGCAACTTCTAATGCATTGATTAATTATAGGAATGGACTGATGAAGCTATCTTTTGAAAACATGACATTGGAGATGAATATTTTTAACATTTGCAAGCAACCTGGAGATGATAATGATTTACAGAAAGTGGACTTTATTGACAAATTAGTTCATGATCAATTTCAAACCACTTCTAGTGAAACTGAGATTAATGAATCTGACTTGCAAATGGTTTCTTTTCAGGAAGAATCAAAGGCAAATAGTTAGAGACCAAAAATTGAGGAATTGCCACCACAATCAATTGAGTCCATACCTTCAAGTGTTCAACCACCAAAACTTGATTTGAAGTCGTTACCATTCAATCTCAAATACTCATTTTTGTGCATTTTCAGAGTTTGTTAATGAGCGATTTTAACTACCTTAGAGGCAGAACTGGGTTCTTCCCAACATATAGAACTTGTAGCCTCATGTTTTACCTTTCCAAAGCCACAAATTTCGCTTAAATCGGAGTTCTATAACTCTAGATATGTTAAAAATCTGAGGAGAGGTCAGATAGTAACAGTTCAAAAATGGACAGTAACAGTTGGACAGTAACAGTTCAAGCGTTTGTTAATGAGCGATTTTGACTACCTTAGAGGCAGAACTGGGTTCTTCCCAAAACATAGAACTTGTAGCCTCATGTCTTACCTTTCCAACGCCACAAATTTCACTTGAATCGGAGTTCTATAACTTCATATATAGTTAAAAATATAAGGAGAGATCAGACAGTAACAGTTCAAAAATGGACAGTAACAGTTGGATAGTAACAGTTCAAGCGTTTGTTAATGAGCGATTTTGACTACCTTAGAAGCAAAACTGGATTCTTCCCAAAACATAGAACTTGTAGCCTCATGTCTTACCTTTCCAACGCCATAAATTTCACTTTAATCGGAGTTCTATAACTCCAGATATAGTTAAAATCTAAGGAGAGGTCAGATAGTAACAGTTCAAAAATGGACAGTAACAGTTGGACAGTAACAGTTCAAGCATTTGTTAATGAGCGATTTTGACTACCTTAGAGGCAGAACTAGGTTCTTCCTGAAACATAGAACTTGTAGCCTCATGTCTTACCTTTCCAACGCCATAAATTTAGCTTAAATCGGAGTTCTATAACTCCAGATATAGTTAAATATCTGAGGAGAGGTCAGACAGTAACAGTTCAAAAATGGACAGTAACAGTCCAAGTGTTTGTTAATGAGCGATTTTGATTACCTTAGAGGCAGAACTGAGTTCTTCCCAAAACATAGAACTTGTAGCCTCATGTCTTACCTTTCCAACGCCATAAATTTTGCTTAAATCGGAGTTCTATAACTCCAGATATAGTTAAAAATCTGAGGAGAGGTCAGACAGTAACAGTTCAAAAATGGACAGTAACAGTCCAAGCGTTTGTTAATGAGCGATTTTGACTACCTTAGAGGCAGAACTAGGTTCTTCCCGAACATAGAACTTGTAGCCTCATGTCTTACCTTTCCAACGCCATAAATTTTGCTTAAATCGGAGTTCTATAACTCCAGATATAGTTAAAAATCTGAGGAGAGATCAGATAGTAACAGTTCAAAAATGGACAGTAACAGTCCAAGCGTTTGTTAATGAGTGATTTTGACCACCTTAGAGGAAGAACTGGGTTCTTCCCAAATCATAGAACTTGTAGCCTCATGTCTTACCTTTCCAATGCCATAAATTTCACTTGAATCGGAGTTCTATAACTCCAGATATAGTTAAAAATCTGAGGAGAGGTCAGACAGTAACAGTTCAAAAACGAGGCAGTTACAGTTGGACAGTGAAAGTCCAAATATAAAGAAAGGAATGATAACTAGGATTGGACAAAGAACGATAGTAATCATGAGTGAGATGAGAAAAACATAAAGTACTAAGAAATGACTGAAAGAAAGACTT
>Ga0325411_1008662_pt1 | contig 10984 bp, 2 predicted proteins | sample PopdelMetagenome_13_FD_206181 | JGI IMG/M metagenome (GOLD analysis project Ga0325411, IMG submission 206181) | Populus deltoides microbial communities from Bellville, Georgia, United States - Xylem-PdIQD-R4 | ecosystem: Host-associated > Plants > Phyllosphere > Stem > Wood/Secondary xylem...
CACAGCACACTCCCAGTACCATCAATACCTGTGAAAGTTAACACAGGATATCCTCTGAATTTTGCCAGACTGTTCATAAATGTGGCTCAGCACTGTTCCTGGACTATTAATTGTTTTGTGTTGTGCTCCGGTGATCACCAACTTGAAAAATAGTTTTGTTCTTATTGCTTTTAAGCTTGTTTTTCATTTTAAATTGTTATAAAAACTTAACTTATTAATTATATTAAAATATCTAACAAATACTTAACTTATTAATTATATTAAAATAATGTTAAACTCGAATAAGTGATATAGTTGTCTTTAAAACCATTTGAAAAAAAGTATTGAATTTAAGAGTATTTTAACCATCAAACTAAATAAATAAAAATGGTAATTAACTATTTTATCCAACTAATTTAATGATGAGAATCATCAAGTAGCTAATTGGATCCATTATAAAAACAGCAGCAGAAGGATCAACTAAATATTGAATGAATTGATTTATAATATTTGGGTTGAATAATTTTTAGAATTTCTTTTAAAATTGCGACTAGCATGAAATTGAGTTAAAAAAAATATCAAGTATTGATTAATGTAATTTAAATAAAAAATGAGGTTGTTTAGTACAGATTGGTCCTAGTTACATACAAGTATACAAGTACAAGCATAGAGTTCAATTTATTATTGTTTAGTTTTGGATTTAATTTAATTAATTATGTAGATTTAATTCAAGTTCATTACCTTTTATAAATCATATTATATTATACATGTAGCTAAAACAACATGAAAAGACAAATTTTTGCCATCATTAAAAATTGAACAACATGGATGTATTTTTATTTTTTTTATTTTTCATTGAACTTTTAGAACTTATCAAAAATATTTTTTTTAGCTCTTGATTCTAAGAGTATGTTTGAGAATACGGTGCAAAACCACGTTCCCTTAAATTTTTTTAAAAACATTTGTTAATTTTTTTATATTTCCAGATTATTTTGATATGCTGATATTAAAAATAATTTTTTTAATATATATATTATTTTGATACATTTCTAATCAAAAAATATTTTAAACCGTAACTAATATCACAATAGAGGTTTTAAAAGTTAACTTTTTATTTTTATTCTGGTACAATGTTAAAGACTTTTGATGAAACAATATATAATATATAGAAATGTGAATTTTTAAAAAAGAAAGTATAAATTATATCTAATAACTCTTGAGCCCTCGTAGACTTGGATCCAAATTCTAATCATGTAGGATATAAGCTGGTTGTTTTTTTTATAAATAATATAACAATGGTGGTTCTGCATTAAATTTTATATATATATATATATATCAGGTTAGATTCGAGTTGTATTTTGAATTGAATTTATTAACATTATATTTATATTTTATTAATTATTCATCAAATAAGGTAATTATCTATAAAAACCTATCTAAGGTTTAAAAATATTTAATTAATCAAATTCAAATTAAATTATTATTATTCATTTAAAAATATTTAATTAATCAATATTTACTATAATTTCACACGAGTTACTGTGAAAAACTCTCTTGGAAGCTTAATTACAAAAAAAAAAAGGTTAGAATTTATAAACCACCATAATATCACAAACACCCTTAGGAATGTTTATTTTTACATTTTAATATGTTTTTTAAAGTGTTTTTTTAATTATTTTTCACATGAAAATATCAAATTAATATTTTTAAGTTATTTTTAGATGTTAAAAATTAAAAAAACATTTTAACATATTTTTAATTAAAAATTATTTTAAAAAACACGCCGGTACACATCACCGGAAAAAAAAAATCACTTAAAACACTACTCTTGTTCATGTTCTTGAAGGTTAAGAGCATGTTTGAGAATGCGGCTGCGGTTGCGTTTTTAAAAATTTTGAATTTTTTTTTGTTAAAATTTAATATGGTTTGTATTTTTTGGATCGTTTTGATGTGCTAAAGTCAAAAATGATTTTTAAAAAATAAAAAAAATATCATTTACATGCATTTTAGCATAAAAAATTATTTGAAAAGCACCCACAACTATACTGTCAAACACGCTCTAAATCGATTAATGGCATCAGCCATCATGACAATGTAAAAGCCTTCAATCAACAATTTATTAATGCTTGTTGATTATGTGCAATCTTGTATTAAAAGTATAGAAGTAATGCTAATTTCACAAAATATTTTATCTTTAATTCACTTTTAAAAAATATTCGTGCATTAAACAAGTGGATTAATCTCACAAATCCAAGTTAATTTTTCTTTTCTTTTCTTTTCTTTCTTTTCTTTTTATTTAAAAAAGCCTTTTTCTATGTTCCGAAACAATGTAAATGTTATCTAATTATATTTCACAAATTAAACTATTTAGACTTTAATTATTTAACAAATCAATAATGGCTCTCTCACAAAATATCAATAACCAAAGTTTTTGTTTTTTTTTTTTTAAATATACTCAAATCTCAAGAAGAAATAATGATCCTGAGTGTTAATTGAAAACATGATAATTAAATAAATAAAAAAAATTAAATTTATTTACTCTCAAATCAACCCTAAACTCCAAACAACAAAAATTAGCTACAAAAAAAATTTCAATTCAAATTTAGCATGCCCTAAAAAACAAAAATAACTAGAGAGACCCTATCAGTACCATAAATGGTCTATTTAGAAGTTTAGTTATGGTTATTTTTTAAAGTATTTTTTATGTTAAAATATATTAAAATAATATTTTTTTATTTAAAAAAATTATTTTTTAAATCAGCGCATCAAAACAATCCAAAATATACAAAAAAAATTAATTTTTAACAAAAAAAAATAAATTTAAAATTTTTAGGGCTGGTCTACATTTCCAAACACTATAGCTATCTTTTTTATATATATAAAAAAAAAACAATCAAAGATCAAACTATAAAAAGCTTAAACTACGAATTACCTTCAACAAATAATGATTTTAAAAAAAGTGATAAGAGAAGAGAGGAAGAAAGAGTACCAGAGCAGTTAAAAAGAGGCCATTGAAGACAGATTCCAGACAAATTGAGCTTTTGTATTGACGATCAAATAATAATTATTTTTTTAACTTAAAAACACAGTAAATAAATTATAATCTTTCTTGTACTCTTCTACTTCATTTGCTTTCTCTCTCGCTGGGAAATTAGAAAGAAAAATAATAAGCTAATATAAAATATTTAAGATAGAGAATTTATATGTAGAGAAATTGAGGACGTGGCCCGCGCTACGATGGGGTAATTTTTTTCCTATAAAAAATATTAAAAAAACTAAGAGTATTATTTTTTTCTTCAAAACTATATCCAAGAGTCTTAAATATGGCTACAATGTCTGACCCATGAGTAATATTTATAATGTTAATTATAATACCAATAGTAATATTTATAATATTAATAATAATATTAAATTTGTATGATCCAGATGTAAGTGGGTCTGGCTACAACATCAAACCTTAGAGCTTTAGATTTGTATCTAACTGCAAGGTCGTATCATAAAAATATGATAACTAAATAAAAAAATTAATGTTATATAATGAAATTAAACCAAAAAAGATTAATTGAAAAGGAAAAAATAAAGAAAAAACAACAAAGCAAAGTATTATTCAAGTGAATAGTACTTTGTGAGGAGGGGTACAATAAAATCCCCTCATGAGATCACAATAATATAATGAAAAGTAAACAAAACAAATCATAAAGTTTAATTTTTAATCAAATCGATATTAAAATATAAAATTAGAAGGAAAAAAACTATTTAAGAAAAAAAAACCTGAATAAACTGGTTTATCCCACCAAACTAGGTTAACCCGTCAAACCTGGAATCTATATCATGAGAGGATGATAACTAAATAGAAAAAAAAATAACATTAACAAACTAAATTAACAAAAAAAATTAATTAAAAAGAAAAAAGCAAAAAAAAAACCTATAACTAATAATATTTTTTTTCAAATTTATTAATTATTATATTAGCAATATTCATTATAATAAAATTAATAATATTTATAATGTAAATAATAATATTTTTAATAATAATAATAATAATAAACTTACATGACCCAAATTTAAGTGGGACTGACCGCAACGCCAAGTCCAAGAGTCTTGGGTTTGGCTGAACACTAAACCCAATAGCCTTGGATATGGTTTAACTGCAAGATTATGTTATGAAAGCGTGATAACTAAATAAATAAATATATTAAAAAATAAAATCAAACAAAAAAAATTAATTACAAAGGAAAAAACAAAGTAAAGCATTATTCTAATGAATAATACTTTGCGATAAGGGGTACAATAAAATCCCCTCTTGAGATTACGATAATTTAATAAAAAGTAAATAAAACAAATCATGAAATTTAATTTTTAATCAAATTGATATTAAAAAATAAAACTAATTAAGAAAAAGAAAAAAAAATTTGAAACAACTGGGTTAACCGGTCAAATCAGGTTAATTTATCAAACCTGGAATCCGTGTCATGAGAGTGCGATAACTAAATATAAAAAAATTAATATTAACAAACTAAATTAAACAAAAAAAAAAAAGATTAACTAAAAAGAAACAAAAAAAACCTATAACTAAAAGACATCTTTCTTTCACTGTAGATTTGCACGATACAATTCATAGTGAAATGTTGACCTCTTTTAGTTATAACTAGTTAGATGACCCGCGCGATGCCGCTGGTCAATCTTTTTTTACATAAAAAATATTAAAAAAAAGCTAAGATTTAAAAATGTCAGGTCTTTCTGCAAAGTTATACCTAAGAATCTTGGGTTTGGCAACAACGCCCGACTCAAGAGTAATATTTATAATATTAATAATAACATTAAACTTGCATAACCCAAGTTTAAGTGAGCTTGGCTGCAATACCAAATCCAATAACCTTGGATGTGGGTCTGGCTGCAAGGTCCTATAAAAAAAGTATGATAATTAAATAGATTAAGTAAAAAGAAAAAAACATAGAAAAAAAACCAACATGAAGAAAATAACTAACGAAGAAAAAGAAAAAAAATATGAATTAATTGGGTTAACCCGTCAAACATTGGATTCGTTTCGTGAAAGTTTGATAACTAAATAGAAAAAAAAAATTGACGGGTTATCCCATAATTAACCGGGCTAACCCGTCAAACCCGGGATCCATGTCATGAAAGTTTGATAACTAAATAGAAAAAAATTTAACATTAACAAACTAAAATTAACTAAAAAGGAAAAACACCAAAAACAAACAAAAGGCATCGGCCTTTTCACTGTGAACTGCATTGTGCCGTCTACAGTCAAAGACATAAAAAAGGCAAAAAAATAAAAAGCAAAAAAAAACTAACTGGGTTAAAATAAAAAACCTATAGGAAAAAAAAATTAATAAAGAAAAAGAAAAAGAATCTAAATTAACTGGATAACCCGTCAAACTTGAGATCCGTGTCATGAAAGTTTGATAACTAAATAAAAAGAATTTTAATATCAACAAACTAAATTATATATATATATATATATAAATTAATTAAAAAGGGAAAAACATAGAAGAAAACTAATGAAAAAAAAATCTGAATTAACTATGCTAACCTGTCAGACATGAGATCCATGTCATGAAAGTCTTATAACTAAATAGAAAAAAATTTAACATAAACAAACCAAATTAAAAGAAAAAAATTAATTTAAAAGTTAAAAAAACAAAAACAAACAAAAGGCATTAGCATTTTCACCGTGGATTACACTGTGCAGTCCAGAGTTAAAGATATAAAAACATAAAAAAAAGAAAAAGAAAAAAAAACTAAAGACATCAGTCGATAATTAAATAGAAAAAAAATTTAATATTAATGAACTAAATTAAAAAAAATATTAATTAAAAAGAAAAAGAAAAAACCTATAAAAAGAAAAAACTAATGAAGAAAAAAATATATAAATTAATTGGTTTAACCCGTCAAACTTAAGATCCGTGTCTTAAAAGTTTGATAACTAAATAGAAAAAAAATTTAATATCAACAAAATTAATTAAAAAAATTAATTGAAAAGAAAAAAAAAGAAGACATCAAGTCTTTTCACCGTGGACTCCACTGTGCAGTCTATCATGAAAGGCATAAAAAGAAAAAAGAAAAGAAAAAACTAAAGCATCAATATTTTCCTCGTGGACTGCATACAATATTAAAATATGAAATTAGAAGAAAAATACTAATTAAAAAATAATCTGAATCAACTGAGTTAACCTGCCAAATTATATCTTTTTTTCCTTTTCTTTTTCTTTTTAATTAATATTTTTTTTGTTTAATTTAATTCATAATATTAATTTTTTTTTCTATTTAGTTATCGACTGATGCCTTTAGTTTTCTTTTTCTTTTTTTGTATGTTTTTATATTTAGTTTTATATATATATATATATATATATATATATATATATAATTCATTCAGATCTAAGAGCCTTGAATGTGTGTCTAGCTGCAAGATCGTGCCATAAAAGTGTGATAATTAAATGGATTGATTAAAAAGAAAAAAAACCAACATGAAGAAAAAAAATATGAATTAATTAGGTTAGCCCATCAAACTTGAGATTCATGTCATGAAAGTTTGATAACTACATAGAAAAAAAAAGTTGACGGTTTAACCCATAATTAACTCGGTTAACCCGTGAAACCAGGTTAACCAGTCAGACTTGGGATATGTGTCATAAAAATCTGATAATTAAATAGAAAGAAATTTAACATTAACAAACTAAACGAAACGAAAAACATCAATTAAAAAGAAAAAAAACTTCGGGTTACCTTGTCAAACCAGGTTAACCCGTTAAACCCGAGATCCGTGTCATAAAAGTTTGATAATTAAATAAAAAAATTAACATTAACAAAAGAAAAAAATGGTACTAGGTTAACCCGTCAAACCTGGGATATGTGTCATGAAAGTCTGATAACTAAATAGAAAGAAATTTAACATTAACAAATTAAAGTAAATGAAAAAAATTAATTAAAAAGAAAAAAAAGCAAAAACAAAAAACTTCGGGTTAACTCGTCAAACCAGATTAACCTGTTAAACCTGAGATCCTTGTCATGAAAGTCTGATAACTAAATAAAAAAATATTTAACATTAACAAAATAAAAAAATGGACGGGTTAATCCAGAATTAACTGAGTTAACCCTTGAAATCTGGGATATGTGTCATGAAAGTCTGATAACTAAATAGAAAGAAATTTAACATTAATAAACTAAAATAAATGAAAAAAATTAATTAAAAAAAATAAAAATCCAGGTTAACTCGTGAAATCAAGTTAACTTGTTAAACACGGGATCAGTGTCATAAAAGTATGATAACTAAATTAAAAAAATATTAACATTAATAAACTATATTAAACAAAACAAAATTTATGAAACCAAAAAAAACTAAGAAAGAAGCAAAAAAAAAAAAAAAGCTAAAGGCATCAAAAATGAAAGAAAAAAAATGAAAAAAATTTGCTTAAAAACAAAACAGCTTAAAAAAAAAAAACAGCTCAGCATTTTACTACGAATTGCTACAGTGAAATGCTAAGCAGTTTTAGTAAAAAAACTAAGAAAGAAGAAGAAGAAAAAAAAGCTAAAGGCATAAAAAATGAAAAAATAAAAAAAATTGCTTAAAAAAACAGCTCAGCATTTCATTATGGATTGCTACAATGAAATGCTGAGCAGTTTTAGTATATTTCTAATTGCAGTAGTAAAAGATGAAATTGAAAGAAAAAAAATAATGAAGAAAAGGAAAAAAAAATGAATCAACTGGATTAATCCATCAAACTTGGGATTCGTATTATAAAAGTGTGATAACTAAATATAAAAAAATTTAATATTAATGAACTAAATTAAACAGAAAAATATTAATTAAAAAGAAAATAAACAAATAAAGAAAAAAATTGAATCAACTGAGTTAACTCGTCAAATCAGGTTAACCCATCAAATCTGGGATCCATATTATGAAAGTTTAATAATTAAATAATTTTTTTTAATATTAATAAATTAAATTAAAAAAATTAAAAACATCTGCTTTTAGTATAGTCAATAAATATATATATATATATATATATATATATATATATATATATATATATATATATATATATATAAAAGAGAGTGAGAGAAAGAGAGGCGATGCCTCTATTTTTGTTAACCAAGAATTCACATATTATTTATCTATGCAATTAAATAATAAAAAATAGATTAATTACATGTATTAACCCTATATTTTTACTATTTAACCATTTTATTATTGCGCATAATTTTTATAAATTCTACAAGATAAATAAATATATACAAATAACAGGATTAAAAAAAGAGAGAAAAAAATTCTAGAAAAGGGTTTTAAATGAAAATAAAAAAAAAATTGAATAAAAATAAATTAGGATTTAAGTGGGAAGAATTTATTGTTACTAAGAAGCTGTTTGTTTTATAAAAAATAATTTTTTTATTGTTTTTATATATTTACTATTAAAATATTTATTAACAGAAAATATTTTCTAATAAAGTAATTTAGTTTAGTTTCTAGAAAAAATATTTTTTATTTAAAAATTATAAAAAATTTAGAAATATCTTATTATTTATTAATTATATTAAATTTGATTTTTAATTTTTTTATTACTAAATATTTTATTTAATATATTTTTTATTTTAATTTTATCCTTTAAAATTTAATTTATTTTTTATATAAATTTTTATCCTTAATTTTTTTTATCATTTATTTTTCTCAAACTTAAATTTTTTTATCTACCATATCTCTTTTATATTATGTTTTTATATTTATTTTAAATAATTTATAAAGTTATAATTTTTTTAATTTTTTAATTTTTCATTTTGTTTATGCATCGGGTTTCATCTTTATTATTTTAATTGTTGATATCGGCGGCTGCAATGGATTTCAGTCCGCTCACAGACGCTTTAGCTTCCAAATCCTACGAAAAGATCGCTGATATCTGTGATGAACTTATGCTCTAGGTTTTATTTCTTTATTTATTAAATATATTTTTAATTTTTGTTGTTATTCTTCTGTAAATTAAGTTAAAATAAATAATTTCTGTTAATTAAATCGACCAGGCTAGCGCAGCTGGAGGAGGCTCCATTCGAGGAGGAATGGCCTTTTGCTATCCATCTTCTCTCCCATATTTATGCCAACGATATGTATGCTTTTTTTTCTTTTTTTGAGTTTTGAATTCGTTTAATTAATTAATTTTAATTAGATTTGATCTGGTGTAAAAAATTTACAGTAACAGCGCAAGATTTCTGTGGAAATCATTACCGTCAACGGTGAAAGAGAGGCAACCAGAAGTGGTCTCAACAAACTCAATCGCTTGTTGCTGCTTTCTCAGGCAAGTTTTTTTTCCCTCTTGAATTGTATGCTAATTTGAGCTAGCTAGCCAGCTAACATGTTTGTTATGGATTCATTTAGCTATATAGGGCACGATCGCGCCTCCATTAAGATGAAGGGTTTAGCTTTAGGTTATTTAGATTGTTTGTTTGCTTAGCCAATTTGGTATTTGAGTTTTAGGCTGCAGCATATTGGAGAGGGATGCACTTTTCTTTAACGAGTAGAAAAATGATATGTTTGGATTCAGGGAAGTCAATAGAGGTTGGTAAATTTCATTGAAATATTCATATGCGCTTACAAATGCAAAAATATCAAACTTTAAGAGTAGTGTTTATTCATACTCGTGGTGCTATTTTTTTTTTTTAAATGGATGATTTGAAACAATGGTGTCTGCTATCAAACACCTTTTTTAATGGAAATAACATGAACAAGCTATGGAACTGGTGCATCTAGAATTCAGAAAGTATCATCTTCTATAATTTCATTGTAGAAATGTGTCCTCAGATGTGCTGGATTTGTTCTGTTCAGAAGTCATCAGCCAATTTATTTGCTGCAGCCTTTGATTTTGATATCATAACACGGTAAACAATCTTTGTTTTCACAGAGATCTACACCGAGAGGATGTTTCAGCTTTTGCTTTCTGCTTATTCAACAGTAGGCATCCAAGATACAGCTCTCTTTCTGGGAATGAATGAAGATGATGCTGCAAGTTGTAAGATTCTGATACTCCATTCTCACTTGTTTTTTCTGTTATGAGATGTCAATATTGATGAGTAGTGACTCTCGTGCTTTGGCTCTTTAAGTCATACAGGAGTGGGATTAGTGCTTAGTTTCAATAATTTAGCTTCTCCATGGTAAAAGAAGAGAGAATAGAACAAATAGAATTACCACCAACGATAAAACCATGATAACAATACAGGAGAAAGTGAGAAGTGCTCTCAAAAGCATCGACGATTATTGGACCAAACAGAAGCTGACAAGCACTGATCAGTGTCTGACTAGAGATGACTAGGGGAATTTCAAAGGATGTCCCAACCATCTTTAAAGCAAATGCTCAACCAAAGAAAGCTTTTCCACAGGAAGTTCAGTTCATGTTGGAAAAAGAAGAGACGTACTTCTCCAGATCTCCAATTGGGAGCCAATGGCTTTACGGTTTTCAGATTAGCACAAAATGACAGAACCCTGGATCTCTTGCAATGTCAAAAAGGGTGAGTACAGCAGAAAAACGGTTTTGTTTTTGAATTTCAAAATGGAGAGAACTGGAAACACTATGCTAACTTTCTAACTTAATTGGAAGGTGTGGATATATTCGTGATTCAAGGTCTTGTTGGTCAAATCTTGATACTGAGATTGATTTTGAAGTCTCATAGTGGGCGGGCCTGCGGATTATGGTAGTGTCTACAGAAATCATGACCTTTCCCTATATATGGTGAAGGTTTAATTTTTTGAAAACATTATTTCAAGCAAAGCTTCTGTCCTCAATAGTTTAGTAATCAGTTGATTCTCTTGCAGTTACAACATAAATAGAGTTTGATTGTTGTGAACATGATAAGAGCTCAGGATAGTTAAGACATTTTGCCTTTTACCTATTGCTTTCTGGCATAACAAACTCGGACACGGTCTGAACTCAATGTATGTATTCATGTAGCTATCAATCTATCCATCTTTCTGTTGATGCATGTAATGCATGCGTGTGCACTG
>Ga0325411_1008664_pt1 | contig 10976 bp, 4 predicted proteins | sample PopdelMetagenome_13_FD_206181 | JGI IMG/M metagenome (GOLD analysis project Ga0325411, IMG submission 206181) | Populus deltoides microbial communities from Bellville, Georgia, United States - Xylem-PdIQD-R4 | ecosystem: Host-associated > Plants > Phyllosphere > Stem > Wood/Secondary xylem...
GTTCAAGCGTATCGTTCGTTGAATCCAATGTCAGCAACTCATTGAGATACTTCTCTGCTCAGATTGATATGATAAAGTAAGCTAATCCCGGAATTCAACAAGTCTTAATGCTTATAAAAGCAAAAAAGAAAAAAAAATTCAGTAAATTTGTTTGTTATTTAGAAAATGTTACCTCGAAGTCTTCTCCTTCTCAGATACCACAAGAGTCCCGCGAGCCCTATCAATGATACAAATCCCACATCCAATGGGAATTTATTTAAAATAATCCATATCCAATTCCTTTTCCCTACATCCAATGGGAATTTATTTAAAATTAATTACATTGTTGGGTTATAAACTGATAACCAGAAAACGAAAGAACAGCAAACCTGAAGAGCCTAGAACAATGATGTGGTATTGAATTGCATTTGCCCTCAGGTCTTGTGTAAAGCTTCCATAAAAAAACGTGTATCCAGTATTGTTGGCATTATTGCCTCTGGTACTAACACCAACACATTGACAATCTTTCCAGCAGATGTCCATGCAATCACTAATGCTAAGACTAGAATTATCGTCGTACTTCCTAGGAACTGTGTTTACAAAGGAACCTGATCTCAATTCAAAACTGTTCCTATTGCTCCTGCATGCCGGTCCTGACCACCTCTTGCAACCACCATCTGTGTTATTTCCTTTACATGCTGTGCCCCCATATGTTCGTCCAGTACTTTGATCTGCTATGCTCCCATCATATTCCAATTGCCACATTGAAAAATTTCTTTGACCCTGAGCAGTAAATTGTTTTGGAGAAACATTGAACATTAAGTAATCCTCGTCTGCGTTAGAAACTGTTATAAAACTTTGATCCAGAGAAGGAATTTCGTAACTTGTATTGCTCGTGAATGGTCCACTACTCCAATAAATTACATCTCGCCGCTTAATGACCAACTCCTTTCCGTTAGTATCCCATTCCAAAGTGAAAGCACCAGCGGGAGTGGGTACTATGTCGCTCAACCACGACACGAGGGACCAGGTGTGGCGATTTCTATGGCTGATCCCTAACTTCATTCCAGGCAAGAATGTGTCAGTAGGGAAGTCAAAGCTTTGCCATAAGACCTCTTGGCTGCCAGAATTTTCATCTATGAGAACAAAATTGCCTGAATCTTCTAAAATAGCTGTTATATTGCTTGTAGAAGATCGACTTGAATAGAACTCAACGGGATCACCTCTAGAGTAGGTGAGTTTCGTATTTCCTGATCCATCTATTGCAAGAACCCCTGAATTGTCTGCTATGGGTTTGTCTCTGTTGGCTAGCCAAAAAGGGTGGCTTCTTTCATTGTTGTACCATATTCCCAAGTAGCTAGCATTCGACTCAGCAGAGCCAAGTCTTGTGAATCCTAAAGTGAAGAGCCCATTTTTGGAAACTAGAGTATTGGAAGAATTGAGGGAATGACCACCTTGGTACAGTGTGTCTGCTGCCAAAACGTGAGAGGCACAGAAGCAAAACAAAAGGAACCGGTAGATCCTTCTAGCCATGGAAGGTAACATTCATGAACAAGGAAGAAAAAAGTAGGAAGGATTCAATAGATGATGAGCCATGTTTCATAATCTACCTGAAATTTAATAAAAAATGAAGCCAACAATTTTGATCTGCCAGTTCGTTAATCAATGAAATTGACCTTTTCTCTTTTCTAATTTCATAAGAAATTGAAAGAAAAATAAAAAAGAAAAAAGAAAAGAAGGCAAACAAGAAATGGTTTTGTTGTAATAGGTCAACAGAGAGAACACATTAGTACAATGAGAAACTAACTACGAAATTTATCTGTTTCAAAGGGAAGTTTGGACCTGGCATATTATTGATGAGTCAAGTACTAATAAATGATAACCCAAAAAATGATTGAATGAGATGGTGTGCATTTGTGTGTATGTCCTCCTCACATTCCGTTGTATTTGTTAGCAAACCTGTTCACAGTAAGATGGTGTGCATGTATGTGTATATCCTCGAACCACCTTTTACATATATTTGATCCTTTAACTTTTCAAATCATAAATTATAAGTCCCTAAAAATTAATTCAAATCATAAACTATAAGTCCATAAAAATTCTTGAAATTCAATTTTGATCCCAGACTTCATCTTTCTTACTTTTTGATCTCTAGTTAGAAAAAGCTGAGAGAAAACAGCTAGATTCTGGTTATAGAGAGAAAAAGTCTCGGTTAACAGCGATTATAGCCATAAAAATGGTGATTTCGGTGTTAATGAGTTCTTTTTTATGGAGAGAGTTTAACCTAAGTGTTGTTTTCTCTTAAACTTGCCTAAAATGGTATATTTGAGCCCGAAAATAATTTTGGTTTTGGGTTGATTATGGGTTTTGAAGTCAATTTTTAGGTTGTTATAGGATATGGATATGATTTGTATGGTGTTTAGGTTTTTTTTGTCAAAATATGATTGAAAATGAGTTTTTTTTTTTTTTGTCTTAAATAGCTTAGCCTGATTTTTCATGGATTTAAGGTAACCAGAATTTGGATACGGCAGGCAATGTGTTAGTTATGATTTTTCTGAAAGAATTAATTAAGAAAATTTTAAAAAATAAGGCTCAAGGCCTCTAGGCCATTCAACCCTGAGAGCCTATGCTTTTTTTTGTTTTTCATTTTTATCCGTTACAATTGGGTTTTTTTTTAATTTTTTTTAATTTCATCACTTAATATTTAGTTGATTATTAATTGGGCAACTTAATTTGTTTTGGTTTGATTTTTTTTCCAATCACCTTGATATTTGATTAATTCTTAATTTTATAGGTGTTTATTATAGATAAAAAATTATAAAACAATATTAAACCCAATTAAGTCAATGATTCGAGTCACAAGTTTAGTTGATTACCTTCTGCTAGGTAAGGATTAAACTTAATTTTTTTTTTGTATAAATAGCTTTTAATTTATTTAATTAGATGTTTGTATGCAATACTAGCCTAGTCTCCAAAACCTATTAGGTTAACATCTATAGGGTACGTAAGACTTTTCAGTTTTTTCTGCTGAAATTGCAGCATAATCTCCTTGGTTTATCATCTTGATTGATTAATATTATTAAAGTCTATTGCATAATTTCCTTATATCTCTCATAATTCATTTTTATCTCTATTTTTCAATATATTTTTTAAAATATAAAAAATTTTGAACAATGTTTTCTCAATACAATTAAGAAGATTTATAGTCATTTATTAGTTTTTTGTACTTTCACTTATTTTATTTTCTATGACTAGTTTTTATAAAATAAAAATAGGAATGAAAAATAAATAAATAAATAAATAAAAATAAAAAGGTTGGGGAGTGAGATGATAATAAGCAACAAAAATGGAGGATAAAAAAAGGGATAAATTGCACATTTCAAAAATGAAAAAAATTAATTTTTTACCATAAAATTTACGGATCTTATTAATAAAAAAAGATTTTTCCATTAATTATTGAGTTTTATTTTCTAAGGTGCTCCACACTATAATTCTAGGGTGCTTAACACTATAGATTAGAGACAAGAAAAAGAAAAAAAAAAGAAAAAAAGAAAAAGAAACCCTCTTTGTTTAAATTTACAATCTAGTCCCAAAACATGAAAGATAATTTCATGAAAAATAATTTATTTTATTAATTCAATGATAATTTCATTTTAAATATCCATTTAAGTTTCGTGCCGAGATTGGTCGTCTCTTGAATTGTCCCATTTAATTTTTGTATTGAGATTAGTTACCTCTTAATTTGATCAATATTAAGTTTAATATCCAGGATGCTCGGTTTTTGATTTGACCGTTTGTTGCCTCACTAACCCCTTTAAATTTTCATGTGAATGTTGGTTATCTTATAATTTAACTTTGTTTTATTTTATTTTAATGGAAGTTACTTTTTAATTAGACTATTCTTTTCATGTTGAGCTAAGTTCACCTTTCAATAGGTTAAAAAAAATAAAAAATTGCGAGTTATATATTTTTTTTTTTACAAACTTATTATATAAAACTAAAAAATAATAATTTCTTCAATGTCTTTGTACCATAATAATTATAAAAGAGAAACAACTATCATAACCCATTTTGCCCCAATGTTTCAATATATTTTTAAAAAATATTAAAATTTTCAAAAAAAATATTTTCCTAATGCAATTTGTTGATTTATCATTTATTGGTTTTTATCACTTTCACTTATTTTATTTTGTGTGACTAGTTTTTATAAAATAAAAATAGGAATGAGAAATAAATAAAAATAAAAAATGATTAGGGAGTAGGTGAAAAATACAAGAAAAATAGAGAATCAAATAATATAATAGAAGATCATGTAAATGAAAATTGAAAGATTTAAAATAAAAGGGAATCATCGTCCATAAAGTGGAGATTGAAATAAAATTGGAAAATTTATGGTTGATCTAGACTAGATGGAAAGGATTTAATGAGGATACATAGAAAATCCCTAATTATGGATCTAAATGAAGTCAAAGAGGAAAAAGAGAGATGTATAAAATTCATGGATCTCATTAATAAGAAAGGAATCTTCTTACAAATTAGATACCTCTGAGAGAAGACAAAAGAAAAAATTAAAAAATAAAATAAAAAGGAAAATTAGAAAGAAGAAAAAGGAACCCTCTCTGCTCAAATAATAATAATAAAAAGCCGTCACCGATAGCTTCCCTTGTTGGATTCTAGCTACAACTACAGCCGCATACCACATGTTAGAAACTATAAGTGGCCTTCACCATCACCGAACACCACCGTCCCAGCCATACACCGAGGGAAGTTTGACATTCCTTGAATCAACAGAATGGTGATTTCCAAGCTCAATTTTGCCTAGCTAACAAAATTGACTCTAGGATCCTTCAACAGTGCCAAATGCACCTTCTTTTCTCGGATTATGGGCCATGGATGAATCCACTCATATCTCTGCTATTATTTATGGAATCCAAACATGTTTAAGAGGTTAATTGAGAAAATGGTAGCAATTATTTTTCAAAGTATATTTTTTAATTTAGAACAATTTTAGAAATTAACTCGAAGCATAATATTCTTTGTATAAGATAACTTAGTGATTTCAAGTCTAATGATCATTTACATGACCATCAAATGAGCCTTTCCATAAACATAAATGATCTCTCCATATGAAATTCTCATGTAGGCTAGTTTAATATACATGTCTGATGACAAGCACCTACAAATTAGTTCTAGGTATCCCTTATACCCCGGCTTATGAGAACAACTACTTCCTTTTATAAAGAAAAAAAATATAATATGTATCAGTCTCAATGGCTTTAATGAATATCCAATATTTAAGAGAGCACCAACCAGGAACATTTTAGGAATAATGCTTTGATGTAATAGGAATCTCATAATTATAACAACTTTATAATTTTCCTTACAAAACATTTTTGTTTCATGGACTTTATCTCTACTCTAGATTCATTAATCTAATATTATATAATTATTAAAGATAAATTAAGACTTTATTAATAATAAATATATATTTACATGAATATAAAAATGTCACGTGTAACCAATTGATTGATTACAAGACATATTAAACTAACCGAATACTTGTACAGTGTCAATGTTTACAAGTCACTTGTATGAAAATATTATGTGACCATTATACAAAAAATTAAAAGAGAAAAGAAAAGGAAATGAGCAATTTTGTAGTCAAGCATCCTCTATACTAATTTCTAAAATCAACTACTAAGAAATCTATATACAAAAAAATTGAATTGAGTAAAGGATATAATACCCAAATCTTTTCCATAAAACTTGATGAACTTCAAGTCATAAAGTTGTTTGGTAAAAATGATTTAAATTAACTTTTTTTAATGAAAAATGTAACACAAGTTATAGCTCAAATTTGTAATAAACTTCTGATTTCCAACTAAACATACTTCTAACTTTTTTAAGTCAAAAATTGAAAAATAACTTAAATCAAATTATAAAAGTAATACCAAATATAACTTAGACAACAAAGAATTCGGACCTGCACTTGCTAACCATAGTAGTATGTTAACTCTAGTCCTTAATGCTTTGAACTTCTTTTTTTCCCAACAATTTATTTGACACAATAAACTGGACTTTCATTGAAATTAGGCTCTTTAAGTTCAAAATTACACCATTATAGATATTTACATAAAATGGCCCACTCAATCATAGCTTTTAAACTTGATATGATGAAAGAACCCAGGGCAAGTCCTAGGCGAAAGTATTTTCTTTATTTTATTTAAAAAAATTATATAATTTTAAAAAATTTAAAAAAAATAACGAGTTTTGATTGAGTATTTTCAAACTAATTGGGCCACGAGTCAATTCGAGTTTTTAATCGAGTTAACATGGGATCAATTCTTTTTCTATTTTTATTGAAACTCAGCCCAACTTAAACCCCAAATTACCTGGGTCATGAGTCGATCTATCAAGTCAAGTCAGGTTTTAAAACAATGCACTTAATATGTCTTTTTAAAAGCCTAACAAGTAGCTAGTAGTGGCTTAATCGACAAAGGCTCTCAATCGAGTAATTAAGTTCGGTGTTTCAGTTAAGCTAGAATTCAATTACTTAATTTTAGAAAAAGAAAAAACAATGAGTTTTTCCTTTATATTACTCTATACTAAAAGAAATCAGTCTTTCACCATGAATTCGCATAATGAAAGACTGATTTTATCCTTTGATAGGCAAAGTAGCATGCCTTAAGTCTAGAAGTATGATGATTTTTTTCATGGGACACATTAGTCATTACTAAAAGGGGGGTTAGATGATATTTTTACATTTTCTTTGCACAATGTGATTATTTAATTACCTTTTGGAAACAAAAAAAAAATCACTTGGGTCTAGAGGTTTTTTAGTCGTTGACTTGATTTTTCAACAAGTTACTTCATTGCCCTTAGAAATTTAAAACAATTGTCTTTGAGGCTCTTTTTTTTAAACAAATTTAGAATACTTTTATGATATCATGTGATTTTTTCAATTTCATCATTGTTCTCTTTGTTGCATCTTTTTTTATTTAAAATAGTCTATTAAATTACTTTAGATGGTTTTCACAATTGTTTTTTTTTTTTACAATTTTATCATTCTTTAGTTTTTTCCTATCAAATCTAATCTTTTTTTATTATTGTATTTTTTTTACCTTGCAAGATCTTTTTTGAATGATTTTTTTTTATTTCATCCTTCAATATTTAATTAGATGAGTCTTTAGGTTTTTAGTTGAGTCCGAGTCTAGAATTTAATGGTTTGCAGGTTTAAGAGATTGACCTCGGTTTCTTTTTTTTTTTCATCCTCCAACATTTTTTTCTTTTTTAATTCACTTTATATGATATTTTTTAGTCTTTTTGAAAATAACATAGGTTGCCTTAGTTTTTTTCTTTTGTTTTCGTCTTTGTTGAATTTAGTTTTTTATGAAGGAATTTTATTTTTAAGCTGAATTAAATTGATTGATTTCATCCTCCAACATTTAATTTTTTAGGTGTTGAGCTCCTAAGTTGAGTTGGGGTCAAGAATTTAATGTATTGCCTTAATCTCATAACTCGTATTACGGGTTTGACGGGTTAGCTTAGTTTTTTTTATCTTTTTTTAATTGGTATTTTTTTTAATTTCATAATTTAACATTAGGCTGATTATAAATTAGATTTCATAATTTAATTTGGTTTGTTTTTTATGATGTTATCTTGATTTTATGGTTCATGTCACATGTTTTGCGAATTAAGCCATGTAGACTTAGGTCGTTTTATTGTATAATGTTTTTAGATTGATTTTTTTTTTTCAATTTCAACATTTAACAATAAGTTTATTAAAAATTGAGTTTCATAATCTATTTTTATTTACTTTCTATAGAGTTATCATAATCTCATGACCTTAGTCGTGGATTTAACATATTAACTTAGGTTGACTCATGTTATTTTTTTGTTTACTTTCTATTAGGTTATCCGAGTCTCATTACTCGGGTCATAGGTTTAACGAGTTAATCTAAGTTGAATCTGATTTTTTTTTATCTTTTTTAATTTTATCTTTTAACATTGGGTTGTTTTGGAATTAGACTTCATATTTTATCGTATTTGATTTCTTTCTATGAGGTTGTTTCAGTCTCATATTTTATTGTATGGTTAACTTAGGTTGCCTCACGTCTTTTTTTAATTGCTATTTTTTTCAATTTCATCCTTCAACATTTGATTAATTGGGGATTAAGCTTTATAATTTGTTTTGATTGCTTTATATGGAGTTATAACAGTCATATGACTTGGGTTGCAGTTTTGATAGGTGAACCCTAGTTGACTCAAGTTGTTTTTTTCTCTCGTTTTAATTATTTTCCTTTTCAATTTCATTCTTTAACATTGGTTTAACTGGGAATTGGGTTCATATTTTGTTTCGATTTGCTTTCTATGAGGTTATTCTGGTCTCATAATCTGGGTCGTGAATTTGACATGTTAACCTGAGTTAACTTAGATCGATCCAATATGTTTTTCTCAATTGTTTTTTTAAAAAATATGTTGTCTTGAATTTTTTAACTTAGGGTTGCCTCGGGTCTTTTTTTTTTTATCATTTTTAATTTATTTTTTTTAAATTTCATCCTTTAATATTTGATTAATTGGGGATTAAACTTCATAGTTTGTTTAGATTGTTTTCTATGGAGTTATCCCAGTCATATGACTTGGGTTGCAGTTTTGATAGGTGAACCGGAGTTCACTCGAGTTATTTGTTTTTTTCTCTCTTTTTTAATTGTTTTCTTTTTCAATTTCATTCTTCAACATTGGTTTAATTGAGAATTAGGTTTCATATTTGGTTTTGATTTGCTTTCTATGAAGTTTATTTTAGCCTCATAACTCGGGTCGCATATTTGGCAGGTTAACCCGAGTTAACCTAAGTTGATCAAATATGTTTGTCTCAATATATTTTTTTTAAAATATGTCAACTTGAATTTGTTTAATCAAACTATATTTTTAATGGTTGTCAGATTTGTTTTTGGACTTGTCAAGTTGACCAGGTCATATCGAGATAACCCTTACTCGATTTATTTATTTTTTATTAGAAAGCACACTTAGCAAATAATAATTTAGTCTTGATAAAACTAATTAATCAATTCCATAGTTTCAATAACTATATGTTTAATTCTTATATTTTTAGTTATATATAGTTTAGTACTTTCCATTTCAAATTCTTTTACAAGTTTTTTCTTTTTTTTGCTTCCTTCTTGAAAAATAGAAAAAAAAAAAGAGAAGCAGGCAGTTGGGGAAATTTCATTAGGAAGGAAGGTATTTTATATATATAGTAAATTGAGGGTGGTTAACACTAGTTAATGGGATGTTTCATTATTTATGCTACTGCAAGGACTGGATAATTAATTTTAATAAATTACAGCACTAATTAAGTTATAATTAAATCTTCATTGACATATAGGATTTTATTATTTGTTTTTTGAAGGAGAATATGTACATGCAACAATCTTTACTGTTCCTTCATTTAAGAATATAGAATTCAAATATGGTTTTAAGAGTAAATAATTATAGGGTACAAATCTGTTTGTATAAGCAATATTTTCATAAATTTATCAATTCTGCAGCTGGAAAAAAGAAATAGACTCAATATTCCACATGAGAATGTTTTCGGTTCTGTCTCAGATCTCTAATTTGTTTGCTGCTTAAAAATCCATTCATAAGCTGGATGTCTGATTTGGCAGCTATTGTAGGGAAATACAAATCCCATTCATACGCTCTTTCCTGAGGCATAGGCTGACAGATTTTAAACCCCAGAACCCGAACACAAGTTGTAGGATTTAAGTTTTGCATTTTTTATTATATAATTAAATAAAAATAGCATTTGCTTTGTTTTCGAGTATTAATTTTTTTTATTATATAATTAAATAAAAATAATTTTATAGATAAATATTAAACCAAGCAGAATTCATGATCTAGATTACGGATTTGGTAGATTAACTTGTATTGATCTAAATCGATTCAATATATAATTGTCTCAATATTTTTAAAAAAAATTCATTTTGAATTTTTTTAAAAGTCAAACTGTGTTTTTATCGGTTTTAGATTGCCTTTAAAAAAATCAAGTGAATTGGATTATATCAAGAAAATTCTCAAACAATTTGATTTGAAGCCCTAGCTAGCTAGCTAGACAAAGAATTAGATTAAAAGATTTTAAGATTGACCTAGTAGACCGAGTTTAATAATTAGTCAATAAATTTTTCATTACTTGAACATTATTTTTTTATGTTTAATTTTTTTTTTATCAACAAACAATGTAATGTTAACTAGTTCTATTTCTATTTGTTGGAAAACAACGCTTTTCTATGGAAAAAAAATATTTTTAGGTCCTTGGGATCCCCATAGTATACAGTTCAAATTTATCATTGTTATAAGAAAAAATATTAAAATTATTACTCAATTATGTATAGTTGTTTTAGTGTTATCATCAAAAATATATATATATCAGATTTATCCTTTAACTTTCAAAAAAATATTAATGAAGGACTTTCATCTATTTTAATGGCTTTCAATCCATTTTACCATTCAAACATTTGTTTTTGGTAATAAACGATATTAATTTGTGAAAAAACTTAATTTTTTTAGGTAATTGTAACAAAAATACTTAATTGAAAAATCAAAATAATTTAGTAATAAAATTGATATAAAAATAAATTGGGTGCAAAATCCATAATACCCAAGTAATTTAATGGTATATTTAATGTTTGGCCCTGTTGATATTCGAAGAGACCAAATATAAAAGTATTTATAAAAATATTTTAGTTTTTAAGTTTGATTTTTTTCTCTTATTTATTTATTTATTAGGATCATATCTGTCACATCCGACATCGTGGCGGCCTTAAAAAAATCAGAGATTGCGGAAAAAGAACAGATTTCTAGCATCTTGTTCTTTTAGGGAAAATGTCTTTGTTTAAGGAGTCGCCACCTAGTATTATGGTCACTAGGAACCCTAACTGGTCAACAGAGATTTTATGGTACGGGACTGGTTGAGGCTAGGGAAGGTATTAGCACCCCTA
>Ga0325411_1008666_pt1 | contig 10972 bp, 8 predicted proteins | sample PopdelMetagenome_13_FD_206181 | JGI IMG/M metagenome (GOLD analysis project Ga0325411, IMG submission 206181) | Populus deltoides microbial communities from Bellville, Georgia, United States - Xylem-PdIQD-R4 | ecosystem: Host-associated > Plants > Phyllosphere > Stem > Wood/Secondary xylem...
ATTGTTATGGAAAAGGTGTTTGACACCATGATAACTTATTCAACAAATTTATTATTTCAACTAATGATAAATACATTAAATGTGGTATGTTCTTATTTTCCTATTAATATGTATGAAACTAGTTATTCGATAATGAGGCTAGTGCCCGGTAATAGGCAGTGAAATTAGTTAGTCTGGTTAATAGGAATAGTGCCCTAGATAATAGGCTATTTGAGAAACTAATGACCCTAATTAATAGGATTTGTGCCCTGGTTAATCGCATAGGTGGTAATGTGTAGTACATTATTAGATGTGATTGACCACAATGAAAAAAAAAACCTTATATCTATTTCTGATTGATATTGTAGGAACCACATGTAATTCGTATTAGACTGTCATGATATAAATTAATGTGTGTGTGTGTGTGATGAGAACCCTAAAATAACCAACGTGTGAGATAGTTGGTAGGTGAATAAATATTGTTATGGAAAAGGTGTTTGACACCATGATAACTTATTCAACAAATTTATTATTTCAACTAATGATAAATACATTAAATGTGGTATGTTCTTATTTTCCTATTAATATGTATGAAACTAGTTATTTGATAATGAGGCTAGTGCCCGGTAATAGGCAGTGGAATTAGTTACCCTGGTTAATAGGAATAGTGCCCTAGATAATAGGCTATTTGAGAAACTAATGACCCTAATTAATAGGATTTGTGCCCTGGTTAATGGGCAATCAGAGAAACTAATTACCCTGATAAATGAGCAATCAAATAAACCAATTAATTTAGTAATGAAACAAATGCCCGGTTTAGGCTAGAGAGGACATTGACATGTCCTTAAATTTTGCTAATTGTACTTATTTGTTAGGCTAAAGGTAAAAAAGTAAATTGTTTAGTAATTGACGTGGTAAATATATAGAAGAGATAATAGCAAATAATCATTATGTATAAAATTGATTGTATTTGGTATTAAAATTTTTTTAAGGTACTTCGCAACATCATGCCGAGTAATAGATCATGTATTTGGTATTAACAATAACATCTAATGGAGCAAAGTGTATATGAGTTTGGCTATGTTGACATGTTAATGTTTGGGTATTCAAATAGCCCTACAGATAAAGTTTAATAAAAAACAAAGATGATTTGAGTATGTTTTGCAAGTATACAAGTAATGGAAGATTATGTGATAAATTATAAATAATAGAAATGGCAAGAAATAAATGGAATGAATAATGAATTGAGAAAATTTTTCAATATAACAAGGGTGTTATATAAACTGAAATACGATGTATCATAGATATAATAAGTGCTGGGGAAGTAAAATGACAACATGAATTAAATATGTTGTGGATTAAATAAGATGTAAATTAAATATGCTTACACAATAAGTTACAATATGTATTAAAGATGGTTGAGAGAGGAAAATATTATATTATTTATGTGTTGAGGAAATAAATTGTGGGGTAAATCCCATGTGTTATGAAATAATAATATAAACTAAATATATTCATAAAGTGGAAAGAGTTATGAAATAAATCTGAGATGAAAAGAAACACTATATGAAAGTGTTTAAATGAGTCCAATCAATTTTAAAGTTGTAAGGAATAAATTATATATTGATGTTTTAAACTAGATTATGAAGGAAAAAGTTATCATGATGTAAGAATGATAATGTGATGGATAAAATAATGGAAATAATATTTTTCAGGGAATTATAAAAATATATATTGTTGGAAATTGATATAAAATCAACATTTTTAAAGAAAAATTTATGAAATTAGTTTAGATTGTATAGTTATTAAATATTCGTAACTAGAATGATACAAATGTTTAATATGATTTCAATTGTAATTTTATGTGTCACAGGTAAATTCCTTTGAGGAAATCAATTTCTTAAGTCACCAAGTTACCTAGTTTTATGCAAAAAAAAAATATTTGTATTTTTAGAGAATTTGAATGTGATTTTAACATGAGTTGTAATAAATTGTGTTCATTAATAAAATTGTTGAAAGGTTTTTGGGACTTTTCTTATAAAAAAAAAATTGTTCATACTCGAACAATGGAAATAGTATAAACATATTAGAATATGCGAGAAGTACCCTTATATATCTATCATCTTTTTGTTTATCTATATATAACTCTATCAAAGTTAGCTTGTGCCCAAGTTGTGTAGCTTGAAAAATAACTCATTAGTTAAACACTATCACAAATAATCACTAGCTTTTTAAGAAAAACATTTAAAAATAACACAGGCTCTTACCGACGTTTTGTATGGTTAATAAGAGGAATCGATCCACCGATATTCTTGCTAATAAAACCATGAGTCTCCTTGTTTCTATTCGAGGACTCACTCTATCATCACCTCCTAAAACTCTTCGACGTCAAGAACTCTAGATATCTCTCCAATTACTCTTAGTGATGTGGGGAGGTCTAGAATTCTTCCACACTTCAAAGTCATTTAACTGTTTTCTTAGCATATGTACGTGTGTTATACTTCTAATCCATGCAACCTAGTTCAAAAATTCATTAAACTTAAAAAAATAACAAAAAAATTACAATTTTATAAAAACAATATAAACTTCACACGTTAAAACTTACCTGGTTGGGCTGTGATTTTTCCAAACTCAACTCTGCGTTGGGTTTGGACGCAACCGCGTCCACCTCTATGTTGGACCAGGACGCGTCTTTGCCCAACCCCATGTTGGGACTGGACGCGATCGCGTCCAACCTCACGTTGGGCCTGGACGCGATCACGGCCACCTCCATGTTGGGCCTGGACATGTCCGCGCCCAACATGGCCCAACCCCATGTTGGGTCTGGACGCGACCCCGTCCACCTCCATGTTGGACCGGGATGTGTCTGGACGCGACCATGCCCAACCCCACGTTGGGCCTGGACGCGTCCCTGCCCAACCCCATGTTGGGTCTGGACGCGATCGCGGCCACCTCTATGTTGGACCTGAACCCGCCCCCGCCCAACCCCATGTTGGGTCTGGACGCGACTGCGCCCAACTCTATGTTGGGCCTTGACGCGTCCACACCCAACCCCACGTTGGGAATGGCCGCGACCGCGGCCAACTCCTTGTTGGTCCTGGACGCATTCTTAATCAACCTCGTGTTGGGTCTGAACGCGTCCGCGCCCAACCCCACGTTGGGTCTGAACGCGTCCGCGCCCAACCCCACGTTGGGCCTGGACGCGTCCGTGCCCAACTCCATGTTGGGCCTAGACGTGTGCACACCCAACCCCACATCAATTTTCTTAATATATTAATGTGTGTTATAAATATTATTATTTCTCTTATAATTCAAAATGTTCATATCAAAAATATTATTATTTGTGTTATAATCATCCTTGAAATTCTTGATATAATTATTTATGTGATAAATATTATTATTTTTATTATAATTCTAAATATTCATATCAAAAATAGTATTATTTGTGTTATAAATATTATTATTTTTATTATAATTAATAGTATTAATAAAATATTAATAAATTTAAAAATAAAAATTATTATTAATATTAATAAAATATTATTTTTTATATTATAAATTTTTACAATATTTTTTATAAAAATAAAAAATAAACCTGCTGGGTAGCGCCGACATCCAACTATTGCGTTTTAAAAGCAATCATTCCTCAAAAAAAAAAAAAAAAAAGAGCCTGCTTTTGATTTATAGAAGAGCCATCTTGGATATATATTTTAACTGGAAGAGCCTATACATACAACACAGTGAAAAATGATATTTTTCTTAAGAAAAAAAAATGCATATGACCACATAAGTAGTAGCTCAAATTAAGCAGAATGATGTGAGTCTCTCAATCAAAACCTCCTTCCAAAATTTTTAAAACTATATATGTACTCAAAATCGTAGAAGAACTTTGATTGAACTGAATATATCTCAGCATTTTTTTTCCGACTCCTTTTCAACTAAAAAAGAAAGGAAAAAGAAAAAGAAAAAGAAGAGAGGAGAGACTTAAGACTAGTTAACTTTATAAACAATTAAAAACTTGACATTTTGTAGCAAACTCCCTATAGAAGTATTGCTGGACTCAATCAACCATAAATTTACCAAAGAATTGAAGTTGCCCAAGCCGAACAAGTGGAACAACCAGAAAAGGAGCAAAAACATGGTCAGAGAAATGGAATGCAAACACTTGGTCAGAAATGTTATAGCATTCATAGAAATTGGGAACATCTATATAAAGCCAGGCACTCCATTTTGCAGGTTTTTTTCCATGCTTGTAGTAATCAAGGCACTTTAAGGTTTAGTTTTTACCCTTACAAGTGCCCATTCTGGCTCACCTCATCTTCCATAATATTTTGGTTTTCATATTTTTCACGGAGCTTCACAGATTTGCTGGTACGTAATCGTCGGTCTACTAAATCCGTGTGTGCATTAACATCGCAATTGAATTGCTTATATACTCTTTTCATGGGTGCTATGCAGATGCTCAAGGGATCGGTGTGAGTTACACCAGAAATGCAGACAACCTTCCAAAAGCAAAAGATGTTGTAGCATTATGTAAGTCTCATAACGTTCGGAGAATTCGCCTTCATGATCCAAGGCATGATGTTCTACAAGCGCTGAAAAATACAGGAATAAAAGTCATTCTTGGAGTTGGAAATGATGATATCATGAGGCTGGCTACTGATGCAAGATTTGCTGGGACATGGGTCAGAAGAAATGTTTTATGGTTTACACCTTACATCAACTTCCGATGCATTGCTGTAGGAGATGAAAATATTCTCGCTAATACGGCTTTAAATCAGTACGTGCTTCCTGCCATGATAGGTCTTAATTAGAGAAGCTCAAAAGACTGTCAATCTATCGGTTCCCGTGTCCACTGTGATGCATTCCTTGGTCATGGCAACAACTTTTCCTCCTTCCTCAGCGTACTTCGATGCTCCTGTCCTTCCAATTGTCCTACCCATTGTTCAATCCCTACAAACCCATAGATATCCCCTACTATACCCTGTGTACTTACTGGGTATATCTTTCTAACGTCAACTATTCTGATTTTCCCCTAGACTCTGCTTTGCACAACACTGGTCAGGTTATAGTGAAAGATCTAGGAGAAGAATATACAAATATTTTTGATGCCCAAGTGGATGCAGCTTATTCTGCACTTGAAAAGGCTGATGCATTAAATATCGAGATTCTTGTCACAGAAACAGGATGGCCATCCTGCGAGGGAACAGCGATCGCGACTGTTGCTAACCCTCCTAGATATATACTGTGGAATTAATTGTTTGTTTTTTCCTCATTAGAATTCACACACGTTCCTTCCTTCTTTTTCTTGAAACATGTGTACGTTCTGCTGTGGAGAGGATGAAAGATCAACTTCTGCCAAAGACACATTTGTTTGAGTAAACTTCATCACCCGTTAAATGTTTATGTCGCCGTTATCGACTGGCATTTGAACATTTTCTACCGACACATGGAAAAAAGAGGGTCCTACTCGAATTAATTGAGAGAAAATATTTTAAAATATGTAGAAAATAAACTAAAATCCAAGTGGAAGGCAGATTGGAAAAAAGAAAAAAGAATAATAAAAACAAATAGCGTGACAACTGCATCGAGGATCAAAATTTTCAAAATCTTCCTTGTTTCTAAACAAATGTGTGTTGCTTGAACTCTCCGTAAATTCAAGTCTTGTTAATTACATTTTCTCTCTATAAGGGGTTGTCTATTTTTCTAAGAAATTTACAACTTTTTAAATAAATAAAATAAAATAACTTGAGCTAAACAAAGTAGAAAATGAAAAGTTCAAAAGAAAAAAAAATCTAAACAATTTAGAAAATTAAAAAATATTAAGGTCCCCAATATTTTTTCCTTAATATTTTTTAATTTTCTAAATTGTTTAGATTTTTTTTTTCTTTTGAACTTTTCATTTCCTACTTTGTTTAGCTCAAGTTTTTTTTATTTTATTTATTTAAAGAGTTTTAAAATTCTTACAAAAATCTACTACTTGAAGAGAAAATATTTAATAATTAAATTTTAAATTCGATTTTTTATGTGGAGACCCTTTTAGTAATTAAATATTCTTTTTAGTAATTAAATTAGCAACAGACCTCACAATGTTTACTCCTAGACTAGAGAGGCATGAAAAGCAATCAGTATAGCGGGTTGTAAAAATAGGGCTGCTGAAGGCTAGGATCAATTACGCCATGTTCAGTTTGCGCCCAGGATTTGGCTACTCCCGAGCAACTGCTTACCACGAATGAAGAAAGGTATTCTAAGTCATTAATCACTAGTCTAATCCAAACAAACTATCAATTCTGGAGACTTAAAAGTTTTTTAAGTTCATCACGTTCCCTTCCAATCTACGCAATTCAGCTTGGGCTTCATCAATCATCGGGTTTGATTGGTCTCTGGAATAAAATACATGAATATCATTTTTTTCCTTCAATCCAGCTTAGTCCAGGGTCTTTTTCGATCCTCAGTCCACTTATCTTTCTCCTCATTTCGGCAACAGCCTCCCATCTCCCTGCAGCGGCATAAAGATTTGAAAGCAGAATGTGTGTTGCACTGTCTTCTGGCTCTAAATGTAATATTTCTTCTGCTGCGCGAACTCCTATTTTCAAATTCCTTTTATTGACACAAGAGCTCAGCAAGGTTCGCCATAATTCCAAATGATCTTTGCTGTAAGTTGATTTGATAATCAGTTCTTCTGCCTCGTCCAGCAATCCAGCTCGGCTTAATAAACTAACCATGCAAGAGTAATGCTTAGGCCCAGGTATAACATCATTTTTCTTTAAATGACTCCACAAGAGCTTTCCTTCTTCAACCAAGCCACTATGGCTGCAAGCGGACAGCAGGGACAAAAATGTTACTTGATCAGGTCTTTGACCATTGACTAAAATCTTCGCAAAGATTATCATCGCCTCCTCTGCCATTCCATGTTGGCTATAGCCCCCAAGCATTGAGTTCCAGCACTTCAAATCAGGGTTTGAAACTTGGGAAAATATTGATCGAGCAGCATGAAGGTCACCATTTTTTGCATACATATGTACAAGACTTCCACAAACAGATATTTCAGCATCACATCCTCTTTTTACAGTCTGAGTATGAATCATCTCTCCTTGGTTTAAAGTTGCGAGGTCAGCACAGGCACTCAAAGCTCCGCTGAGAGCAAAACTGTCAATCTTGTAGCCTTCATGACACATCATGCTGAATAATTTTATTGCACTTTCCCCACCACCCAATCTAGAATGACCCATAATCATTTCAGTCCAGAGAACAACATCCTTCTCTTCAATCATATTGAAAACCTGTTCAGCGGATTCAGTATCACCATTTTTCAGATACATTGACAATAATGTAGTTCCTATGAAGACACTCCTCTCCGATCCCACTTTCATAACCTGGGCATGAAGAGGTTTCCCATAACAAGTTGCCGAAAATGCACTAGTAGCAGAAATAACAGCAGCAAAAGTATATTCATCCGGTTTAGGAAGAAACACTCCTACCAACTGGAGGAACAGATTCATAGCATCCGCTCCCTCTCCCTTTTCCGCATATCCAGAAATCATTGAGTTCCAAGAAACTAAATCTGGGTTCTCAATTTTATTAAAGACATTAAATCCAGTTTCGGTGTCACCGCAACTGCAATACATGTCAAGCAACGCATTTTGCAAAGGCAAATCGGCTAGTACATTCAAAACAATAACTTGTGCATGGATAACTTGTCCACACCTACAATCTCCCAATTTACCACAAGAATTCAATATCATTGAGTATGTGAACTCGGTTGGAACAATGCCATGCCTCACCATTTTACCAAATAATAAAACCCCTTCCTCTAACTTCTCATTTTTCAAATTCCCAAATATCATGGAATTCCACAAAACAGCATCCTTCTGTACAACACAACCAAAAACTTTGTTTGCAGATTCCAGATCCCCACAATTCGAATACATCCCAAGCAATGATGTCTGAACAAATACATCATTAAAAAACCCATGCTTAACAGATTGACCATGGATCAATGACCCCATAAACCAATCCTCAAGCAAACAACAAGCTTGAAGTGAACTCGAGAAAGTTGACCCATTAGGCGTCAAACCTTGAGTACCCATCAGCGCAAAAAACTTCAAACTCAAGAACCCATGATTAGAATCTCTAGAAAAAGCTGAAATTAATGCATTATACGAAACAATATTTCTTTGAGGCATTTTGTCGAACAGTTTCTTTGCGTTGAAAAGAGAACCGCAACGCGCGTACATGGAGAGGATGTTGTTGTTCAAATATGGACATTGTGCATAGCTTGTTGAGATCGTGGTTGTGAGGATTAGAGCGTGGAGTTGATAAGCCTTTCTGAGAGAGGTTATGGTGGTGCATTTTTGTATCAGTGTCGTTAAAGAAAGAGGGTTCATATAAGAAAGATCAGTTAACTGCTGCACCCGCCCACAATTGATCTAAAAGGGGCTTGAATGGTATGATGAACTACATGTCGCTTCATTTTGGTGCTTATGTAACTATGGAGCTGGTCCATGTCATAAGAGGTTCCCTTATTGAAGATTACTCCATGTCAAATTCTACTTTTTAATAATTATTTCTATCAATATTTGTATTTATTTGCTTTTTTAGATTTTATAGTATAAAAATATAGGTAGTGCTATAAAAGTTTTAAGTATCTCAGAGAATATAATAATAGTTATACCTATAAATATATCAAAATAATATTTTTTTATTTTTAAAAAATATTTTTAATATGAATATATTAAAATAATTTAAAAATATAAAAAATTTTCAAATTTTACTGAAACTTAAATATGATTTCTATCGTATTTCTAAAAAGACTCTTAATCTCTCTTAAAAACCTACAGCATTAGAAAGAGAAATGAAGAATAAAAAAAAGAGCTCTCTGCGAGCAAAATCATAAAGAAAAAATTGAATTCATAAAAAAAAAAAAAAGCGAGTGAGTTGGGTGCACCCTTCATTACTATCGAGACTTAATTTCTAACTACTTCAAACTAACCATTGATGTTTCTCTAAATACACTAAGCTTAAACCCACTATGTTACTGATTCTATAATAAAAGGAGAGTGCTTGGAATAGATGGATCAAATATGTAGTATTTATTCAATACAAGAGTTACTCAAAGTTATTAACACTATCTCGAAATTAAAAAATACTAACAATATATTCTATCAATGTTTAGGAAAAATATTTCATCGGTAATGTTAAATGTTGATGGAAGAGGTAATTGAATATCATGCTAAAAAATCAGATTTTGCTATTTATTTTTTATTGGCAACTAGTTTTCTGATAAAATTATCAATCAGCTATTTCATCAATAAATCCTAAATATTATGTAAGTTTTGTCAAAAAAATTTCAAAATAGGTGCAAAGATTCTGATAAAATTGCTAATAGGATTTCCTTTTCGTTGATGAATTCGTTGATATTTTCATATTTTTTTTTATTAGATTGCATGTTATTTATGTATTTCACGTTGTTGTTTGTGTTGAAATCATATTATATTTAGAATTTCATGACATGGTTGTTAAATTTAAAAATGAATGTAAATTTGTTACAACATCATGTATTTGTTTTTAGATAAAAGTTGTATTTGATCTTGATATCTAGTTTCAAAATTAAATGCATGTTGTTGTTTCAAATATATTTTTTTTTTTGCATGTTTGTTGTGAATTTACTTTATTTTTCTTATTTAGGACTATGTTAATTGCATAGATATTTTGGCCTTTTGATTTTATTTTTTGGTTTTGAATTCATAGCGAAAAAATAAGTTAATATTGATACTCTTAGAGTCCAAATTGCCGGAGTGTTTGTTACTACATTAGTTTTTATATGTACATAAAAATTATTTTTTTCAATAAAAAATTTTCGTTTTGGTTTTATAGTCTGCACATTTTTTGTTTTTCTCTGAATAATTTTACTAAATTTTAATGTGCATGTATATATATTAATGTTTTTCACTCTTCTACTTTGATTTGTGCTTGGATTTGCATGTTTGAAAATGCCTCTCAAGAATACCATTCCAAGTTGCTCCTTCGGTTTTCCATCCAACAACTACTTAATTAGCTAGTTAGGTCACCTGTAGGATTGGTGTTTATTTTATTTATTTTCTTAGATGTGATAGTTTATTCGTATCGTGTTTCTAAAAATTCAATTTGTTTTTATTAAAAATTAATTTTTTATATATTTTAAATTGTTTTGATATGTTGATCTAAAAAATAATTTTTTAAAAATAAAAAAAATTATTTTCATATATTTTAACATAAAAACACTTTAAAAAATAATTACAACTACACTTTTCATACTATCTTAAACAAGTTTGGTGTTGAAACGTGATTTCCTTTCTTTTTCTCTTTCCAAGCAAGCAAATTATAGCTAGGTTAATTTCACTCCTTTAGGGCCATCAAATGTGAGTAAGGGCCTTTAAGCCTATTTTATTATAATTAAATGAATTAATTTTTAACCAAATTTTATTGCCACAAAACTTTTAGGTCCAAAACTTAAGGATTGGACCGTCACTTTAATAACAAACATTTAGAAATTATTTAAAAATATGGTGTAAATTACACTCTTTTAAAATTTGATTTTTTTTGTTTAAAATGATTTTTTTAAGTTTTTAAATCGTTTTGATGTATTGATATAAAAAATAATTAAAAAAATTATTTTAATGTATTTTTAAAGGAAAAGTAATTTCAACCGCCACCGCTATCATAATTCTAAACAAATCTGTAATAGATTAGACAACTTAGCATAAAAATGTGACTTGCAATGTGGTTCCTTAAATTGAACAAATATATAACAACTCATTTTAGATATGATTTTTATTTTTTATTTGGTATAACTAGCCTATTATTATAGAAAATTTGCAATATCAATCTTAGATTTCGTAGTTATTTTTAAAACTGGTGATGACTTTCATATATTTTATTTACCCTTTTGGTTCGCCTAATCATGCAGCTTGAATTACATAATTAAGATTGAAATGTAAAGATTAGAAAGACA
>Ga0325411_1008667_pt1 | contig 10971 bp, 3 predicted proteins | sample PopdelMetagenome_13_FD_206181 | JGI IMG/M metagenome (GOLD analysis project Ga0325411, IMG submission 206181) | Populus deltoides microbial communities from Bellville, Georgia, United States - Xylem-PdIQD-R4 | ecosystem: Host-associated > Plants > Phyllosphere > Stem > Wood/Secondary xylem...
TATAAAATCTATGGATTTTGTTGGCAATGGCCATGGTTTTTATTAATTAATTAATTAAAAAATAAAACCTAATTGAAGAGGGACATCACCGGTGCCTTCCTCCTGCAGTATTACAACTTTTTTTTTTTAATTTTTACTATTTTTTTAACTTATGTTTTTATAAAATTATCTTAATTTTATAATTTAAATAGTAGTTTTTACAAGTTATTTCAATTGATTTAATTTTTTTTATATAATTAATTTTTTTTAATTTCATTTTTCAACAACTAGGTTGATTGAAAATTAAGTTTCATAATTTGTTCGGTTTATATTTTATGAGATTATTTTAGTCTCCTAACATGAGTCAAGACTTTGACAAGTAAACTCGGGTTAACTCGAGATTTTTTTGGGTTTTTTTTAATTGATTTTTTTTTAATTTCATCATTTAACATTAGATTGATTAGAAATTGAGGTTCATAGTTTGTTTTGATTTATTTTCTATTGGACTATCCATGTCTCATGATCCAGGTTTGGAAGGTTAAACTAGGTTGACTCGAGTCTTTTTTTTTTTGCTATTTTTAATTGATTTTTTCAACTTCATTATTTGATACTTGGTTGATTGAAAATTAAGTTTCAATGTATTTTTTAATTTATTTTCTATGAAGTTATCACAGTCTCATGACACGGGTTACAAAATCTAAATGTTAACCCGAGTTGAACTGAGTTAATTCAACATATTTTTCATATTCAATTGCTGTTCCTCAAGAATTTAAAGGAGAACTAGCTAGTTAACTTAGAGTTTTAGTGATAATCCACCAATAATTACAAGTAATTCATTGATATTCTTCAACATTGATCGGTTGTCGGTTCAACCCTCTATTTTCTTTTTTAGCTATCCTTTTTATTTTTATTTTTATTTTTATTTTTATTTTTTCTATAAAATGTTGTATCCAGAATGTTTTTAGATAGATACTAATTAAATGCCCCGCGCGATGCCGCGGGTCAATTATTTTTTACATTTCAAAAAAAATCAAGATCTAAAAGTGTTAGGTTTTTTTGCAAAGTTATACCCAAGAGTTTTTGGTTTGGTTGCAACGCTTGACCCAAAAATAATATTTATAATATTAATAATGACATTAAACTTGGGTTAATCCTTAGCATAAAAGTGTCTGGACTGCAATACCAGATCCAATAGCATTGGACGTGAGTCTGGCTGCAAGGTCATGTCATAAAAGTGTGATAATTAAATAGATTAGTTAAAAAAAAACAAAGAAAAAACTAACAGGAAGAAAAAAACTAATAAAGAAAAAGAAAAAATATATGAATTAACTGGGTTAACCTTTCAAATCAGGTTAACCCGTCATACCTTGAATTCGCATCGTGAAAGTTTGATAATTAAAAAGAAAGAAACAAATTAATGGGTTAACCCAGAATTAACTGGGCTAACTTGTCAAACCAGGTTAGCCTGTCAAATCCGGAATTCGTGTCATGAAAGTTTGATAACTAAATAGAAAAAAATTTAACATTAACAATTTAAATTAAACAAAAAAATTAATTAAAAAGAAAAAAAACAAAAGGCATCAGCCTTTTCACTGTGGACTGCACTATGCAGTCCACAGTCAAAGGCATAAAAACAACAAAAAAACAAAAAGAAAAATTAAAGGCATCAGTCGAGAACTAATTAGAAAAAAATTTAATATTAATAAACTAAATTAATTAAATAAAATTAATTAAAAATAAAAAAAGAAAAGAAAAAAAACCTCTAAGAAGAAAAAAAACTAAATAGAAAGAAATTTAATATTAACAAACTAAACTAAACGGAAAAAAATTAAAAAGAAAAAAAGCAAAAAACAATTACAGGTTAACTCGTCAAATTAGGTTAACTTATTAAACCCGGGATTCGTGTCATGAATATCTGGTAACTAAATAAAAAAAAGTGAAAATTAACAAACTGAACCAAACAAAAAAAAATTAATTAAAAAGGAAAAAAATCCGGGTTAACTCATCAAACCATGTTAACCCGTTAAACCCAGGATCTGTGTCATAAAAGTCTGATAACTAAATAAAAAAAAATTAACATTAACAAACTAAATTAAACAAAAACAATTTATGAAAATAAAAAAACAAAAAAAATTAACAGTCAACACATAATTAAGTGGGTTCACCTGTGAAATCAGGTTAACCCGTGAAATCGGGATATGTGTCATGAAAGTTTGATAACTAAATAGAAAAAAAAATTAGCATTAACAAAGAAAAAAATTAATTAAAAAGCAAAAAAAAAAATTTCTGGGTTAACTTGTTAAACCAGATTAACCCGTTAAATCCGGAAAACGTGTCATGAAAGTCTCATAACTAAATAAAAAAAATTTAATATTAATAAACTAAATTAAATTAAACAAAAAATTTTGTTAAAAGAAAAAAACAAAGAAAGAAGCAAAAAAATAATCCCGAAAGGCATAAAAAAGCTAAAAAAATGAGACAACTTAAAAAAAACCTAAAGCATCAGTGTTTTACTGTGGACTGCACCACAATAAAACACTGATCCCTTTTAGTATATGTTACAATTAATTAAAAAGAAAAAAAACAAAAAAAAAAATTTCAAGTTAACTTGTCAAACCCGGGATCCGTGTCATGAAAATCTGATAACTAAATAAAAAAATTAATATTAACAAAAAAAATAAACAAAAAAAATTCATTAAAAAAAACACAGAAAAAAGCAAAAAAAAAACTAAAGTAAGAAATTTAACGGGTTAACCTGTGAAACCAGGTTAACCCGTGAAACCTGAAATATGTGTCATAAAAGTCTAATAACTAAATAGAAAGAAATTTAATATTAACAAACTAAAGTAAACAAAAAAAATTAATTAAAAAGAAAAAAAAAGCAAAAAAAAAAATTATGGGTTAACTCGTCAAACCATGTTAACCTGTTAAACCCGGGATCCGTGTCATGAAAATCTGATAACTGAATAAAAAAAATTTAACATTAACAAAAAAAAATTATGAAAACAAAAAAAACAAAAAAAAACTCTAAAAGTGTAAAAAAAACGAAAAAAAAACCGTCATGAAAGTCTAATAACTAAATAGAAAGAAATTTAACATTAACAAACTAAAGTAAACAAAAAAATTAATTAAAAAGAAAAAAAAAGCAAAAAAAAATTTCTGGGTTAACTCGTCAAACCATGTTAACATGTTAAACCCGGGATCCGTGTCATGAAAGTCTGATAACTGAATAAAAAAAATTTAACATTAATAAAATAAAAAAATTATTAAAACAAAAAAAAAAACAAAAAAAAGCAAAAAAGAAAACCCTAAAAGTGTAAAAAAAATGAAAAAAAAACCAGCTCATCTTTTTATAAATAGAAAGAAATTTAACATTAACAAACTAAAGTAAACGTAAAAAATTAATTAAAAAGAATAAAAAAATCTAGGTTAACTCGTCAAACCAAAAAAAATTCTAGGTTAACTCGTCAACCAATGTTAACCTATTAAACTCGAAATCTGTGTCATGAAAGTCTGATAACTGAATAAAAAATTTAACATTAAAAAAAAAACCTAAAAGTAAAAAAAAAAAAGGGGCTCATCTTTAACTGTGGACTGCACTGTGCAGTCCACAGTAAAAGGCTGAACTCTTTTAGCTATTTATAATATATATTTGACAATCGATGACGCCCTTGTATATACATATATTTTGGTTTTATAACAAAAGATATAGAAATAATTTGGTACTATGATAGTTTTTATTTTTTATCCAATCATATATATATATATATATATATATATATAAACATATTTAGTTAGGTTGAGTTTGTTTTTATATTTAAAAAGTGTTTTTGAAAATTTTTAATTTTTTTATTGATTTTAGATTATTTTGATGTGCTGATGTAGAAAATAAAATGAAAAAATATTATTTTAATATATTTCCAAACAAAAATCACTTTGAAAAGTAATCACTATCACAATCACAAACACTATCTTAGTTAGATAATTTTATGCTTTTAGTGATGGACTCCACGTATAATTGCATTTCAAACCTTAGTTTTGTAGAAGTTAGAATAACTCCTTTTTTTTACATGCAAAAATTAATCTTATAATAATTTCAACCAAAACATATGTTTTTAAATCTTTTTTTTAAATCATAATTAAAAATATTTTTAAATATTTTTTTTAAAAAATATAACCACAAAAGCTATTATAATATCAAACGCTAGAAAGGTTGAACCCATTTTCACACATTGTAACTAAATTCAAGTATCGAGTATGATCAAAACCCTTAAAAAATTTCAAAGACTTCAATAATGTTTGAAATTCTGGTAACGATTGATTTTTAAAATATTTTTTATTTGAAAATATATTAAAATAATATTTTTTTAATTTTTAAAAATTTATTTTTGACATCAACATATCAAAAAGATCTAAAATTGTAAAAGAAATCATTTAAAGCAAAAATAATTCAAAAATTTCTAATAACGTTTTTTTAAATGCAAAAACGAACACACTCCTCGTAAACGAACAACAATATGCAAGCCAGGTCCAAACCACTCTCTACCTATTTTTTTAAGAGAAAAACATAAAATGGATTTGAGTATTTTTATACTTTAGCTCTTTAAAAAAAGAAACGAATAAAATAACATAGTATAAAAAATATTTTTAAAAATAGCATAATTTAGAGAGTCACATATTGCGAGTTGCAAGTGTCATCTGCGACTCTCTCAGGTTCTAAAAATAGGCTTACACGATTTACAATTAAGAGAGTGGAGAAATTAGAGAGAGAAAAACAAGGAAATAAAGAAAGAAAAAGATCCCGGAGACATACCGAAACTCTGATGATGATACTATGAGTATCATTAAAAAGATATTGACGAGACAAATCCAACGACACCAAAAAAGAATACAAACAGTTATCGAAATGAGTCATACAATCCGTCCAAATGTGTCAAGGCTCATTTATCTTCAGGCGGCTCATGTTGCCCACTTCAGTCACAGTTGGTAATGGTGTTGGATTCGTCTCGTCGAGATCTTTTTAAGGGTACCGATGATATTGTCATCAGAGTTTTGATGTGTCCCTAAACTCTTTTTATTTTTTTTTACCTTCTCTCTTTTCTCTCTTTTCAATTTACAAGAGGAGAGAGAACAAACAAAGAAACAAAAAAAAAAGATCTCAAAGATACAATTAAGTTTTGGTGACTATACCTCTAGTACCGTTGGAAAAATCCCGATGAAACGAATTCAACAACATCAAAAAAAGGTTACAAATGATGACTAGAGTAAGTTACACAAGTAGTCTGAAGGCAAAGGAGCTCTGACATATTTGGATGACTCGTGTGACTCACTCGGTCACGTTGGTGACCTTTCTTGATATCATTGGATTTATCTCATCAATATCTTTCAACGATATTGATGGTATCCTCATTAAAGTTTCGACGTGTCTTCAAGATTTTTTTTTAATTTTTTTTTCTATTCTCTCTCCACTCTCTTATCTCATTGTACAAATCTATTTTTAGAATTGATACTATTTTTCTAAATATTTTAAATAATGTTTTATTTTAAGTGCTAAAGTAAAAAAAAAAAAGAGAAAAAAACACAAATGGATTTATCCATTTTCTGATTAAACGACCACAATTGATGACATCATCAGTGGCTCACAGCGCTCCATCTATCTGTCCTTTGCCGTATAAATAAAATTCCCAGCTATCTCCATCGTCTCTCTTTCCTTCCTTCCCAATTCACCCCAAAGGTAAGTTTCGTGTTCCTTTCACTCTCTTAATTTTCCATGTTATTAGTTCATTATCAGATCTGTACTCTCTCTCTCGCCCTCGATCTCACTCACTCTTGATCAATCTGTTATAACTCCGTGAACTCAACTGCAATTCGACTTTTAATCTATTTAGATCTGATATTTTCACTCTCAGTGCGGTTATTTATTTTTTGAATATTTGAGTTGCAGCATCTTCAAAAGCCGTGTGAGATTGTTGCTGTAAGAGAAGCAGATAAGGTACTGTGATCTGGAAGTCATGAATTCGAGGAGGTTAGTTGTATTCCGATTCCGATGTTTGGTGCAATTTTGCTAGATATCTGATTTGATAATTATATTCAGAGTAAATGTATTATTTATTTAGAATACAGGGCGATTTCTTAGCCAAATTGTGTTTGCGAATGCTGTCTAGAAAAAAAATAATTGTAGTAAATTAAGAAACGAGGAGCTGGGATTGAGTGAGATGGATGAGTGCTTGAGGTTCCAGGTTATGTTGAGATAACTGGTTTGTGGAGTACTGGTGTGTGCTTATTCATCAATTTACATACACGCGCTCGCACACACATATACATACATACATACACATACACATATGTATATGTATGTACGGGAGAGCCGCATTACAAAGCAATACAGGACAATGATAATACATGAAAAGCATACGTGAGCAAAACTAAAAGAAGCTTAGCAATTATATTCTTCACAAAATTCTAGAAATTCACTACTCGCTTTTAGTAAGTTTGTAATGAATTGATTGAATGATCAGTTGAGCTTTTTTCCGCGTGGATCCGCCTATTTGTCTCCTGTCGAATTACATAAACAGGAGCACTGAGCCAACCTTAGGACAGTAGCAGCAAAACCTCATTTTGCAGATTTTTCTTTGTGGAGTCCAGATCAATAACCCAATCTCCAACAGGCCTGTCAAATACCACATACCAGTAAAATATTCCTCCATACCTCTTTGATAGCAGCACAAGTGAAAATCTCTGTTTTCTGGACTCTGATGACACATATCACGGATTCGAAATACTCCTTCCTGTTCTTAGCTGTCTAGTTTTGGTGGTGAGCCTGTTCAGCAAGGCTAACCATGCTATGAAGCCATGCCTTGGTATGTGCAAACTACCCCATACTAATTTATACCAGTCTACTCTTGATTGCTTCTCCCTGATGTGGTCCCATAAAGATTCTAATTTATACCAGTCTACTCTTGATTGCTTCTCCCTGATGTGGTCCCATAAAGATTCCACACTACTGGAAGAGCTTAGCTGCCATGAAATACCATCTTTATTGTTAGATCAAGGACAAATAACTCCACAAACAGCATCCTGGATATTCACCATAGTATCTGATCTCGCATGAGGACAGTGCCAATTTCCTGGGAGTCAGGTGTTGTGTGATGTTGTCACCAACAGTAAAATTATTTCTGGTAAATTCTTGAAGATGGAACTGGTATTTTAGTTTTTTTGATAACTAGAATGTGGTTTTTTTTTTTTTTTTAAGTGGATTAGCCTGGATTAGGAAAATCCTTTAAACTCTGATGAATGTTGTATATTATTATCATCACGAACTCTGGTCACTTGGCAGTATAAATTTTAGTAACCCCTCCCTCTCTTTCTAAGGTTATCCTCATTATTGGTATCTAGATACTGGCCGCTTTCTTGCATTCAGGGTTTACTTTATAAAACTAATTTATTCCTGCACATAATACCGCTGAGTGTGCTGTTACAGAAAAGCCTTCAATGTTGTCTAATATGTAAAAGATTTAGTTCTAGATTATGCATTAACTTTGTTTTTGTTAGTGATGAAAACCTTCCTGGAACTCTGTTGAAACTTATGCTATGGAAAATGTCGGTGTGAGATGGTTTTCCATAAAATGAATTTTTGTAACATGGACATGCTGATATAAAATCATTTTTGTAATGGGCTTTACATTATGTGCCCCATCACACACACACAAAAAAAATGATAAAACATGCACTGCAATTCTAGTCATTAATTATCTGTTCCCCCCTTTTGCTTACCATAATTAATTTCTCCTTTTGATTTTTCTTTGTGATACAAGTCATTGTTCTAATATATTTGTTCTTGAAAAAGCTATGCATTTCTTTTGGTTCCTGTATAACTGAAGACACAATGTTACTAGTTAAGCCTGATACAATCTCTTTGCAACTTGATTGTGGAGACTGAAACATAACTTCATCTATCAGCTGCCCTCCTAGTTTACATGAGTTACTCCTACTACTGAAGGAGGCTGCCCATATTTATTTGGCTAATGTGTTTGTACCATAGTGGTATTACCTTGACATTCAGCATCATACTAGAAACCTTTTCTGCACAGGGACATCCGTAACAATAGAGCTGCTCTTTTTGATGGAATTGAGGAGGGTGGCATCAGAGCCTCATCCTCTTACTCCTCCCATGAGATTGATGAGCAAGATAATGAAAGAGCTTTGGAAGGATTGCAAGATAGAGTCATTCTGCTGAAGAGAGTGAGTTTTCTCAGCTAGTAAAGTAGGTTGTCAGTCAATTGATAGGAGTATTGCAATATTGTTATCTGGCTAATTTATGCTGCTTTCTGGATGTTGAGACCCGGAATACATGAGAGAGAAACAAGTGAAAGCTTTATCTCACTGTCTGAGGCTGCAAAGCTTCTCAGAATATTCCTGAATTCTCGTTTTTCTGGTTTTCAGGAATCTGAATGCAGTAATGATGAGAGTATGACAATGTTATTATTAGGCTAATTTATGCTCTGCTTTTTCGATGTTGAGACCTAAGAACATCAGAGGGAAAAGAAGTGAGAGCCTTGTCCCACCAGTCCCTGTAGTTGCAAAGCTTCTCTGAATTTTCCTAAATTTGTTCTCTGGTTTCTCAGCAATCTGAATTCAGTAATTTTGAGCAATATTGTTAAAGATAAGATGTTAATGCTTTTAGATATCAAGCATAATTAGCCTTTCTTGAAAATCATCTTGTGTTTTCTAGGAAGAATGGTGTTATGATCTCTAAATTACATGTTAGCATGCCCTACCAATATGTTGAGCTTTTTATTCAGTTCAAATTTGAAATGGCTAGGTGTTAAAAGCTTAATCCAGTATCTGGAATTAAAATTTAAGCTGGAATTATTGTTGTGCTGTGCTGGTAGAACTCGTATAATTTCATTTGTCCATGAACCACGTTTCTTAAACATCCGAGCATATTTTAATGCATGTTAATTATGCAGCTGTCAGGTGATATAAATGAAGAGGTGGACAACCATAATCTTATGCTAGACAGAATGGTATATATACTGCAGCCTGAGCTTTCTTTTTTTATTCTGTTTTTGCTGTTATAATAATGTGATACTGTTTGCATTAGGGCAATGATATGGATTCTTCCAGGGGAGTGCTGTCAGGAACCATGGATCGCTTTAAGATGGTATGTAAATTAGCTGATTTCCCCCCCTCCTTTTACTTCTCATAGTAATTGCAGATTCTATTCTACTCTTTTGGGTATCTTTCTTATACATGTTTTCTTGCTGAACACCTTTCTTGTAATGGCCGACTGATGGCTAGTTTGTTTTACATAGGTATTTGAAACCAAATCAAGCCGTAGAATGTTTACACTCGTGGCATCATTTGTGGTCCTATTCCTAATTATATACTATCTCACTAGGTAATATTCCTCTGATGGATTTGGTATAGCTGTGGGCCTTATGTTAGAATCGGGATTGCCCCATTTAACGTTTTTACTATAATCAATGTTCCTGCTTGTGATAGACTCACCCAGGCATGCTTTGTGTAAAGATGTTTCATGTCTTAAACGTGTGTTGAATTCACGGAATGGATGTAAAGTCGTTGCTCGTGTTTTTGTTTTCAGTTGCATGAAATCAGCCAGTTGCTTAATCTTCTGAGGTAAAACACTTGACAGCAGGTAGTGTTTAATATTGTGATAGAGATTGTTTTTTAAAGTGTTTTTTATTTTAAAATCTATCAAAATAATTTTATTTTTTTAAAAAATTTATTTTTAATATCAACATATTAAAATATTATAAAATATTAAAAAAAAAATCACGGTGGTGGTGCTGTACAACCAGGCTTTTGCTTAAATCGGATTAATTACTGTAACGTGTGGCTCATTTTTGAATTAGAGCAGCTTGACTAACCGAACCAATTATGTTTAGCGGACTTGCCTCGGCATGTTCAAAGCAGCTTTTAATTCTTATTGCTCCGTTTCGAACCTCTACCCTATCCTGTTGTGAACCTTTTTTTAGCTTTGGCGATTGCAACACGGGTATCAATCCAACTACTCTAGCTTTCATGGAAGCCAAAAATGGCAAAAATCACGACTCACGAAGCAGCAGGAAAACAGCTGGACGCCATGGGAGCTGCACCCCTCTAAAATGTAATTAAAAGCTAGATGGACTGATGAGGTATGTCATACATCACTATGTCATGATCAACAAAGATATCAATGCCGGAGATAAAAGAAACAAAAAGATTTGTCTTTCCTTCCGTTATAAAACCAGGTGGACGGATTTCAAGCAATACCTCCCAGTCCCAGCTAATCCGCAATGATTATCGCCTATTTTACAGGCATATATTTGTCAGTCCAGTCTTCTTCATTATACATCATTGTCATCATCTTACGTCTTCAGTGGTTGAAAAATTAAAACGACGTTTCATTTGTTTTTTATTCAATACAATATTTCAATGTCATAAAAAAATCAGCTGCTCAAAAGACAACGGTGAAAAAAATAATAATAAAATGCTCCATCTAGAAATCAAACCGGTCTGTACTTTCGGCTATCTAAAACTGTTTTTTTTTTTATCAGAAATCTATAAAAATAATATATTTTTTAAAAAAATATTTTTAACATTAAAAATATAAAAAAATTAAATTTTTATGAAATAATATTTCAAATGGAATCCCAAATAGCGTCTTTGTTGCACTGGATCTCTTGTGTGAGTCATTACATTTTTATTAATAAATATGTTTTTTTTTTGTTTTTATATATCATAGCTTAAGACCTTTAAATTTAGAATTACGAAATTTAATCATTTTGGATTGCCCCCCTCGAAAAAAAAAAATAAAAAACTGGGATTTGACCTTGCTGTTTTTTGAGACATAACTACGTTTATGGGAACAAGGAAACACATAATTAATCACCTACTCTTTTTATTCCTTTCCCCATCTATTGAAGGCACATCTGACATCTCTATACAGCGGTCAGCCGCGGACATTACTAGCATTAATGGAATGCTTTT
>Ga0325411_1008668_pt1 | contig 10970 bp, 11 predicted proteins | sample PopdelMetagenome_13_FD_206181 | JGI IMG/M metagenome (GOLD analysis project Ga0325411, IMG submission 206181) | Populus deltoides microbial communities from Bellville, Georgia, United States - Xylem-PdIQD-R4 | ecosystem: Host-associated > Plants > Phyllosphere > Stem > Wood/Secondary xylem...
TCTGCATACTATTGGGATCGTGATTGAAAAATAAAGGGAAACCAACCATTGGTGTCGCTGAAAAAACAGCCTCAAGAGTCGAATTCCACCCACAATGTGTCCAAAACCCCCCTACAGAAGAATGGCAAAAGACCTTCAATTGATTACACCATGACTCTAGTATCTCCTTTTCACCGCAACTCCCTTTTAGCCGTAAGCTTCTCTACGAGCTACCCGCATTGATCTACCTGCTAGGGTTAAACCAGGATATTTTTTGGCTAACAACTAGACGACACGACTTTTGACTTTACTTAGACGGCTCCATGGTGTGCATGTGGCTCAGTCATCTTCTTCCTCTGGGCACTTTGTCTTGATGCGGGAAATAAATAATAAGAATTAAAATAAGAAAAGAAAGAAGCTTTTAGAGAGAAGCTGAGAAGTGAAAGCAAAGAAAGAGAAGAATGGGGATTGAAGATATGCAAAGTCTGCAAATTTTTCATTAACCATCAAAACTCCCTTACAAAATGACAGAGGAACATATATATAGTAAACCTTAAAACATCTCGCTATTGGGCTCGGTCCATCAAATCAAATTGTTTAACATAAACAATAAAATAACAATGAGACAGACCCAAATGGGCTAAATAAATAAAATAACAATGAGATAGGCCCAAATGGGCTTAGTCTCTCAACCAAAACATGGCAGGCTAGGCCATCCTACATCGTCTCCATCCATATACTCGTGTAGTTTGTGGTGTGGGTCTAGTGTCCCCACCAACTCTCCCGGGGTTAGAGAAACTCGATCCTGTAGAGTGTAGCATTGGCCTACTCTAATAGTACTCCCAAAGATCTGGATCAAGCTGCTGCAAAGTATCTTTAGTAATCCAAGTGCAATCTGAGTCAGGTCGACCCACTCAACGAACTAGAAACCGTTGAACCTCACAATTTCTGTTAAAAACAACTTGTTCATCCAGAATAGCATCAATATTATCCTTTTATGCTGATGTCAAGGTGAAAGGGATAGAGGTTTCAATAGGATCATCAAGAGGGGAGTTAAGTGGTATCTCAAATGGATCATTTGAAATAGGAAGTGGTTTATGGTATGCAACTAGATCCTCAATGTTAAATGTAGAGCTAATGCCAAAATCATGTGGTAAATCAAGAACATAAGCATTTGGACCAACCCGTTGTAGCACTTTGAAAGGCCCTGCACTATGTGCATGCAATTTTCAATTAGCTCTCAAAGGAAACCGCTCGGGTCTAATCCGTATCATAACATAATCTTCCATATTAAACTCATTATGTCGTCTGTAAATCAGTTTGAAGTTTATATTGTTCATTACTTGCTTGAATCTGTTTAGTGATCTCAATATGCAAATCCTGAATTCTACGTGCAAAAGACCCGGCTGACTTAGACACTCTAGTATGAAGGGACATGGGAAGAAGGTCTAAAGGTTTCTTAGGCTTGTAACCATGTACAACTTCAAAGGGACTCATGCCTATTGACCTATTGATAGAGCTATTATAGGCAAACAAGGTAGTAGGAAGAATCAAATTCCAATCCCTATTATGATCACTCACTAGACACCTTAAAAGGTTGCCCAAACTCCTGTTAACCACCACAGTTTGACCATCAGTTTGGGGGTGGTAAGCAGTAGAAAACTTCAATTTGGTTCCCACCATATGCCAAAGGGTTTTCTATAAATAACTTGTAAATCTAACATCCCTATCCGAAACTATGGTTTGGGGAAGACCATACAACTTGACAATCTCGTCAAAATAGAGTTTTGCAACTCTGGAAGCATCTGTGGTCTTAGTACAAGGAATAAAATGAGCCATCTTAGAGAAGCGGTCGACAACCACAAAAATAGAATCATGTTTCTTTGCAGTACATGGAAGCCCAAGCATAAAATCCATGCTTACATCTTGTCAATGGCAAGTGGGAACGGGCAATGGGGTGTAAAAACCAGTATTTTGTTTTCTATGCTTAGCTAGTTGACAAGTTCGACATTGACCTATCAATTTGGCAACATTTCTTTTCAAACTAGACCATAAAAACTGACGTTCCACCTCTTCGATGGTTTTATTCCTTCCAAAATATCCTAAGAGACCTACAGCATGAATCTCCCATATCAAAAATTCACGCACGGATGTTTTCGAAATATAAAGTTTATTATCCTGGAATAAGTATCCATCTTGGAGGTGATAACCATTTATAACACGGTGATTCTCATCTTTCAATGTCAATTATATTTCACCAAATTCTGAGCAAGATTCATACTTCTCTTTGAGTCTCTCAAATCCTGTGACTTCAACACTCATTACAAATAACAGCGTTACCCGACGACTTAAAGCATCTGCAGCTTTATTCTCTATTCCAGATTTATGTTTTAAAACAAATAAGTATGCTTGCAAATATTCAACCCAATGACCATGCCTGTGATTGAGCTTTTTTTAGGAGTTAAAATAGCAGAGGGCCTCATAGTCGGAGTAAAGAACAAACTCCTATGGTAACAAGTAATGGCGCCAATAGCGCAAGGCCTGAACCACCTCATAAAACTCCTTATCATAAGTTGAGTACTTTTGTTTTGCATCATTAAGTTTCTCACTAAAGTAGGCTACAGGGTGACGTTCCTGACTAAGTACTCCACCTATACCGACTCCTGAAGCATCACAACTTCAAACACTTTTGTAAAATCAGGTAACCGCATTACTAGGGCCTCTGTCATTTTCTTCTTAACCTCCTCAAATGCCCTATTAGCTCCTTTACTCCACTTAAACTCACCTTGTTTCAAATAATCTGTAATAGGCGACATAATGGTGCTAAATCCCTTAATGAAATGACGATAAAAAGTCGCAAGCCCATTAAAACTACGAACCTCATGAATAGTCTTAGGTACAGGCCAATCTACTATTGCTTGGACTTTCTAGGGGTCAGTAGAGACTCCTTTCCATGACACTATAAACCCTAAAAAAAACACTTGATCTGTAAAGAAGGAACACTTTTTGACATTTGCAAACAAACTTGTCTTTCTTAGGGTGGTACAAACTTGAATAAGATGATCGAAATGCTCTTCCTTGATTTTGCTATAAATAAAAATATCATCAAAGTATACCACCAAGAACTTTCCCATAAATGCCATAATCACTTGTGTCATTACTCTCATAAAAGTGCTTGGTACATTGGAAAGGCCAAAAGGCATGACTAGCCATTCATATAAACCATCCTTAGTCTTAAATGCTGTTTTCCGCTCATCTCCCGAACGGATCCTAATCTGATGATACCCACTCTTCAAGTTAATCTTAGAGAAGATCTGAGCTCCTGCCATCATAACTAGCATGTCATCCAATTGAGGAATTGGAAAACCATACTTGATTGTAATCCTATTGATGGCTCGACTATCTACACACATTCTCTATTATCAATCTTTCTTAGGTGTTAACAGTGCAGGTACTGCACAAGGGCTCAAACTCTCTCGTATAAATCCCTTTTGTAACAACTCACATACTTGCCTTTGCAATTTAGCATGTTCACTCTGGTTCATCCTATAGTGAGGCAAGTTTGGTAATGTGGCACCAGAGACAAAATCTATTGCGTGTTGAACATCACGCATAGAGGGTAAAAAATTAGGTAGTTCAGAAGGGAAAACATCTAGAAATTTTTCAACACTTCTCTTAGCTCTTCAGGTGGCTCTTCTAAAAAGTCTTCTACAATCTCCTTAACCACTACAACAAACACAACAGACTCCTCACAAATGTCTTTATCAAACTCCCTTGGACTTATTATGTTAAGCCCTCATTCTTTCGCTTTATTCTTCTTCTGACTATTATCATTAGACCTTGGAGGTAATCCAATAAGTTCAATTTTTTTACCTTGAAAAGTAAATGAACAAGAATTTGATTGTCCAAAAATTGTAACGCCCAAATCATATAACCAAATCCTACCCAAAATGACGTGCCCTACATCCATAGGAATTACATCATACCAAATTTCATCATAATAGTCCAAGATCTTTATGGGAAAAAGACATCTCTCTTTGACCGCTATAGATGTATCATTAACCCAGGACACACTATAGGGTTTAAGGTGTGGAACAGACTTTAAGCCTAAGCAGGATACACTATCCGAGGAAACTGCATTGATACAACTACCACTATCTGTGATGATCTTACACCCTTTATCTCCACATTTAATGTAAGTGTAAAAAATAGCAGTCCTTCTCCAATCCTCAGTTCCTTTAGGTTGTGTTAAAGCACATCTAACCACACTTAAGTGTGGTTAGTGTCTCCATATATCTGCTGATAAGTCCTACTGCATAGAGTATATCTGGTATAGTACATGTCAAGTACCTCAAGCTTCATACTAAGCTTTTAAAGTAGGTTGGATTAACATTTCCTACTTTACTCTTCCTTAATTCCACTCCATTTTCAACTAGAGTTGATATCTTATTGCAGCTTTCCATCTTGAACTTTTCAAGAATATCTTTAGCGTAACTACTTTGGGATACAAAAATCCCTTTTTTTTTCTGCGTCATTTCTAAGCCAAGAAAATGTGCCATTAAACCAATATCTATTATCTCAAACTCCTATACCATGCTTTTCTTGAAGTCTTCAAACATGGTAGGATTGTTGTCGGTAAATATCAAGTCATCAACATATAGGCATGCAAATAGTGTGCTTCCATCAGCTTCTTTTTTCACATACATTGCATGTTCATATGGACATTTTTCAAATCTATTTTCTTGAAAATACCTGTCAATTCTGGTAATCCAAGCACGTAGAGTTTGCTTCAAACCATAGAGGGATTTCTTTAACTTGTATACTTTACCTTTATTATCGACTTCAACGTATCCAAGTGGTTGTTCAATATAGATCTCTTCTTCTAGAAAGGCATTCAGAAATGTTGATTTCACATCGAGTTGTTAGATCTTTCATCTATGTTGTGCATCTAGTGAGATCATTAGTCTGATTGTCTCTAGCCGGGCTACATGAGCAAATACTTCTCCATAATCAATGCCTTCTCTCTATTTGTAGCCTTTTATCACTAATCTTGCTTTATATCTTTATACCTCACCTTTTGCATTCTTCTTCGTCTTATAGACCCATTTGACACATATTGCTTTCTTGCTTTCTGGTAGATTAGTTAGCTTCTAGGTATCATTCTTCTCAATGGCATGTATTTATTCATCCATTGCTTCTATCTATTTTTCTTCTGTGATGGCTTCATTGAAGGCGATCATAGCTACGTCGCAGATGTTTACTATATTTCAGCCATAAAGCACAACATGTTAAGTGTAGGTCAACTTCTGGAGAAAGGTTATATTCTTTTCATAAAGAATTGTCATCTAACAGTCAAGGACTACAATAGGAGATTAATTGCTTTTGTGAAGATGTCCAAGAATAGGATGTTTCCTCTAAATATGCAATATGATGCAACAAAGTGTTTGAGTGCTATCACTAATAATGAAGAGTGGCTCTAACACCTATGGCTTAGACATTTGAATTTTACAAGTCATGAAAGATACAACTCTATTTTTTTTCTTCACAGATAGTGATCCATTTAGCTTCAATGAAGTTGTCACAGAAGAAAAATGGATAAAAGCAATGAATGAAGAAATATATGCCATTGAGAAGAATGATACCTGGAAGCTAGCTAATCTACCAGAAAGCAATAGGTGTTAAATGGGTCTATAAGACGAAAAAGAATGCAAAAGGTGAGGTATAAAGATATAAAGCAAGATTTAGTGGCAAAAGGCTACAAATAGAGAGAAGGCATTGACTATGGAGAAGTATTTGCTCTTGTAGCCCGGCTAGAGACAATCAGACTAATGATCTCACTAGATACACAACATAGATGAAATATCTAACAACTCGATGTGAAGTCAACATTTCTGAATGGCTTTCTAGAAGAAGAGATCTATATTGAACAACCACTTGGATACGTTGAAGTCGATAATAAAGGCGAAGTATACGAGTTAAAGAAAGCCCTCTATGGTTTGAAGCAAACTCTACGTGCTTGGATTACCAGAATTGACAAGTATTTTCAAGAAAATAGATTTGAAAAATGTCCATATAAACATGCAATGTATGTGAAAAAAGAAGCTGATGGAAGCACACTATTTGCATGCCTATATGTTGATGACTTGATATTTACCGACAACAATCCTACCATGTTTGAAGACTTTAAGAAAAGCATGGTATAGGAGTTTGAGATAATAGATATTGGTTTAATGGCACATTTTCTTGGCTTAGAAATGACGCAGAAAAAAAAAGGGATTTTTGTATCCCAAAGTAGTTACGCTAAAGATATTCTTGAAAAGTTCAAGATGGAAAGCTGCAATAAGATATCAACTCTAGTTGAAAATGGAGTGGAATTGAGGAAGAGTAAAGTAGGAAATGTTAATCCAACCTACTTTAAAAGCTTAGTATGAAGCTTGAGGTACTTGACATGTACTGTACCAGATATACTCTATGTATTAGGACTTATCAGCAGATATATGGAGACACTAGATCAGTCTCACTTGAATGCAACTAAGAGAATACTCTGTTACATCAAAGGAACGATAAATGAAGGTATGTCCTATACTTCAAGTAAAAACTTCAATCTTATTGGCTACTCAGATAGTGATTGGGGTAGAGATCTCAATGAAATGAAAAGCACAACAAGATTTTTTTTTTATATGAGATACATCTTTCACATGGTCATCCAAGAAGCAATCGATAGTAACATTATCAAGTTGTAAAGCCGAATATATTGCTCCTAACTCAGTTGTATGCCATTTAATATGGTTAAAGAATATGTTGAAGCATTTGGGATTTCCTCAAGAAATCCCTACAGATATTTATGTTGATAATCGATCAGCGATTGTATTAGCAAAGAACCCAGTGTATCATAAAAGAAGTAAACATGTCGATACACGTCATCATTTTATCCGAGAGCATGTGGAGAACAAAGAAGTTGAATTGATATCTTGCAAAACAAATGATCAAGTTGCATATATCTTTACAAAACCTTTGAAGAGAGACATTTATCAAATTGAAGTTCATGATTGGCATGACATACCTTGATTGAGTTTAAAGGGGAGATTTATTGTAGTAAACTCAATCCAGAAGGTCAATGAAGGCAACCGCCAACTACAACCACCTATCGTAGTCGTCAGCCATCTTCACACTACCACCAACCATTTGTATTCACACTTGAAATCTGATTTTTTATACTTTTAATTTGTGTATAAATAGACAGCTAAGTTTATGCTATGGTATGTGAAAAATATAATAGAAAAACACTAGGAAAAAAAAGTATATTTGAGAGCTTAACAATATATGTAAGCATCTTGTTTACAAAATAAAAAAGTATATTTTATCCTCTTTAATTATTTCAAAGCCACCATTATTAGCCTATCCCACCGATACCTTTTAGCCGTAAGCTTCTCTACGAGCTACCCACAAATATCAAACACCACTATTTCTCAACCCAGCACAATTTCATCCATTTGCTTGCTGGAAATTGAAAGGAAACGTCCTAATAACACATACAAAACAGACTGTGTAGGTTGGGAATCTAGCCATTGGAAATAGTAGGTGATATCAGAACCTGTAGTGACGGGATAGTTTACCATAAGTTCAAATAAGGTATGGCAGGACCAACAGAATAGATTGGTAAATCTAATTTTTCTTTTAGTGTGTCGAAGACTTGGTATTCAAGTCCATAGACAGAGTTGATTAGAAGAAACTGTGCTCTTGACACCCATGAAATGCTTTCCAACGTGAGCTGCATATATAACTCTTGCCTCATGTCCACGGAAGATTGTTCGAAGGTCAGCTACATGCTTTGAAGAAATTCCCTGGATGCGGTAAACAATCTATTCTCCATCATCAAAACATAGGAAAGCATATAAAACATATACCAATTGCCATCAGTTATTTCTATTCGTCCAGTCCCAAAGGAATAAAAAATCAAATGACAGAGTCAGAAAGAATATATGGATGCCATTCATTTCAGCATAATGAGAGAAAAATCAGTACGAGAAGAGGCAACAAGGAAGCAATTTATGTTAAGAAACCAGATTAATAATATCTAACAATTTGGCTAGTGTCGGCAGGTTTTTTATGCGAGCAAACTGTTGGAGCATTGAAAATACAGTTGCTGACACCGTGCATGCATGGTGTTGCCACCGGGATATTCCTCTTGTTTGCAATGGTAATTGCCCACGGTAGCTCAGCATCAGCTATTCAGCTATGATAGCAGTCACTAGAAGGTCAATTTGATCAGGTAGCTGTTCCAACGAACCTTCCATCTTCGTCATCACAGCCTCGTAGAATCCGCTCCTCGGACTAGTTCAGATGGGATAACATTCGGTATCGAGGCAAACCGTATGGTGCTAGTTTTAGTATTAGAGTCAATGAGTCCAAGCCACTCTCTAGTAACAAAAAAAAAAAGTTAAGAGAATATCCCGTTTCTTTAAAGACAGTAAACAACTTGCAGAGATTCATCATGGGGTTGATGTGGCCTCTACCAGGATAGGGTACAGCCATCACATGACAGCTGGTTGTTGATTGCTGGTCGACGGCGTCAATGTTAGAGTCCTACTGTGTATCTCGAATGATTTGTACGAAACGTGTGTCCGTTGATAATTTGTATTAGATCTGAAACAGTCAAATCAAGCAAGACCAGGACTTGCATATGGTGTGCTTTTTAAAGAGATTTGGAAGATGAAAGCATCACGACTCTAGTTGATTATGACAATTCTGTTTTATCTGTATGCTGCCAGCATAGTTGAGGAAATGTGACCCGTGAATGATGATAGCCTCCGGATCCATGCTCTTTCCAAATAAAAATACGCGAATTACTTGCAGAAGTCTTTGATAGGGTTATTGTGAGGCTAGAACAAAGCTGTTGCATACTCTTGTCCTTCTCTTGTTGGATTCATGCACCAAGAAACGAGCATCTCCAGATTCATGCTATGGATTTATGTACAAAGAGAGGAGATTTGGATTATGAAAATGTAACCAGTCACCACTTGGCACTTGGCACTTTGTAAATACAAGTGGTCACAAATTCAACTTGCATTTGTGAATATATTGCCTTCGTCCATCAATGATGTTGCAGAGGACGGGGCTAATTTTGTATTTATCAACAACCACTCTAGAAATCACTGTATATACTGATAAAAAAAACTCATCAGTAAAATGATTTTAAATAAGTTGAAGTTATTGCATTCTTTTTTTCATGGCTGATTAGTCATTACATGATTGTTCATGATTATACATATTATTTTATTTTATTTTAAATAGTAAAACAACTAAAGTAACTTAAAAGTTAAAAAAAAAAAAATAGAATTGTTCATCAAATGTATTTTTATTTTTTCATTTAAAAAAAACAATAAAAGGCTTTTTTTCCCCATGGATTCAAGAAAAAATTAGTGCACTTTTTTATCTTTTCACATTTTTTTTTGTTAATTCCACACCAATAAAAAGCATTTTGGTCTTTTTATTTTGATTAATTAATAAAAATATTCTAAAAGTTATTGGTGCATGCTCTCCATACACTAACATGTGGGAGGTGTCCATGCTCTTTGTGTGACGTGTTTGGTAGCTTCCAATTACCAAACATGCCCTTTCACAGTGTCGTTGAAAGCATTGTCACATCATCTTTCTCGTAGTATGGCGGGTGTTGATAGAGGTGGGGTGGTTTATCGCTAGTAAGTTTTTCTCTTTTTTTTTTCTTTTTTTTCTCTCTCTTTTCCTAAAAAATACAACTTAGTTTTTTATGTTTTTTGTGTTTCAATTTCAATCGTTATTCTTTTAATTTTTAATTTTTTTCTTGGTCTTTTTATAAAAAAAATTATTTTTTTATTCAATTCTTCAATTTCAATTTGTCATGTATTATATTTTTTAATTCAGTCCTTTTCTTTTGACTTCTAACATTTTTTATTTTTTATTTGTAAAAATTTTATTGGTTTTTAGTTTTATCATTTAATCTAAGTTTATGTTCTATTGTTTTTTTCAATTTAGTCTTCATTCTTTTAATTTTTTTTTTTGAATTTTTTTTTTCAATTTAACTCTCCAATAAAAAAATTTGGGCTGCCCTCTAATTTATTTTTTATTTTAATTTTCACTTTTATTTTTTTAATTGCTATTTTTTTATTTTAAATCCTTTTATGTAATTGATTTTTTTTCAATTTTATCCTTCATCATTTGATTTGTCGGGGATTGAGTTTCATAATTCTTTTATTTATAGTATTTTTGCTCTAATAACCGGGTCACGGGTTTGAAAAGTTTATGCGAGTTGACATCCTTTTTCTTGACTTTTTTTTTTCATCGTTTGATATTATTTTTTTTTATAAAAAAGAAGTTGGCTTTATGGTTTTCTTAAAAAAAAAAGTTTTAGATTATCTCAGTCTTATGACTGGAGCCATGGGGTTTACAGGATAACCCGAGTTGGCTTACCTCTTATTACTCAAGTTACATGTCTATCATGCTAGCTCGAGTTGACTTGGACTGATTTATTTATTTTTTATTTTTGATCTAATTTCATACTTTTAAAGGGTTTTTTTTTCAAGTTATCGTGGTCTTTTTTATGTATAAAAATTTTATATATTTACTATCATTGTATATTTTATTTTTTTTATCGTCTAATGAAAGTAAAACTAATTTATTAAACTCAATCAAGGATGTAACCAAGTCGCTTGTTTTTTCTATTTTTTTAATGCATTTGTGACACCCCGACTATCATTGCTTCTTCTTTTTTTTAATCCTAATTTTGGTTTTTATTTTAATTGATATCTTTTCAATATGTTTTTTTTTAATAAAATATCTTTTTATTTATGTTTTGATTATTATCCTTCCTCTATGATTTTAATATGTCTTTAAATAGATGAATTTTATTTTTAAAAATAAAAAATATTTATTTTTAAATAATATTTATAATATGTGAGGTCTTGCATGATATTTTTTTCTTTTATTTTATTTAATAGATTTTATATGTGTAT
>Ga0325411_1008669_pt1 | contig 10970 bp, 6 predicted proteins | sample PopdelMetagenome_13_FD_206181 | JGI IMG/M metagenome (GOLD analysis project Ga0325411, IMG submission 206181) | Populus deltoides microbial communities from Bellville, Georgia, United States - Xylem-PdIQD-R4 | ecosystem: Host-associated > Plants > Phyllosphere > Stem > Wood/Secondary xylem...
AGATCATTTTGATACGCTGATATCAAAAATAATTTTTAAAAAATAAAAATACATTATTTTAATGTATTTTCAAGTAAAAAACATTTTGAAAAGCAACCACAATTACATAACTATCAAACATTTTATATATGTTTTTTTGCTGCACATAAACTTCAACCATAATTTTTACCAAACACGTATCTAAATCCAACAAACCTCAATTAATCATAGTTTTTTAAAATTTATTTTTTTTTAAATCACAACCACAAAAACTATCTAAAAAACAAACAAACTCGAAGAGTCAATTACTCCTGTGAGGGATTTGCTCTCTCGCATGCTACTCCACTGAATTACATGTTGTCCATCAACTAATATTTCAGTATCATTTGAAGCTTTATTTCTACACCACTCCATCCAAAAACTACCTTAAAATTATCCTCACAACCTCCACAACTTAAGATTTTAGAAAATGGTAAAAATTAGTAAAATAATTGCCTTTTATGTTCGTAATATGGTGCATTAGTATTAGAGGTCACTAGCTAGGAGTACATGTACTTGTTATGTTATGGATAGAATTCCAAATTAATTTACAATACAAGAGAAGAAGGCTTTGGCATTGTGAATATGTTTTTTTCAGTATAATAAAAATTTTCTAATTAAAAATTAGAAAGATAATATTTGCAAAAATATATAAACTCATAAATCATAAAAAAAGTTGCTAACGTTGATCAAAGGTTAAAGTAGAAAATTAATCTTCATTGTAAGAAACAAAAAACAGATTCACAGGTAAATATTTGACCTAGTACACTACCAAAAATTCGCTTAATACCAATAGCATTACCAACAGAATAATTCTTTCGGTAATTTGCGATCATAATTACCGACAAAATATTTATTGTCTGTAATTCAGTCAGTATATACCGACGGAATACTTTGGTCGATATATACCGACAGAATTATAGACGGAATATTCAGAATTAAAAAAAGGATGGTTCGCTGACGTGGAAGTTTTTGCAGATGATTTTATCGATGAAATCACCGAGGGATTCAAACCGAGAGCTCCATATAGTGACGTGACCGATTCACCGTCAGAATGGCCAACGGAATAATCGAGGGATTCAAACCGGGATCTCCGTACAGTGACGTGACGGATTCACCGTCAGAATAACTGAGGGATTCAAACTGGGATCTCCGTACAGTGACATGACCGATTCACCGTCATAATTGCCGACGGAATCTCCGACAGAAGTATTCCATCGGTGATTCCATCAGCAAAAGTTAATATATGACTACTCTGTCGACCTTCTCTTCCCTATTTCTCCTTCTTCTTCTCCATCCCAACTCTCCCCTCCTAAACTGCAAATAACCAGCCCCCCCCCCAAAACAAATCTCCCTCTTCTCAGTACAAGTCATATTTTTTGAAGTTTCGTGGTCACAACATCATTTTTTATCATTGTTGAAACTTCAAAAAATGATTTACCGATGGATTTTATCATTTATTGAAAGAATTCTATCTTTTTTAATTTTAACATTTAAATGTCAATTTTTTTGTAAAATTATATTTGTTTGTAAATTGTTGAAACTTTATTGAATTACCGAATTACATGATTTGTGGTGAAATAATTAATAGCTTATTTAACGGGTCCGTTTTAATTCTTATCAATACTATTGCAGAGTTGTAATTTCCATAAATTTATATGTATAAATTTGTATGGACGTTGATAATTGATAATAAATATTTAATATTTATGAGAAGTTGTAATTAGTTTGTTAGATAATCTCGAGGTAAACCAATATTTTTGCAAATTTATTTACTTAACTTAGTTAATTAATACATGTTTTCATCATAATTTTATAGAGGTTTGATAGAAGTCATGGATGATCGTTCATGGATGTATCAAGATTTACCCTAAGGATTGCGGAGGATGGATTATTGTAACGGGGTTCAGGGTTTTATTAATTTCACAACATCTATTCCTATAAATTTTACTGGAGGCGGTATTAGGTGTCCATGCAGGAAGTGTCAAAATAAAAAGTATCTGCATCCAGATGTTGTAATGATGCATCTTCTACACAAAGGGTTTATAGAGAATTACCGGTGTTGGTATGCACACAGAGAAGTATTTGTTCGTAATAAGAGCATGGGAGAAAGGTTGGTTGGGTCAACTTCTAGTGCTAGCAACGTGCATGCAATTGCAAATGACAACACTAATCCTTACAGGAATATGGTTATGGATGCAATGACAATGAATCAAGGTAATGTTAGTCAATGTCCAATTGTAGAAGAAGAACTTAATACAGATGCTGCTAGGTTTTTTTGATTTGTTGAAAGATTCTGACGAACCATTATGGGATGGCTGCACAAACTACAGTAAATTATCGGCCGTAGCACAGGTGTTCACCATCAAGTCAGATCATGGGTTGAGTGAGGCTGGGTATGACAAAATTATTGAATGGGCAAGAAGCATTTTACCTGAAGGGAACAGGCTGAAATAGAACTTATATATTGCGAAGTCCATGATGAGACCCCTCAATTTAGGATACCAGGAAATTGACATGTGCCCTAACTTCTGCATGTTATACTATCTTGAAAATGTTGAGCTAACCGAGTGCATGACATGTAGGCATTCCCATTACAAACCCAAAACTAGTAGGGGAAAGACTCTAGTGGCATATAAAAAACTTAGATACTTCCCACTCACACCTAGACTGCAGAGGTTATTTATGTCACCAAGGACTACTGAGCACATGACATGGCACCAATCACATGATGTGGTTGATGGAGTGATGGTGCATCTTTTTGACGGCGAAGCGTGGAAACACTTTAACAGTGTGCATCCTCACTTTTCAGCTGAATCAAGGAATGTGCGTCTTGGGTTGTGTATAGACGGATTCAACTCATTCGGGTCATTTGCTGCTCCTTATTCTTGTTGGCCGGTCATACTAACAGTTTATAACTTGCCATCGGGAATATGTATGAGGCTAGAGTTCATGTTTTTATCTACTATCATACCCGATCAGAGCAACCCGGGCTGGAATATAGATATTTATCTTCGATCATTGATTGATGAGTTGACGCAGCTATGGTTATCCGGAGCTTTGACTTATGATATATCGAGGAAACAAAATTTTTTTATGAGGGCGGCTTTAATGTGGACCATCAATGATTTTTCAGCTTATGGAATGCTTTCTGGTTGGAGCACGCATGAAAAACTAGCATGTCCATACTGCATAGAAAACAATAAGGCATTCACACTAACAAACGAAGGTAAAGCTTTTTTTTTTTACTGTCACCGTCGTTTCTTGCCACCGAATCACAGGTACAGAAAGAATAGAAAGGATTTCTTTATTGGCAGAGTTGAAAAGGATGGTGCACCCCCGCGTCTTTCTGGTGAATAATTGCATGATGTTATATCAAAGTACGATGATATTGTGTTTGGTCTTCAATTAGGTAAGCAGAAGTTTTCTGGTTTTGGTTTGACCCACAATTAGGTAAAGTGAAGCATCTTTTGAGAGCTTCTTTATTGGAAGACCAATCTCCTCTGCCATAACCTTGACGTCATGCACATAGAAAAGAACGTGTTTGAGAACATTTTCAACACCGTCATGGATGTGAAGGGGAAGAAAAAGGACAACATCAAGGCTAGATTGGATATAGCTTTATTCTGTAACCGTAAAAATATGGAGTTTGTTTGTGATGGGTCACGGGTCGTAAAACCAATAGCAACCTTTGTGTTAGAGAAAAATGCACAACTAGTAGTCTACAAATGGCTTAAGAGTCTGTGTTTCTCCGATGGACATACTTCAAACATATCAAGGTTGGTTAATACGAAGGAATATAGATTGTATGGAATGAAAAGTCATGATTGCTACGTGTTTATACAAACACTCATCCCATTAGCTTATCGTGATTTGTTGCCAAAAGAGATATGAGATGCACTCACGGAGATTACTCATTTCTTTAGAGATATATGCTCCACCAAGTTGAATGTTGATCACATTGAGAGACTTGAAACAAATATCGTCAAGATACTATGCAAACTTGAGATGATATTCCCTCCATTATTTTTTGACTTAATGGAGCATCTCCCCATACATTTACCGTTCGAGGCAAAAGTTGGAGGACTGGTCCAGTATAGATGGATGTACCCATTCAAACGGTTAGATATTAGAGTTGCATTGTAATTCAAATATAAAAGTTTTTTCTTTGTTTTTCTTAATTGAAAATATTTGATCAATTCAATACAGGTACTTGTTCAATCTTAAGAAAAAGGTTAAGAATAAGGTGCATGTTGAGGCTTCGATACGTGAGGCCTATATTGCTGAGGAGATCTCAACATTTATCTCGTACTATTTCAAACCTCATTTGAGAATGAGAATCAATCACGTTCCACGACATGATGATGGTGGTGAAGTGCCTTCTAATGGGAACTTGTCAATATTCTCCAATCCTAGATGACCCACACCTAAAAATGTCATAAGGGGAAGATATTTGTCAGAAATAGAGTTCAGACAAGCACATAATTATGTGCTATTTAACTGTGATGAGCTAAGACCTTTTCTTCAGTAAGTATATATATGCACTACTAATTAAACTTTTTTAATAATATACTATTTATATATTGTAATATCATAAACTCATTATCACTTGCAGGTAACATCGACAATATTTGTTGTTCAATAACTCACAACTGACCAAATCCCAGATATTTCAATTACAAGATGAATAATTTTCCACGTGGTTCAGAACACATGTAAGTACTATCACAAACTCATTATCACTTGCAAAATTACTGTATGCATATTATTATAGAATTCTCATTTACTGTTCATTATTGTACATTACATACAAGGTTTATCAAATGGGAAGGAGTGCTGCTAAGTCATTGTCTTCACTAAGCCTAGGCCCTGAAAGAAAAGTTAAGTGCTACAACGGGTATTTTGTCATTGGATATCTGTTCTATACTGAAGAATATGAGCATGGAAGAAAGGCATACAATAATGGTGTTTGTGTTTAGGGATCGACTAGTAGTGAGTTAGAAGTTGACTATTATGGTAGATTAGAAGAGGTCATCGAACTACAATATCATAGCGAGCAGAATAGAGTATTTTTATTCAAATGCTATTGGTATGACATGACTGACAGAGGAATCAGAGTTGATCCTCACTATGGTCTGGTCGAAATCAACTCAAAAGCTAGACTCCGCAACATAAACGATGTCTTTATTTTTGCAAAGCAATGTCAACAAGTTTATTACACATACACCCCTTTCTAAAAGAAAGGATCGATCAAGAGTTGATTGGTTATCCATTATAAAAAAAAACCCAGGGGTCGTGTCGAGGTTGCTCATGTTAAGAACAAAGACACAAGTGTGCGGGATGAAGTTTTTCAAGTGAGTGAGTTGGTTGAACCATATCGAGTTACTCCTTCGATTGACTTGGAAGACAATATAAATTTTTGTGTTTTCGATGATAGTCTTGTTGATGTTGACACAGAGAAGTTGAATGTTGTTTTGAGCTCTAGCGGACAAGCAAATGTCGATGAAGATGATGATGATATCCATATTGAAGATTGTGATGAAGGTGATGACTGTTCAATTGACGACGAAGAAAAAAAAAAGTCTGACTAACTATCAGAATGAAGCAATGCGTAAAACATTTTTTTTCATGTAATATATATTATGGATGATAAACAGTTTGTAATTTAAGTGTTTGCAGGAAGGTGAATAGGCAAAACAAACATAATCTTTCTTGCACATTGCACTATCACTGACGTCCATACCGACGGATTACCATTCGTTGGCATTTCACAGTAGCCTCACTGGAAATGACACAATAATCACCAACGACTTTGCGGACGATTTACTGTCCGTCGGCCTTTCACAGTAGCCTAATTGGAAATGACACAATCATCACTAACGACTTTGCGGATGGATTTAGTCCGTCAGCATTTCATAGAGGGTGGTGGAAATGGCACAATCACCGACGACTTGGCAGACGGAATCCTGTTTGTCGGTATTTTTTAGCAATTCATGATCACCGACAAACCGCGAAAAATATAGAGGGTAATTAAAAATTCTTGTGCGAAATTCAAAATTTACTGATGGATTTTCAAAACGTCACCGATGGAATAAATAAAATTTACTATTATTTAAATGTCTGTCGGTGAGTCTGTCGGTAAAACTGCGCTATAAATCCCAGTGACCGCCCTTTCAGTTCATTTTTTCATCTTTTCATTTCAGAGTTTTGTTTTTTCCTTTCATTTCCTTCAAGATTTTTGTGTTTTTGGCTTGTAATCTTTAGTTCAATCTTCAGCAAATTAAAAGGTATGTACTTCCTCTTCTTTATTTGCTTTAAGATTTTATTTTTTTAATTTGTTCTTTGTTTTATCTATTGTTATTTTTGTTATGCATTTCCATTACTTTTAATTGTTATTGTTGAATTTAGCTTGTAATTAGTAATTGAATATATATGAATAAATGTTTGGACTATAATATATTGTTTAAGTTTGTTTCGGTTTTTTTTTTATTATAATATAATTTATGAATCACTAATCAATATTTCATTAATTTAATTTATTTTCAGATTTACAAACATTGAGGCCGCCCGAGTAATATCATCGACGTTTAAATCGTCGATGGAGATTCTATTATTTCAATGGAGTAAGGTATCCAGAAATCTTGAATGGATACCTCAAATCGATGCATGGTTTGACAGATTTGAGGTTGATGTTAATTTCTAATTTCTAGCTTATTTCTAATAAATTATTAATATAATTGTAAATAAATTATTATTTTTATTTAAAATTAATTATTTATACACAAGACAAATTCAGCTAGGATAGTGCGCATGACACTGTTATGAGGAAGGTGTGGGAAAATCACGCGACAACTAGGTAACATCGGAAAAAATATATATTTTTTTGAAAAACATTTATGTTTCAAGATCTAATTTCTCGATATGAAAGTAGGTTGCGTGATTTTTGGTTTGAAGCACAAAAAAAGACAAAAACAAACGCGAGAGATAACGGTCTTCAAAGATGGAATGACGTGGCGGTTTAGAGGGATTTCAAACCGCTATACATCCTGGAAGATATATGGTCGCAATATCTTACGCACGTAATGTCTGAGCGGTTCACATGATGCTCACAGTCCGGTGCTGGCAACCGAAACCGGCCAATTCAAGGATCGATGACAACGCACACCGGCGGCTCCGTTCCTTTTGCTGCACATGCGAAATGGATGGTAAGATTAATTAAATGAAATATATTGTTAAATAATTTGTTGTTACTTAATTAATTTTTTTTCCTTACAGGCTATGTCTCTTAGACGTGAGCTGAGCACAATGGAGCTGTTTGTTGAGACGCATGAGTGGAGTCAAGGCTGCCAAAAGGGGGCGCAAAAAGAGTTCGTGGCCTTGCAGTAACACACGGCTCAGCTCACCGAAAAATACGAGCACCTATCGGTGACTTATAAACAACACACTACTCATCTCATCGAGAAATACGAGCAACTCAGTGAATTATGTACAACTTCGCCAAATGGTCATGAACATGACATCACAGAGTGGTGATACATGTGCGCCTCCTTTTTGGCCGTATAACAACCAGCCTCCTCCTCCTCCTTCAGCTTCGTCATTATGTTAATTTAATATATTTTTTGAAACACATTCAATTTGTAATGAATATTATTTAACCTTTTTTTTTTGTTTTTGATGTTTAATAAAAAATGTATTTGCATAATTGGCTTTTTTACTATTAATTTATATAATTTTATATTATTTATTCTATATAATTTTTTTAAAAAATATTTAAAAAAATCACTGAGGGATTTACAGACGGACTGTATCCCTCGGCGTTTGACAGAGAGCAGGAAATGCCAATATCACTGATGAATTTACAGACGGAATGTTTCTGTCTGCATTTCATAGTAGATTGATGGAAATGCCACACTCACCGATGAATTTACAGACGGATAAATTTTGTCGGCATTTCACAGAGTGGTGGAAATGCCACACTCACCGACAAATTTACAGAGGGATACCATTCGTTGGAATTTAACCGGGAGCTGAAAAATATTTTTTTAGGATATGCCATTATCACCAACAGAATAAATCCGTCGGTATATTTCAAGCGAGAATTGTTTTTGGCGTGTGATTTCCGTTTGTAAAATCATCGGCAATTTTTTTTTACCGACTGACTTAGCGATGAAATTAGGTATTACCGACAAAAGATAAGCCGACAGATGTTGTTCGTCGGTGACTTAGTAGGTAAAAAAAATACCGACGAACTCTAAATCACAGACCGACATAATATTTTCGTCGGTAAAACTGTGAAATCTTGTAGTGGTAACAAGGGTAATTCTTTAATTTTTTTATTTAATTGTGCGGTAATAAAAGAAATGTTTGTAAAAAATATAATTATTTAAATTTTGGAGAGAAATGTTTTTTTTGTCAAAATTCTATTTTCTTATAAATGTTATTTGTTGTTTTTTTAAAAATAACTTCTTTATTAGAAATATGGTTTTTTGAATAAAAAATAAAGGCAATTAAAAAAAATCTATTGATTTGAAATGAGTAGTAAAAAATATATCTCTCTAATCAAAACTTCCCTTTTTTATTCATGTTTTTTCTTTTTTACAAAAATTATATTTTTAAGGACCATTTTTTAATTAAAAATTATTATAATATTAAAATAAAGTTTGGATAAAATAAACATAAATTGATAATTTATATGTGAAATATCAAAAAATATAAAATATGAGAAAACCATTTAAAGTATCTATAAAAAAACAATAATTAAATAGACATTTAAATGCTCATGAGGTAATTTGCTTTTAAAAAATAAGTTTTTTATGTTCATATATATAAATGTTAATACTATCATAAAAGCTATAATAATATTTGAAAACCATGCCATAATTGAATAACTATTTAAAGTCAATCCTATTAAAAAATATTAAAGAAAAGAGTGAATGAAGCTCCTATATTTTTTTTTATAATCTGCACCATTTCCCAACCATTGAAGCTAGCTCTTTGATTCAAAAATTAGGGTATAAGTTTTTAGAACATTTAAAAAAATCTAAAAAATCAATTTCAACTAAAACTCAAAATCAAATCAAATATTACAAAAAAATTAGAGTCTTAATTTACCTTGATGGGCATCATTGAAGGCATAAATCACTTCTATTAAGATACTCTTTTAAAGACAAATCAAAAAACACCAAACTCGTAGTTATCGGTGACTAAAATTTGGTCATTCGAGAATATTTTTTCTTTTTTTTTCTAGTAATTTTCTCTCTCTTTTCTAGACATTTAATGATTCAAATGTAAAAAACAATACAAATTGAAACGTAAAAAGCTAAAAGAAAGGGACAACATATGAAAAAAAATGAAATTTGAGGATTCAAATTGAATATTTACGTGCCATTTGAGCAGCAAAAGCATGAAAAGGTGTAGTTTTTTTTTTTTAATATCAACTTTGATCCTTGATCTTTCAACTTTAGATTTAAGAATAACATAAAATCAATTTTTGTAAGATTGGTCTCTAATTCAAAGTTGTAATATTTAACTCTAAATCAGGCATATGAGAATATGCAAATTGAATAAAAAAACAACAAATAAAACAATGTTTTTCTTGTAATGATGTAATTAAAAATAAATAAAATTTAATAATCAAAATGAAAAAAATAGAGAAATTCGAAAGACCAAAAGGGGACACTATAGTAAATGAACACTGTTTTTCCCAAATCATTTTATGCAAATGTTCATAATCTCTTTATGTACAAAGAATTTTGGGTAAAGAGATAATTTTAATAAGCCGTCACTAGAAATCTTATATTACATTTGATTGATGATTTTGTTTTTAATTTTATTTGGGTTTGACTTAGTTTTTTTCCCTCTTTAATATTGAGGAGAGAGAGTAAGATGTGAATCTCGTAATTACATTGTCACGCAACCCACAACAAAAATGATAATGAATCCTGAAAAGTCGAAACACGTTTGATAGAAGTGTGACACAATAAAAACCTATCCTAAAGTACCAACATTATCAGAATAAGAACCCCTACAAATACCAATTCGTGAATGAGAAGTATAAAAAAGACACCACAAAACCAATTAATCTTCGATATGTCAATTTTGTTCATTAGAGAACCAAAGAATGTGAAAATCTCTCTCACACAAGCTGAATAAATTCAACAACTATAGTATTAACAAGTCTAAATATTTTGTCCCTATAAAGAGTATTTATACTCTTGAAAAATAAATGTCCTAATGGATCTACTATCATGATCTAAATTGATCCGCTTACAAAATTGATCTAAGAACTATATTAATAAACCCGAAAGTATGGACCCAAACAAGTTTTGGATCTTATCTAATTAATCAAACCCAAAAGTATAAATTAAGAATAAAAAGCTGAGTGTTAAAATTTTTCTCTAAGTTGTTGAAAATTAAAAAGATCCAAAAGAAATAAAAGAAAAATGAAATTAAAATATTTATAAAGCCTCTAGCCATCACAAATAACTTAAGAAAAAAGAGACTCTAATTCTTCAATGAATCTAAACCACATTATAAACTATTGTAGCTCATGCCCATGCCCATGGTCATGCTCATGCCCATGCACAAGTTTAGGGTGTAAATAAGTTTTATTTAATCTTTATTTTTTGTTCAAAACTAACCTATTATAAGTCTGGATTGATTGAACTGAAAATAACCAAGAAAAAAACACTTTATTGATGAATTTATCAAAATAGTAAGAGCAACTTCGACCAATTTAAATAATATGTTACTGAAATCAAATTGACCTAAAATTTTATAAAATATAGTTACTTGTGTGTAGTATCTCCTTATAAATTTCAGTTTCATCCGATATATGGTTTGAGAGATATTTCTGATCTCGTAAAACTAATATAACTTATCTACATTTTTTTTTGAAAAAAAATAAACTCTCATTTCTTATTTTTTTCCCAACCTCTTTCATGAAAATGAAG
>Ga0325411_1008670_pt1 | contig 10968 bp, 12 predicted proteins | sample PopdelMetagenome_13_FD_206181 | JGI IMG/M metagenome (GOLD analysis project Ga0325411, IMG submission 206181) | Populus deltoides microbial communities from Bellville, Georgia, United States - Xylem-PdIQD-R4 | ecosystem: Host-associated > Plants > Phyllosphere > Stem > Wood/Secondary xylem...
GTGAAAGAAAGGGTGAATGAACAGATTAACACATCAACATAAAAGGGTTGCTTCGTTTTTAAAGCATTGAATCAAGCAAGAAAAGCAAAGTACGGTACCTGCTGCTCTGCTCAAAACGGGCTCCTACTCCTGTCTTCCCTTTTCTTTTTCTATGCTTACAAAATATTGCTTACATGCATTTGTTTTCGCGGCAATGCTTCGATCCCACGTATTTCGGTAGTTTTTAAACCCGAACCGGACCAACAGCGAAGCACATGATTACAAGTCAGATAGATAAAGATTGCCTAGCTAGCTAGAGTTAATTTATTTTTTATCTTATAAAAACTAAAAATAATATCATTTAAAAAATTTAAAAAATTCAATTGGTATTGATTGGTTTTTCTCAAGCTAACCAATCACGAGTTAACTGAGTTTTTAATTGGGTAATATCATAATAATTTTTTTATTATTTTTATTAAGATTTTGCCATAAATCTAGATCATGAGCAATGAATTAACCTACCGAATCAAATTAAATTTTAAAATAATGGATATTGCCGCAACTAATAAATATGAATTTTTATAAATGAAATCATAAAATATGTAATTTCTTTTATTTGTTTTGCAGTGTTATTAAACTCTAAGCTTCACCTTACGGTTTAATCTAGATTTTCTATTTAAAACTTGTTTAGACTAAGTTTTATATTAAATTTAATTAGAATTGACTTGATTTATCCAGTAAATTAATATGTGATCATATTAATATAATTGAAATTTAAATAAAATTTTGTTTGATTTAAAAAAAAAAAACTTGAAATATATTGTTTGAGATTCACCTGAAATTGACTCTGGTTTTAAATCGGTTCATTGATATATCGGGTTTAATAACTTAAGGACAAAGTATTTTATTGCCGGACCAACCCCTTATTGGTGGTGTTTATACATTAGATGACAAATAACATGGAATTCATCTGGCAACGGACCAAACCTTCAACCTAAGGCGAAGTGTGACCAAAAAAAAAATTAACTAGGGTTAAAACAACGTTAATTTAAATTAACTTATTGACTCGGGTTTATCTCGTAATTTTAGTTTCAAAATGCATGTCATAAAATAAAAAATTATTTTTATAAAAGTAATGTTCTCTTTTGTATATTTTTATATTATATAGTTTGATATATATATATATATGGGAATTAAATAATAAATTCAACTCTCTAATTCTAAATAGACGACATGGACATAGATATAGATAAAAGGAAGTTTCTGTTTACCCACAAATCAAATCGGAAAAAAAAAATTGAAAAACAAGAGAGCAGAGCAGAGCAGAGCAGCAAACCCTAGGCTAGGAGGAGGGCCTTATTTCATCTATGAACAACAAAAACCCTAATTAATTCCTTCAATTAAAGCCACAAACTGCATTATTATCTCGTCTTCTTGAGAGATATAGACAGAGAGAGAGAGAGATTGTAAATGGAGGGAACACCGCATCCTATACCGCGTACCGTTGAAGAAGTTTTTAGTGATTTCAAAGGCAGACGCTCTGGTTTAATCAAGGCTCTTACTTCTGGTTTGTTCTTAATTTTTATTTTCTTGGCTAAATTTACCTTTATATGCTTTATTTCTGTGTTTTCTTTATTGGTTTTTTTTTGTTTTTTAAATTAGTTGATGGGTTTGTTTCTTTTTTGCTTGCAGATGTTGAGAAGTTTTACCAGCAGTGTGACCCTGGTGGGTTCTTCTCTCTCTAATTTTCTTTCGTTGTTTTTGTTATTTTGTTTTAAATTTGTGTATGTTTTTACGTAAATTTTGATGTATTATGTGTGAAGTTTATGATCTTGTTTTTTTAAGGTGTTTTTTTTACTGTTTGCTGTATGAATTTTACGTTTTCTTTTGTTTTCAAATATGGGTATGTTTGAGTGGAGGATGTCTTGAGCTTTGTCTTTCTGTTGCTGTTTCTGTGTTTTCGTTGTTTTTATACACCAAGCGCCGCTGAGTGATTTTGTGAGGAGTGAAAGTACTGTAATATGCTAACAGTGGTTTTGATTTTAACAAAATACAGCTGTGTTTTTCAGTATATAACTTTTTCTGTTCTGAATCCCCAGTTGTTTCTCTTCCGCAACGAGTGTTTCATGCACGGTTTCAATATCCTTTCACCTAAGGCTTGCTGTGACTGCAAACCTCATTGCTGATGGTTGCATAATCGGATAAAATCCCCAATATCTAACGGTTTAAGGTGGCCCATAATATTTTGAGTTTGATAGTTGCTGTCAATTGACATTTTTTGTCCACTCATTCTCAAGTGCAAGCCTCATGTGGGAGTACTTCCTTTACCAAATTCATTATTGGCCATGTTATGTTTTCAATATTTGAAATAATCACCTGGAATACAGATTGCAGATCTTTAACATTCAGTTTAAAATCACAGTGAGCAATGTGCAATTCATTACACACCATTTTGAGAAATCTTACCACTTAGGAATTTAGGACATCCATGTGCACGGGTAACTATTCTTGGGGTTTAGCGTCCTCCTCTTGTGGACTGAATTAAAGAAAATATGTGTACATAGACTCGGGAAATGAGTATTATAGCATGTGCATATAGTATCTCTAGTATGGAAGTGCTGGGAAACAAAGATTTTGTTTGTATCATTGTCACAAAACAAGGAAAAAGCAAAATCATTAGTGATGTGGTGATTTCCTGCTTATCTTATGGTGAAGGAATTTCAATTATTATAATTTATTTTTTCTTCCGTGTGCTTTGCAAAATGAAATGCTTTCTTGAGTAGCGATCTTATTCCATTTCATTTATATCTATTTGATCATTTTGAGGTAGATTATGGAGGATATCTCGAACCTGAGCTTTAAAAGAAGGTTGGAGGTCAATGATTTTGTGGAAATTATAGCATGTGCTCCTAGTCCACCTATTACATATATGCGCGTGGAAATCTACACGATTGATTGTATTTATTTTGAATGAATAGGCACATCATGATATCAAATTTGAGTTTGCAGATAAGGAGAACTTGTGTCTCTATGGACTTCCAAATGAGACATGGGAAGTTAACCTGCCTGTGGAGGAGGTGCCCCCTGAACTTCCTGAGCCTGCACTAGGTATAAATTTTGCCAGGGATGGGATGCAAGAGAAGGACTGGTTATCCCTTGTTGCAGTTCACAGTGATTCATGGTTGCTTGCTGTTGCATTTTATTTTGGTGCACGTTTTGGGTTTGGTAAGAATGAAAGGTATGATTGAGTTTTCTTCTTGCCAATATGGCCTTAAGATGCTGTTTTAATTTACAACTGGTTTTGCCAAGTTTAAATTTGAAATATACAAGTGCAAACCACTTCATTCTCTTTTCCCTGAAATGTATAATTTTGCACCTGGTCTTAAACTTATTTTGGACATTTCTAGTTTGGTTCTTTTTATCAACCGAGTGAACTGCCCGGTATCTGGCTTCTTGATGGTGTCTAATCTGTGCATTTTCTTTGGATCAACTTGTTTTTGCATTTCAATTTAGCATCACCTTGCATGTGATCTTATAACTCAGTTATGACCACATGCATAATTGATGATTGATGTGAACCATGAAACATCTGGAACAGACATCTATAAGGAAAAAAATCCAAAACCATGTTCATTAATTTGAGGAATTAAATTGTTTCAATGCTATTTGGAATGGAATCGTTTTCTTTCCATATGCAGTTTGAGTTGTTTTTATGGGCTCAAATCACTCTGGTGCTTCCTTTCTCTTTTGCTTCTTTCTATTTCTTAGTCGTTAGCTTAGACTATTTCTTAAAAAGTGCTTTATTAGTAAAGGGCGCTGATGAAATCTGGTGCACTTTGTAGTTACCTTTCATTATCCTTTACAAATTTAAACATGTCATAAATTTAGCATAAGGCAATGACTCTTTATTTTCATCTTTTTGAGTGTATTAATTCCAAAACATGGTGTTCAATATAGCAGATCTGGAATGATTTTGTTCGCTGTTGATTTAGATGTCTTAAAAAATTGATATTATTGTGGTTTACTCATCTACAAGGACCTCATTTTTTAAATGACATATATAGGGAGTCTTGTTTCTTTATACAATATTCAGAGTCCTAGGCAAAGATTTAAATACTTATCTTGCTTGCTCCAATTGCCTTTTCCCCCAGTTCTCATCTAATTGATTTTAGTTGTTACTCTTCCAAGTTGATCATGTCTTGTTCTTTTTACTGTTTCTACTAGTATCATTTCCATATTTATCAAGTGGGTATTTTAACTTTTTCTGATCATCGTTGCCTGAGGTCTTGGATTCTTGGAGAAGTTTTATTTTTTTAAGTTAGGAAAATGTTGACTTTCCTTCTTTTTAGCTAGTTAAAAATGATGCTCAGATGTGAGATTAACTTATTTGGGATTAAAATCTGAACCATGCATGCTATTTTGGCATAAAATGAAGTGTTTGCACGAACATCAAACTAGTGATCAACACATTTATTCCTCTTACCTTGTATAAATTATTCTGCTTGAATAAGAAATTGTGCAATGGCTCTTCTGCTTTTATTGAATTTACTTGTCCTGAAAATCAGATTCTGTTTACTTGGTTTGCATGAAGTGCTTGTTGAAAACTAGGTAATGAAACCTTTTAACCCAGGAACTGAAAGAATTAATAATACTTGACATATTTCTAGTGATGAAATTTTACATCCAAGTCTTAAAATATATTCCTAGTCATTTAAACTCCTAATCTTTCAGTTGAACTTCCTTTCCACTTATTTTATTTTTGATCCCTTTTCTTATAATTTTGTGTTTCTCCTGTTCTGTGTTTTACCTCATTCTTGCCGTTTTAATTCTTTTCAGATTTATTCTGTGCTTTACATGTAATAGAGCTGAACCTTTTCATATCACAAAAAGGAAGGTTTCACCATGCTCTGTTAATTTCCCTAGGACAAGAGCCATTGGTATTTCAAGTATAACAAATCCCAATGTTAGTCCATGAAACATCCCCCCCCCCCCACTAGCGAGCAACTTGGGATACAAAACACAAATAAGAACATCAATCTAATTGTGATTGAACTTTTGACTTAACAGGAAGAGGCTTTTCCAGATGATAAATGAGCTCCCCACAATATTCGAGGCCGTTTCTGGAAATGTTAAGCAACCTAAGGACCAAACTGCCACTCACAACAACAGTGGCAAAAGCAAATCAAGTGGGAAGATGGTAAGAAGTTACGAGTCACGTTAAAAACTATATGTCACTCCTTTCTCATTACTGTTCTGATTACAATTTCTTTTGCTGTTTGGATGTGGCCTTTAAGCAATCCCGGCAACCTGAGTCCCAGACTAAGGCTATAAAGGTATCTGCACCACCCAAGGAAGACTATGAGAGTGGGGAAGAGGAAGAAGAAGACGATGAACAGGGTGCTACTTGTGGAGCATGTGGTGAAAGCTATGGAACTGATGAGTTCTGGATTTGCTGTGATATGTGTGAGAAATGGTTCCATGGAAAATGCGTCAAGATTACACCTGCCAAAGCTGAGCACATCAAGCAGTACAAGTGCCCAAGTTGCAGTGGCAAGAGAGCTAGGGTTTAAAGTTAGATGCTGGAAGTCAAAGATGAACATCATTTAAACAAAGCAGACAAGGGGTAGAAGTTTTTCTTTAACGTTTTTAAAGTTGATCAGAACCAGTTGTCCACTTTAGTCAATGAATTTGAATAACTGCAGATTGGATTTCTAAGTTTGGCTACTCATTGTTCCTTCTGTCTAAATTTCTTCGGAATTGTGCTGTTAAATAGTTGGTGGCAATTGTAGCTATTTTCTTCATATATCGTTGGTGCATTTTTTCAGTTTGTGGATGCAATGTTTTTTTCTACAGCCTCCTCTCAAATGACTCCCCTCCCCTTCCACCAGATCGAAGCGTGGAAAAGGATTTGTTGTCTTTTGTGTTTCTTGATTCCCAAGAGGGGATTTGATTCGAGGAACCCCAGAGTGTGGGAACGTAGTGTAGGACCGAGAAAGAGAAATTTTTTTTTTTTTTGTTCTTAAGATGCTAGTTGTACATTTTGGTACTATTTTTGCATGAAATATTTTGACCTATCAATTAGTTGGAATTGGAGAGAATAAGTAACCCTGCAAATAGTTTAAAGGAATTGCAATGTTTTTTTCTTCTCTGTTGTTTTCCGTAGTTTGATGCAAACCAGGCTGTGCTTTGGTTTGTGGTTTCAAAAGGTTATAAATTATAATTTTTTTTTAATGATATTTATATAAAATTATAGTGCGTAAGGTATATAGATATCGAATCATAGAAATAAACAGAGCATCCATTTCATAAACAAACAGGACAGCCAAAATGGGAATCTATTATTTATTTTTATTTTTAATTACATATATAGCACAAAAAATCACTAAATTTTTATTTCGAATAAAAATGACTTGTCGTCTTTTTTTAAGAAAAAATAAAAAGCCAAGCTAGCATGAAGATGCACAGACTAGTCGAATCAAAGTCCAGAAATCCCTTGTAAATAAATTAAATGTCATTAGCTTGGGACTGACTCAATGTCATGCAATTGGGACTTGGAGATGGAGCATTTGCAACCTATGGAGAAGTTGTATTTGTTCATCAACACATACAGCATCCAGCAGACAAAGAGAACGGAAACAGTGGCCCCGCCTCCTCCGATCAAGTAGCTCAGATGTCCTCTTGGCACCTCTTTCAAGTTGAACTCTGAGCTGGGGTATAATGCCTCCATCTTCACAAGCTTTGTAGATACCAGGCTTTGGTTGGTCTAGTGGAGAGGTGAAGAGGAAAAGGGCTATTTATAGTGCAAAATCCAATCACAAGCTTTGTGTACCAGGCTTTGGTTGGTTTAGTGGTGAGGCGAAGAGGAAAAGGTATTTATAGACAGCAAACAATTCAGGATATTGTAAGGTGCTATCTCTTATTTTAATACTCGAACCTAGGTGCTTCAATGGAATGATGGAACCAACGGACTTACCACTGCTAGTCCAAGCTATAAAACCATGTGCTTTGATGTTGACTTGCACGGTTAGGGTTAGGGTTAGGGTTATTTATTCATGCGGGACATTGCTGAGAAACTCCTGGAAGATTGATTAGGTCTCACCAACGACTAACGGTTGACATTTGTGTATGCGTTCACATATTCTTAAGGAATCGAGTGGAGGAGAAAGGGAAACACAGGGAAAAAATGGCTTGAGGTAGAAGTAGAGATTTATTCTTGTGGGCTTGACGAGATTTATTTAAAAGCTTCAGAGTTTTCTTGGATTTCTTCGAAGGAATGAGGAGGAAGAAAATCAGCCTCGAATCCACTACGAGCCACGAGGAAGATCAATTTTTTAAATAATAATTGATAAAACAACGACCAAGCTATCCCAAGTTAGATTGTCTTATGATAGTTTCCATTGAAGTTAATTTGAACTGGTTGGCAAGCCTTCAGTATAGATCCCAATCCCATGACAAACACCTGCACAATTCCATCACCATGTTCAAAGTCTTGATATCTCAGAAGCAGGATAAAAGTATCTCCAAATACCAAAGTGCTGGCCAAAATCAAGCCTCCATGTGTATTAGATTTGCCCATCTGTAAGAAACACAGAGACATTATCCCCATAATTCACTGGATACTCAAACAAATTGAAGTTGGTCACAATTATAGCCAAAGCCTGGCATGAACTCCTGCAGAACCAGAGGAAAAGAGCATTTATATCCTTTAAACAGATTCATCAATGATCTATCTAAGCTTATAGTTTCGCAATTGAATTGCTTGTAAATTAAGATAACGTTGTACTAACTCATTGAGGAATAACTTCCAAGTTATGGCATATGGGTTAGCGGTAAGATGATCTGACTCCACAATCTTCATGCCATCTTCTTGCCTAGTGCTTGCTTCATCCTGCCTTCTCGGAATTTTCCTTGCATGGACTTACTTGCTTCATCATATAAATTTACTTTTGTAGACCACAGATTGGAAATCTATGACCACTCAACTTATCCATGGTCTGCAGCAGACAATGTTGCCGCCATGCTATGTAGGCAGTTCATCCGTCAACAATTGCAGGCATACTAGTCTCCTATGTCCTACCTAATGGCCTTTTAGATTAATCTTCTTTAATTAAATTAACCTTTTATCAAGTAATTATCAATATGCTCATAACATCACTGCTATCATTGTACTTTAGAGCTCACGATCATCAAAGAAACTGTCCAAATATCCAACGCTAAAGGATCTTTATGCCACTCTCAGCAACAAAGAAAATCAAAACCTGGTTCGCTAACAAGAAGATCAAAACAAAGGCCAGTTTCTCTCATTGTGAGTTCCCACCATTTCTTCTCTCTTCTTCAGCAACATCTCTAAGCACGCAGCTGTTGTTGGCTCTGTGCACCCAAGCCTTCTCATTTTGTTTCCAAGTTTGGCCAACAGCTCATAAATTTCATTTGTTTTATCATGCGATCTATCTCCTACTATAAACCCTTGTAGTAGTATACATGTTTATAGTTGCCTTCTATACTCCTTCTTCATCATTTGTCTGACCTTCTCAGCATCTCCCCATTCCTGCAAAAGCACACATGTTTGGAAGCAAAAACATAATTTCCTGAGTTTTGGGGTTCAAGCTCAAAGAGCTATGTTTGCAGCAAGTTCCCCTAGTTCAATTCTAATATGGATCCTGCTAGGTTTTAAAAGGGAGCCATGAATTCCTGCGTGTGGCTTCAGTGGCATGCTACCATTCAATCTCTTTGCTTCATCGAGTTTCCCTGGCGTAGCTAAAATCAACCATGAATGCAGAATGATCTACAGATGGGTTTCAATTGATTCAAAAACCTTCTGGCCTTCTTCCAGTAATCCTTCACGGCTGCATGCTTTTAACACCCTCTTCTTTCATGGTTGACAATAGTTTTATGGCTTCACTTCCCTGACCATGAACAGCAAACCCAGTAATCAATTTACTGTAGGAAACCACTTCTCTGTCTTCCATTTTTTGGAAAACTCTCTGGGCATCCTTCATACTTCCAGATCTTGAATACATGAAAATCGAAGAATTTTATCTTGTGACAGCCAAATTATCCTTCAATTCAAGAATGAAATTCACTACCCAGTTACTCAATTCTAAAGCCCCAGGATGTCCATATGCTGAGATAACACTGACCAACGTCACCTCATCTGGTTTTGAGTCTATATTCAATGAAAAAGTTCAATCGCTATTGCTGACTGCCCATTTTGAGCATATCCTGTAATCATCGAGTTCCATAAAACAACATCCCTTTCTGGCATCTTATCAAAAACATCTGAAACATAGTGAAAATTCACTACAATTTTCTATCTCTTTTGTCCTACTAGAACACTAACCAAACGCAGCAACATAGCAGAGTTCAGGTGACCTAGACTTTGCATATACCGAAATCATAGCGTTCCAAGTAACCGAACTCTTATACTCATCCAAAATTCTCCCAGCAGCTTCAGTACTTCCACGCTCTGCATAAATGTCAAGCAATGCCGTCGACAAACAAATTCAACCTGAGCCTCTTTTCATCAAGTAATTTTCAAAAGCCAATCAGCAAGACAAGGATCACCATGCAATGAACATGACGAAATGAAAGTAATCCAAGTAGTCTCAGTATTGGTCATATCATGAAAGAAACTCAAAGCCCTCTTCTGCACATAACCCGGAAGCATTGTTTCCCATTAAACAGCGCTCTTTGTACAGGAATCTCATCAAAATACCGACCAATTGGACATGACAGAGTACTGTCTCAAGCTGCATAACAGTTTTATTATTATTATTATTATTATTAAATTAACGTAGCAGTTGACAAGAGATTATAAAAATGAGGGAATTTAAGGTGGTGTTGAATAGTGGTAGAACTTTTTCTTCTTCTTTTTCATGCAAGTTACATGGATTTTTAACAATATGGTATAGACTAATAGAAAATTACTAGTTATAGTTTGAACATTTTAAGATTTCTCAAGTATTGTATATATTATAGATATATTTCTATTGATAATAAATAACATACGAAAACCACTAAAAAATAAATATTATAAATAATATTGTCTATTTATCATTTTTCTCACTCTAATGCGCGAGTATTTATATAAAGGTATAAAAAATAATTTTATTATAAAAATTATATGAAAACATTATCTTGAATATCCACATATATTTAAGGATAAGCAGAAAAGATATCATATAAAAGCTAATAAATACTCACTTCAAAATTTATACTAGTAAGTAAATAAGATCAAAGATTTCATTGAGAAATTAGCTTTTTGGTAAAGCATGTGTACTCGAATAAAAAGCAAATTAAAAGGTAATTAATTGATCCCAAGTAGTTCAAATTCCTAATTTGACAATAAAAAGATCAATTACCATTTCAATTCTTACAAGTTTTATTTATTTTATTACACCATGAACCCTAAGTATGCATTGCAAAGGGAAATTAAAAAAAAAAGAAAAAAAAGAGGACTTTGGGGTCCATAATTGTATTATTTTCCGATCAACAAAAGGAGTCTTGCCTCCCAATCTTCATCCCCAAACAATTGGAAGGCAGCGTACCTCTAGGATTTTCCTTTTGTCACAATGGCCTCCCCCCCACACTCTCTCTCTCTCTCTCTCTCTCTCATTGCTTCCACGAGCTCGTGCATGTCAACGTGTCTTCACTATCTTATCCTTAATCTCAATATATATCACCATCATTAATTATAATATTGGTGGGATCATCAAGCTTTCCATCAAGAACTCATGGCCATCTTTTTCTCTCTACGTACAGTACTCTGGTTTTTGCATTATTAATGCTTGTTGTTGTCGTCGTCGTCAATGTTTGGATAAGTTCTATGGTGGGTTTGATTAATTAAGTAATCTTGCTTTATATGCATGTTCTTTAACAAATATATGCAGACGAATGAGTTGCTGTCTTGTTTGTTTTGGACTTCTCCTTTCGTGAAACAAGAAAAGGCACCAAAATTGCCTACAGGTTGGTCTTGTCTAAAAGCTAGCT
>Ga0325411_1008675_pt1 | contig 10963 bp, 6 predicted proteins | sample PopdelMetagenome_13_FD_206181 | JGI IMG/M metagenome (GOLD analysis project Ga0325411, IMG submission 206181) | Populus deltoides microbial communities from Bellville, Georgia, United States - Xylem-PdIQD-R4 | ecosystem: Host-associated > Plants > Phyllosphere > Stem > Wood/Secondary xylem...
AATAGTCCAAAATAGGCAAACAATGGTAGGAAGAGTTGCTTATTACCAAGGAGATCTTGCCTTGATTGTGACATATATAAGAACAGGAAGAAAGTCATCAGCCCCTCCCAGTACATGATTTTCTGACATTGATGCATTGAGCAGCAAATTGTTGATGATCCTGCAGCAGCTCATAATACAGTGAAGCTTCTCACGAGGAGCTCTGAAAGCATTGATCTTCTGCAATTCCTTTTCTGCAAGCTGGGGAAAGAAGGAATAAAATTGTAATGATTTAAGAGGAGTATGTATCACCATTGATGGAACAAGGGGAAAAAGGATAGGGATCAACATTAGAGCTACAAAACAATACATTTACATTAACAAATCAATTGTGGACTTTGCACTCATAATAATTAACAATTTTGAAACTTCCAAGATGGAGAGAAACTCTCAAAACAATACATTCAACCTGGACTTGTTAGGAAAAAAATCTATTACAGCAGCAATTACCCAACAAAATCTACTTGACTTGTCACAGAAGTTATATATCCAGTTCTCTATTTCAATCACTTTCATAAGATCACTTCCACACTATATGTTCTAATGGTACTGCTCCTTCATTTTGTATTCTCTTTTTTTTCTCTCAATAATTTCTACTAGATAAAAACAAAGATTTAGAGTTGTTATGCTCAATCATCAAATTGCCTAATCAATCATTCCATTTTAACTTTAAGGCATACAGTGAGATCTAATGAAATGCCAACAAACTCTTTAATCTCTCCCACTAACCAAGGCAATGTATAGTTATTCATTCCTCAGCATAATTTGTTTGCTCTTTACCAAATGCAACAATATTATATAAAAGAAACAATATCATTAAATGTAGCAAGTTATCCAAAGGAGATTTTCTGTGAGACTGAAGATATAATATTTTGCACAAAGAAGACCCCCTGGCGATGAAATGAGACATGGAAGTGTAGAAATATCATCCAATACTAGTAAATTATCCATAACGGTGCTTTAGGAAAAGTGGCAAGTTGAATGTGGACTTCGGAGAAAATGATTTGAATTTATGTTTTTATATGGAAGCTAGTAAAATGCAAAGTTCAGATCAAGAGTAGTAACATATCAGGTTGAGGAAGAAGAATATAAAATGATAATTGTAGCATGGCCACAGATGTATCATCAGTCAACATGCTTCTTAGTTGATGACATCAAACTGTGCTATAGGCACCAGATTAAAGACAGTTAATGGAACTAAATCAAGTAGTTTTGCACCTATATAAATGCAATAACATTTCCTAAGTGTGAAAATAGGCTAGCACACATACCAGCCATGAAGCTTCATTCTGAAGAAATGGAGGAATATCCAAATGCTCAGGCCGTAAAAAGGATTGCAACAAGTGTATCTTCTCAGAGATCTCTTGGTCAATCTTCACATCCTCAGGAGAAATAGCAAATGTTCGGGAGAACAATTTCGTCATGATGTATTTCTCCAGTCCCTGTGTTACAAGAAAGCGATGACAAAGAAGCAAAAAAAGTAGCGTTCAATTTGAAATCAAAATAAAACAATATGTTAACATATCATGTTGAGAGCAACACAAAGCTATAAAGATTGACAGAAGACACAAACGCTAAAAGTAAAATAATTATGGACAGCATTCCAATACTTTGGAAACTGATACATCCTAATGACAGGAGTATATGATATAACATATGCGTAGGAATTCTAAGAGAAATAATTCAATAACTACCTCCATTGAGGAATCAAATTCATCATCAGTGGCACCAGCCCATAATGGATGTTCCATGATAGCTGCTTCCATTGTTGAGAAAAACTCTTGTACCCTTTTGCTATCATTTTCAGGGTTCGCAGACGAAAATTGGAATGATACAATGAAGCTGAAACATATTTATTTTTCTTCATTAAAACTTATAACATCTCGAGCACTTACAAATAACAAATTCCTTACAAAAAATATTAACTGCACGCAACTTTTTTTAAAAAATTGAAAAATCTTTCAAGAAGAAAATCACATTATAAAAAAAAATCCGCTGCCTTTTAATTCAAATTTGCAGCAACCAGATACAGCACAAGATATAGAAAAACATAAAAGAATTAAAAGATTTTTTTAATTAAAAAAATACTGAATTCACCATAAACTGCTAAATGATTTTTCCTCTACAATTAACAATAGAACACAACCAAAACCCAATTCGGTTAAAATACAAAAACTAAGCAACAATAACAAAAATAAACAGTAGCAATTTAATTCACATATCAATAAACAATAATAAAAACTAGCAATTTAATTCAACTAAATATGAAAAAAAAAACCTTTTAATGGATTTGACTAGATTGAGAGAAGCAGGATTTCGCATTTTATCAAGAAAATCATAAAACATAATTGACGATGACGATGACGATGATTGACTCGCTGCAGTGTCCATTGGATCAACTTTCAAACACTACCGCTCCTTTCAGAAACAAAGGCGATGATCATAGTTCATGGGCGATCTTTCCTCTTCTTCTTCTCTCAAAAATAGGAAGACTTTTCTTTTTTATATTTTTTTCCCTCTAAAACGATTTTTTTCTTGCAGAGGTGAGAAGTGTGAAAGAAACAAAAGTAAAAAGGCAGTAAAAGGGAGCATGGGTTTATATGGAAACCCATAGCAATTATCTAACTACTAATCCGAGAGAGAGAACTGTAGAGAGCAGCAGTACGGTAAGCCAAGGTCAGAAAACAAAAGGAGAGAAGACCGTTAGGTTCATCACGTGATTTGATTTGTTAAGGAAGCCGTTGAAAGCAATCGGAGTTCGACCCGGTTTAATTTCAGGGTTAATACTGTCCACCAAAGTTTTATTTTCTTTAAATAAAAAAAAAACATTGAAATAATAGGTTATTCCAACGTTTTTTTTTTAATTTTTGAATTTTTTTACAAATTCAAATTAATATTTTTTACTATTTTAATTTTCTGATTTTAAAAATAAGAAAAAATTAAATATTATTTTTTAATATATTTTTAAAAATAAAATCATTAATGGATCATGTAAAATATTATGACTATGGTTGAAAGTGGGCTGGACTTTGGAAAAATGGGTCATTTTAAGCCCTGCTTTCTTTTTCGGCCCAGCATGTTTTTTTATTCTATTTATTGAGAAGTGCACAGTTTCTTATTTGACAATGCTCAATTTCAATGAGGGAAATACATAAAATGTTGTATTCGAACCCTAGTGAGTGTCATTCCCATTGGCATGAAATCTTTGTGTAACTTGTTAAACTGTGACTTAGGAATGAAATTAAAATAATTTTACAAAAATAAAATTTTAAAAAATTATTATACTCCATTTTTAAAAGATCTAATTTAAAAGGTTGAAACCAATATATATAACATAACATAAAAAAATAAAAAAATTATAAAATATAATCATCAAAATAATAATATTAAAAAATAAATTAAAAAACAAAATTAGTGATTGCTAGAGGTAAACTGGACAGTTTGAGTCCTATAAATCTTAAAGCTACTGGAGGCTTATATGGTTCTTAACTTCAAAAACCGTGAAATTAGTCGAGTTACGCGCAAACTGATCCGAACACCCACGTTAATCATCACACTAAAAAAATGCCAATTTTTCATGATCATCATGTATTTGCATGAAATGGAAGACTTTTTGTGGTTACAAAATAAAATGTGTCTTCGAAATTACAAATTAGTCGAAATTTCTTGAATAACATTGACATAAATCCAGCTGGGGCAGCAGTTATCCAAACAATTGATATGAACTGGCTTGCTTGAATCTTGATATTCAAGTAAGCATGTTAAAGCTCCTTCTGATTGAACAAGTCTAGCAATGCAAGCGCCTGCAGCAAACCAACATAGAAAGTCTCAGCACACCTGGAAAATTGCCTTGGTACTGCGTAGTATAGAAATTATATGTTGATATTAAAAAAAAAATTAAAATAAAAAAATATATTATTTTAATATATTTTTAAATAAAAAATATTTTAAACCGTAATCCATACCATGTTCCCAAAAAAAACTAAGTAGATATACCTCTGGCACAGACAGTTGTAATCGGAACTTGGGGCCATCGTAGTGGTATAAAATTGGTCTGAAAGCATCCTCTTCCAATGGCTTGCATTTCTTCTTGAATCCAATTCTAACCTGAAAAGAATAAACCCTTTCAGCGTAGATTGTTCAGAGCAATGATCATTGCAACTCCTACAATTTTACCTGAGCTGGAAATCTTGATTCCCCTCTACACTTCTTGTCTTCCCAAGCAGTTGGTTCTATGTTTGACCCGCCGAAACTCACAGCCTTTATAATTTAAGAGATCCATGTGCCACCGAAAGGGAAAAAAAGACATTGCAGCTGTAAGATCTTTTGCAAGACTACATGGGTGAAGGATTTGTCGTTGTGTCTAGGCTTACCTGGAACACTCCATGCAGCTGATGGCATGTGTAGTTATAAAGGAAAAGGGGTAAGCCTGGTGTTATAGCCCTGACAGAGTCCCTGTACTTGTGCGGAAGCCCTGCAGAATGGATTGGAAGTTCATCGTTATATTCATTTCTTAAGACCATCCGACTCGCCATAGCTTCAAAAACATGTTTGCAGTAGTTGCATACTATAAAGTAAAGATCGAAGGAGGAGTTCTGTTAAACAGAAAGATTGTGAGAGATTACCGAAGAGCTGGCGCCGGAGGTCCTCTTGCATAGTCTCGTTGTTGCACACGAAGATGTAACCTCCCATGACTTCATTTCTTGGCAGCAGTTCAGCTGGGGGAAGTGTCTTGTAGCTGTACCACTTGGAATTACCAAGCTGTTCCTGCTGTCTATCAAAAGGGTATTGTTTCATTTTAGTTGCCGGATTCCTCACAGATATGCCACTGAATAGAGATTTCCTATAGCAACCATCTTCATTTGCGCATTGATTTTCCTCCATCTTTCTCAATTGACTATCAAAAGCAAGCCTTGATGCAACTGTTCTCCATCCTTGTAGCTCATTCGCCGAAGCAATGCCATGCTGGGGCTGCCACAATGAGCTTCCAGTACTGACATTATTCTTGATTATTGACATTTTCAGTTTGAAAACGATTTTGTACGAACATTGAACACCTATTTAAGGACTCTTGTCGGCAATAAATACTTGCTTAGTTTTGTTTCAATACATGATCTGCTTTCGGTTTTGTGGGATCTCTTTCCTTTTCACTTTTGTCTCTCTCCTTAACATTTGAATCAAATAGTCCGCCATTGCCTTCTATCGTAAAGTTGTTTAAATCACTATGAAGTATAATGAGATTTTGAAATCCTTATTCTAGTCCTGGCCCACAGAATTGAGTACACAATTAAGCTCCTTTTATTATTTGAGTTACAACTTCTATTGATGTAGATATATATTAGTTAAACCCATACAACGCTTCGGGTCGAAACAAAAGAATTTTTTTTTTTTTTTTTTTACATTGCAAAAATAGAATACGTAGGCGTCACTGATGTATTTTCTAGTGGTAAGATAATTGTGCATGCGTAGCTATTTAGTTACGGTAAAAAAAATTGTTATCTAGTTATTTATTTCAAGATTATTACAAAACCTAAGTGAATTAGTTTTATATGAATTTTTAGGTTAAAGAAACTGGTTTGTGATTAGGAATGTATTAGCATCCTTAGCACATCTTACATAAGATAAATTGCATTAAATGGTATAGATGTGACTTAAAAATTATTGATGAGTTCCTAATCAATGGTTCATTTATGACTTAGAATAAAATTTATTCACATAAATAAATCTGACATTTCAAACTCATTATGAGCACGTATGCCCAAATAAAATTTTATAGAAAAAATTCAAGTAGGTGCTTTAAAAGGGTTCATTTATCTTGAAAGACAAAAGAGTTTTTCACAAATTGTATGTTGTGATGAAAAATATTCCCAATTAAAACTAGTAAATACCTAAAATAATTTTGGAAATTTTTAAGTCAACTTCTAGTGTTTAAATGTCAGCCTACTTGAAGATCAAACATTTATACCACAATGTTGACCATTAATTCTCATGAATTAAAATTTTCAGGGGCTATTGAAATATTGACCAAATTCTCATGAATTCAATCTACTAGTTATTAAATCTAAAAATACATGAACAGATATTTTTTGAATTTTTTTGTATATATAAAAAATGTTAAATCATGATCTTCCAATTCCTTTTAATTGTTCCCGTAATTATCTCATAAATTTTAATTGCATGAAATTGCAACACTTTCAAATTCAAATATCAGCTCTAATGTTCAATGCCTTTTACAAACAAGTCTTTAGTTTTCAACTTGTTCAATTTAATCATTAATTAGCCATTAAAATTTCAATTTCTTTTAATTTGGCCTCTAATTTTACCAATTTCTACCCCTGAAATTGCTCACCACTTACATGTTGGTCCTTGGTTTAGAAAATCCGCAATTAAGTCCTGAAATGGCTTTCTAACTTTAATATTTTTACAATTAAGCCCCTGATTTAACCAATTAAACCTTTTCAAAGTCTAATTTCAATTCCTAAACTTTTGTTTCTTTCAATTAACACCCAAATTGATTTCAAAAACTAATTTTTCTTGCAATTAAGTTCTCGATAAAATTAATTAAGCCTTCCAAAATTCTCATTGAGTCCTTACCCATCTAAATTTGTATTTCTTTACCTAGATAAAATATTTTCACCAGTGGGGCCTTTTGTCAGTCAGAATTGAGTTGCTCATTTTATCAATTTTATACAATTTAATTCTCAAACTTTTTCCCATATCATCTTGGTCCTCCACCATCAATCTTGGGCATTCTTTTTTACTTTCTTAATGTATTTTCTCTTATATTTTTTTAATTTTTTTATGTGTAGTAAAAAATAGGTAATAACAATGATTATTAATTTTAAACTTAAAATTTAATGTGCATATTAAATAAAATAAATTAAGGATTATATGCACTAATAAATGTTAAAAAATTGTTAACTCTACCTAAATACTAAGGTGTGAAGTTGAGAAACATACACAAAATAAGATATTTGTTCTTATATTATGGAAGCCCTTTAATTTATTTCACTTAATTATATGGCACTAGCTTATTTTTATATGAAGAGTAATAATTTAAATTCTATTGAAATAGATTACTTTGCTAGTATAAGTCTTATTTTTCTTATTACAATCTTTAATTTCTAAAAAAAAACTAAAATTGTGTTCAATTTTGTTTATTTAATAAAAAAACAAAGCAATCAGAAGACATGCCCTAAAAAAAGAATCCTTATGATTTAAAATAAGAATATAAAATATATATCTCTAACTAAATATTTTTTAAATTTTTTTTACCAGAATATTTATTTTTTAGATAACATTATATCATCACTCCAAAACCATGTTTTACTTAAAAAAAAATAGCATCCTAATATTTTTTATGCAATTGTATTTAAAAACATAAAAATACTACAACACTTGTGTGTTGTTGTGGGGAAATCTTTGGCAGTGTCACTAGACTTGCTCCAGTTGGACAATCTTGAAATCTCCAGATCTGACTCCTTGCCTAACCTGAGTTTCAAATTAATTTTTTTAAGGTTGACACGATATGACCCGATCAACTTGGCAAGTTTAAAGACAACCAGTAAAAACTAGTTTGACTTAAAAAAACTTAGGATGAAATTATTTTAAAAAAAATATTGAGACAACAATACCAGAATTGGTCTCAAGTAAACCCCTTAAACCTACAATCCAAGTCATGAACTCAAGTTTAACAATTATATTTTTGTTGAAACCATTACTTTTATCATATTTATTTTTTATTTAACAATATGATAAAAAAAACAAATAAAATTAAAAAAGAAGATCATGATGGGTTGTAAAAAAGAAATTATTGCTAATATTATTAAAAGACTACTATAATAGTCTTCTAAAAAAGGAAAAAAATGAATGATATTTAATAAAAAAATATCTAAAATCTATTATCAATTTTTTTTAAAAATAATACATGTAAGATATTTTATATTAATTAAATTTAAAGAAATTAAATTTTTATTTTAAAAAAATTAAATAAAAAACTTAAAACAAGTTGGGTACGTGGACCTTATGGCCCATCATGTTAAATTCATATTTACATTTGGACATGGACTATATAAAACCAAAAAAGCACATGTCTAAGCAAGCCATTAATTTTTTTGATCTTGGAGGAAAACAATATTTTAACTATTAAAAAGTCTGTGAAAGGTAAATAAAATTATTGGTCAACAGTTTTAAATTTTATTGATTTTATAAATAAAAAATATTTTTACTATATAATAAAAAAAATAAAAAAATTTTATACCTTCAAGCAAAGCTTTAGAAAAAAAAATAAAGGATAAAATAATTATTCCAGTGTAACAAACTTGGAAAGCACTATTTTACCTTTAAGCAAAGCTTCAAACATAAAAGGGTGGAGGGTAAAAATATAATTTTATTATAACTCAAGATATATTTCACTATATATTGGAGAAAATAAATTTTTTTTTAGTTAATAACTTTAAAGGATGGAATATGGTGGTATAATTTATTTATTTATTACTTTAAGGGCAATAACTAAAACAAATTAATTTATTAAATTTATCAATCCAATATAAAAAGCATCCATCCTTAAGGTCATTTCGATTGATATGCAAATTATTTTAAGATACTATAAATAGTAAGGTCAAGCTACCTGAGCGGCTCGCCTTGACCGCCTTCTAACTAGGTTGGGCTAAAGCCTATTAATTTTCAAGCAGGTTGCCTAGCCTAGCCTGAACCTTCGTTAGCAAACAAACTAAAACATCCCTTTTTTACTTTTCAAAAATCATTATTCACCGACTAAAAAAAAACTATTCATTTACTGTATTTTTTTTCACTTTGATGTTTATAAGACTACACCATTAAACAGTTTTATTGATGGACTAATTTCATCGATGACAGGAATAAAATCTATCGGTGAAATAATTACCGACTGCCTCACTGACGAAACACGTCCGTCGGTATACCAGTCGTCGGTAACTCTCATTTCAATTGCTAAGTCTGTCGCAAATAAAAAACACCAACTGACGGAACACCGACGGTCTTACAGATGGATACGCGTGCGCCAAAAAAAAGTTTCCCGCGGGAACATTACTGACAGAATAAATCCGTTTGCAATTTCAACAGTAATTACCGACGGATATTTCGTCGGTAATTATGGCATGGCTGGTAATTGTTTGCCAACCCTCTGTGAAATACCGACGGATAGTATCCGTTGGTAAATCCGTCTGTATGTAATCACCGAAGGAATCTATCCGTCGGTGTTCTGTCGGTGATTACGGCATGGTTGGTAATTGTTTGGCAACTCTCTGTCAAATACCGACGGATAATATCCGTCAGTATGTATTTAAAATATATAAAAAAATAATTTATTAATAGTAAAAAAACCTTAGTAAACAAATAAAAATGGATTAAACATTAAAAATATAAAAGTAATGTTAAATAATATTCATTACAAATTTAACGTGTTTAAAAAACAAAATTAAACTAGAATAGCGGCGGAGTTGGAGGAGGAGGAGGAGGAGGCTGGTTGTTTCCGGAACCATACGGCCAAAAAAAAGCTGCACAAGTATCGTTACCCATCTTTGATCTCATCTCCATGACTATTTGACGGAGCTCATCATAATTCATTGAGAGTTGTTGATATTGTTGTTTCAACGCAATGAACTCCTCAGACTGGGTATTCGATATTGATGGAGAGCTTCCAACAGTTGAGACACTATGAGCCGAACGCAAGTTTTCAGCCGTAGTGTTGGAAAGCCCGTAGACCCAATTTTTATCGGGTCCACCAGACGATCCCGTCTTCATCCATAAATCTGGATGGGTCGACGGATTGTCTCCATATCTCTCCCTTAACCGGCTATTATAGGTTTTCTGAAAATTCTGTCGGTAAAAAAATCATCAAATGCAATTCAAGAAAATAATAACTTACAAAATAAAATAAATGAACGAACATACCACGAAGTGCTAAGCATGGTTGTCTATGAACTGTTGCGCCCCCTTTTCGCAGTCTTAACTCCGCACATGTGTCTCTACAAACAGCTCCATAGGACCCGTTTCACGTTCAAGAGACGCAGCCTGTAAGGAAAAAATAGGTTGAAAGTTAAATATATTATAAGGAATAAAAAATTAATTAACGATATATTTCATTAAAATTAATCTTACCATCCGCTTTACATGTGCGCTGAATGGGACGGATCCGCTAGTGTGCGTGGTCACCAAACCATGAATTTGCTGGTTCCGGTTGTCGGCGCAGGACTGTGAGCGCCGTGAGAACCACTTTGAGGTCACGTGCTCAATTTATGCAGTCCATATTTCCCCCGAGATGAATGGCGGTTTGAATTCTTGCCAAACCGCCACCTCATTCCATCCTTCAAGACCGTTATCCCTCACATGTCTTTTTGATTTTTTTTGGTGTCATACCAAAAATCACGCAACCTACTTCCATAGTAACAAATTAGGATTTAAAACATAAAATTATAAAACAAAAATAAATATTATTTTTGATGTTCCCTAGTTGCCGCGTGATTCTCCCATACCCTCCTCACAACATTGTTGTCCTCCCTTTCCCACTCAAATTTGTGCTGTGTATATAAATAATTCATATAAAATAAAAATAGTACAAGATATAAAATTATAAAAATCATTTATTAAAAATAAGCTGGAAATTAAAAATTAACACCGACCTGAAATCGCTTAAACCATGCATCGATATTAGGTTTCCACTCAGAATGTCTGGAAATCTAGCTCAATTGAAACAATGGAATCTCCATCGATGATTTAAACGCCAATGTTATAGTCCTTATAGCCTCAATGTTTGTGAACCTGAAATTAAATAAAAGTAGTAATATTAATTAGTTCATAAATTATGTTCTATATATATATATATATATATATATATATATATATATATATATATATATATATATATATTTTAAATATGAAAAAT
>Ga0325411_1008676_pt1 | contig 10962 bp, 4 predicted proteins | sample PopdelMetagenome_13_FD_206181 | JGI IMG/M metagenome (GOLD analysis project Ga0325411, IMG submission 206181) | Populus deltoides microbial communities from Bellville, Georgia, United States - Xylem-PdIQD-R4 | ecosystem: Host-associated > Plants > Phyllosphere > Stem > Wood/Secondary xylem...
GAGTGGAAATTTATGTTTTATTTTTATTATTAAACAAAAATGTTTTGGAAATAACTATATATATCTCTGGAAATAGTTTTCTGTGAGACTATCCATCGAGAGTAGTAATTCATGTCCAACAAAATTAGGTGCACAGTTAAGTGTTACCCTCAAATGATATATATATATATATATATATATATATATATAGACAGGCACACATACACGCGCTTTCTTTTTGGCATGAGCTCTATACATGTTACATTCATGTGAGTAGGTAATTTGGAAACTATATATCAACTCAATCATTCTTGGCAATTGGCATCCAAAGTTTGGTAAATTTGTAATGCTAAACCTTGTTTTCAAACTCGAGAAAATATGGGTATTGATTTATCAGTATATTTTTAAATTGGATTCAACTACGTACTAAGTTCAGACAGACATAGGTCAAACAAGTTGTCATACCTAATATTCTTGGGTTCCGCTACATGTTAAATCTAAATAAATATAGGTTTGGTAAGCTATTAGACCCAATGTTCTTAAGTTCAACTACGTGCTGAGCCCAAAAAAATATGGGTATAACGAGCTGTCAGACCTAACATCTTTGAGTTCAGCTATGTGCTGAGCCCAAATAAATATAGGTCTCACGAATTGTGATAATAACATTATTGGATTAAGCTACACACTGAACTAAATGCATATAGGTTTGGTGAGTTGCTGCCAAACCCAACGTCATTGGGTTCAACCATGCACGGAGTCCAAACAGACATGGGTCTGGCGAGCTGTTAGACCTAACATTCTTGGGCTCAACACATATGTTATTACCCAACACCCTTGGGTTCAACTACTCATTGAACCCAAGTACTTAATGACGAGCTGTCAGACCCAACGTTCTTGGGTTCAACTACACACTTAACCTAAATAGATGTGGATCTGACAAGCTGCCAGAGCTAACTTTCTTGGGTTCGGCTATGCATTAAACCCAAGCACATATGAGGTTAGCGAGCTGTCAAACCCAACGTTATTAGGTTCAGCTACACGCTAAGCCTAAACAAATGTGGGTCTGGCGAGTTGTCAAACCTGATATCATTCGATTCAACTACATATCAATCCCAAATTCATAGAGGTCTGGTGAGTTGTAATACTCAACATCCTTAGATTCAAATACGCGTTGAACCCAATTACATAACGGGCTGGCAAGCTACTAGACCTAAGATCATTGAGTTCAGCTATGCATTAAGCTCAGATAGATAGGTGTAATATCTCACATCGACGGGTGAGGAGTTGGTTGTTGACCTTATTAATAGTGCTGGTTGCTAACTTGTTATATGCGTCAGAAGTGAGCTCGCATCACCAGGAACAAAACCGTGAGGGCGGTAAGACCCAAAACGGAAAATATATAGCAGGTTGGGCCAGGCTATTACGTTCGGTTATGCCAACCTCACTGGTTGTTCGGTTATGCCGACTGGTCGTCGGGCTCCTTAAGAGGGGTGGATTGTAATATTCCACATCGGCGAGTGAGGAGTTGGTTGCTGACCTTATTAGTGGTGCTGGTTGCTAACTTGTCAGACGCGTTTTGGGGTCATGCGTGGTCGCTAAGAACAAATTAGTAAGGGCGGTAAGGCCCAAAACGGACAATATATGGCAAGTTGGGCCGGGCTATTACTATAGGGATCTAGTAAGTTTCTATACCCAATATCATTGAGTTTAAATACGCGTTGAGCCTAAGTACATATGAGGCTGACTAGTTGCCAAACCCAATGTCATTGGGTTCAGCTACACGTGAAGCCCAAACAGAGATGGGTTTGACATGTTGTCAAGCCTAATATCCTTAAGTTTAGCAACACGTTGAAACCAAATAGACATGGGTCTGACAAACTGCTAGACCTAACATCCTTGGGTTTAGTTACGTGCTGAGTCCAAGTACATATGGGTCTGGCGAGCTGTCAGACGCAATGTTTTTGGGTTTATCTACGTACTGAGTCTAAACAGACACGGGTCTATCAAACTATGAAACCCATCATCCCTAGATCCAGTTACGCGCTGAGTTCAAGCAGATATTGGTCTCGCAAACTATTAAACTCACCGTCCATAGGCTTGGTATCATGTCAAGTCCAAGTGGATATGGGTCTGACGACCATTATAAGCCCCGTGTTGGGCTATGAAACTTTGTTTGTTTATTATTATGACTTTTAACATAAAAGTTTAATGTCAAGAATACTTATCTTTCTACACTTTTGAGTGTATAAAAATCTTCTAAGGGCCTACCATATTTCCATCGCCATTAATATTGTACAAGGGGTATTTATCCCGCATCAATGTGGTGTAAGGGATAATTGTCCCTTATTTAATATTGTGTAAGGGATATTTATCCCTCGTTATTACTAATAGGAGGAAATGACTCTTCAACCTCTCCATTCCAACAACATGACAAGATTCAAGTGCTATAAATACCCATATGAACCACTCATGTAAAGGGTTCACAATTTATATTCTCTAAGTATTCATATTTTAATTCTCAGAGCATTTATCATATAAAAACAAGAACAAACACTCTTGTTCTTATAATTTAAAGCTCATTATCTTATTTATTGCAATATCTTACTAAAAGTCACTGACTTTATCATCTAGAGGTCTCTAAACCCCACCAAAAGATATTGTTTTGCAGATGTTAGGCCTTCTACCACCAACCATCAACTTTGTGAGATTTGGAGAAAGGAATGTTGACATGAATGTGTGATTACTCATTGTCTAAACATTCAAAAATCTCATTTATGAGCAAATTAGATTTTAGAATATCATGAGGTACACAGTGAATGACAAGACCAGACGAATCATGAACAAATGATTTGAATGAACAAATAATTTGAATGGATTGATATTTATCGGTTCACAATCATATACATAGCTCAATGATCCCTTGTGTTATATATATTCTTTAAGCAAACATTTATCATTTTGATGATTAGATAACCCCTTCAATCGGCATTGCTCGGGTGGATATATGTTGTTTTCCTTGGCTATTTTGATCATGTGTCCTTGCATTGAACATCACTTCTCTCCATTGATGTTTCTTACTACTCCTTTTAGCATCAATTAGTTACATGCCCCGCGCGATGCCGTGGGTCAATTATTTTTTGCATTTTAAAAATAGCCAAAATCTAAAAGTGTTAGGTTTTTTTGCAAAGTTATACCCAAGAGTCTCAGGTTTGGTTACAACGCCTGACCCAAGAGTAATTTTTATAATATTAATAATAACATTAAACTTGGGTTAACTCTTAGCATAAAAGTGTCTGGACTGCAATACCAGACCCAATAGCATTGGACGTGGGTCTGACTGCAAGGTCGTGTCATAAAAGTGTGATAATTAAATAGATTAGTTAAAAAGAAAAAAAAAACCAACAGGAAGAAAAAAACTAATGAAAAAAAGAAAAAAAATATGAATTAATTGGGTCAACCCTTCAAACCAGGTTAACCCGTCATACCTTGAATTCGCATCATGAAAGTTTGATAATTAAAAAAAAATTAATGGGTTATCCCAGAATTAACTGGGCTAACTCGTCAAACCCGGTTAACCTGTCAAACTCGGAATCTGTGTAATGAAAGTTTGATAACTAAATAGAAAAAAATTTAACATTAACAATTTAAATTAAATAAAAAAAATTAATTAAAAAAAAAATAATAAAAGGCATCAGCCTTTTCACTGTGGACTGCACTGTGCAATCCACAGTCAAAAACATAAAAAAACTAAAGGCATCAACCGATAACTACTTAGAAAAAAATTTAATATTAATAAACTAAATTAATTGAATAAAATTAATTAAAAAGAAAAAATAAAAAAAAAACCTCTAAGAAGAAAAAAAAACTAAATAGAAAGAAATTTAACATTAACAAACTAAACTAAACGAAAAAAATTAATTAAAAAAACAAAAAAAGAAGCAAAAAAAATCTCAAAAAACAAAAAAAAAACAGCTAAAAAAACTTAGACAACTTAAAAAAAACCTAAAAAATTAGTGTTTTATTGTGAACTGTACTATGCAGTCTACAGTAAAACACTAATTTCTTTTAACTATTTATAATAATAATTCTCTCAATTATTGTACCTTCGCCTTTCCCTTTCCAAGGAAAAAAAGAAGCTTTGCTTGTCTCGTCCATTGATTATATAATCTCTGCTTTTTATAATGATTAAAATATCGTAACTTGTTAGCAAATGAATACAGGAATATAAGCCAAAAGCTTCATGTTAATATTGCGAGTGAAAATAGACGAGACATTTATGAAACTAATTAATACTAATACTAATACTAATTCTCATACTCATTATTACTATATTTATTGGATTTAAAAAAAAAAAAAAACAATACTGACTGTTTTACCGAATAAAACATCCATTGAATGCAGTATGGTGATGTAGGTTAGAAGAACGACTAGCCGTACGCAATATGACATTAATGTTATGACTGTAACCAGTAACTAAATAAAAGCTCAATGATTGAATTGAATTAAGGGGAAAACTTCACTTTTGCCTGCCATTCTTCCAAATTCCCTTTTGCGAACCCTATTTGATGAGTTTTTGATAGGTATATAAGAAGATTAGCTTCTTCTTTTTTTTCTTTTTTTTGAGTTTAATCATAAAAATGAGTAAAAATCATTAAATTTTTCTAAATCAAGACAATGTATATTAGAAAAAATCTCGAGTACGTTTTGTATTGTGGTAGTGATTGCTTTTCAAAGTACTTCTCACTTGAAAATACATTGAAATAATTATTTTTTTTATTTTTAAAAAATTTATTTTTGATATCAACACATTAAAACGATCTGAAAACACTAAAAAAATTAATTTGAAATATATAAAAAAATTAACTTTTTTTAAAAAACACATTTCAAACGCAAAAATAAATAGACTTTAAATCTCATACATCACATTTATATCTAAACAAGAACATTCAAAACAAATTATTTGAAAATCTTCATTGTGAATATGTATTTATCCTCTTAAAATATGTCAAGTATTTATATATATATACACACACACACTTTATTCTATTCCACATCCATTAATCTCTACTTTTCTTCGGTGGCCTTCCCAATTTCGACATCCTAGTGCTGCCCGTAATGATAATGGTTGGTGCTATCCATGAAGGCATTTTGTCTTAGAAAAAAAAAAAACACTCCACAACAACAATATGTATTATTACCATTAAGCCATTATAGTATTACCACAAGCAAAGAAAAAAAAATCAGAAGTATGACGATTTCTGTTACCGTTAGAAACTCTCGATATGAAAGGAAATTAAAAAAAAAATCGGCAACACCACGACACGAGTCAAGAACGCCATGAAGGAACGTTTTGAGGTAATTCCCTGTGTTATTGTGCAATATACTCCAGTGTTTTCTGTGCAGGAGGTTGTATGAGCTACAGACAATTTGAATTTCAAAGCAGATTGCTTGGTTTGACAGGCAAGGTCCAAGAGAGGCCGGATCACGGCACACAAAATTTCAGCATAAGACACCAAGAAATTAGTGGCTTGAGAAGATGATAGACTAAATGAATCAATGTTAATTCTTGGTCCCGCAAATTAAAACCATGACTTAGAGACAAAGATACCCTTTGCATGAAGAAGAGACAAATCGCAATTAAATCTTATAATTGCACGTAATTTGATTTACAGATAAAATATCTTAGAGAGGAGGGGCTAGCTTCTATTAGCATTTGGGTCGGCAGAACAGATAGCGTCTGGTAGGCTGTGTGTAGGCTCAAGCACGCGTCATTTGTAACTGCACACTGTGACTGACTCCCAGCTAATTCACGCCATGGTGAATGTTTATTACATGTGTATTTTTCCTTCTTTTATCCTCTTAATCTTGTTTTGCGTCTTAATTAATTTATGAAAGCTCACACAAAATCTTGATACGTAAGATAGTAACCTGTTGTGTAAGAAGTTGAAGCTGTGCGAAAATGGGAATTAGCGTGAAAGTATTATTTTGATATTTTTTAAAATAAAAAATATTTTAAAAAATAATCACTGAAATAGTAAAAAAGGAGCACAAAAGCTCCAATGAAATAAAATTAAAATTTACTTACAATCGATTATTTTAATTATTTTTTTCTTAAAATGATTTTGGCCTTCAAAAGATAAAATGCTAAAGGCCCTTCTTCACCTTATCCCCACCTGCAGACACCGGCTCCAAACGTGTGATTCATCTCCCAAATCCCTCATGTTTTGAAGAAGAAGAAGAAGAAGAAGAAGAAGGTGTGGAAGGTTTCTAATGCTATCCAGTACGACAATGCCTTTTGAACCGTAATACGGACATCTCGGAATTATTAGGAGTAATTATCTCAAAGAAGCTAATATTCCAGAATAAAAGACAAAAAAAATAAGTTTTATTAGTTTTATTGCGTAACAACTTTTTCACCCATTCTCACATCGCTTTCACCCTACATGAACTAATGCCATTATGATGCCAGTTAACTAGCACACAGGATCTCCCCCACTGGGCAAGTCAGTAAGCAAGCAAACAGATGAGAACGGAAGGAAAGAATTTTACTGCGGTAATTTTCTTGTTTCAATTCTATATAAACCAATGGCTTCTGGCTTGCTATCCATATATTATTTCCATCTGCTAAAAAGATTCTTCTCCTTTGGAAGTTTCAAGGTTTCCAAGGTTGAAGATAATGGATGTCCTGCATTTCCTGTTTGGAGTTTTTGGTGGGTTCTTTTAATTTCATCAATCTATCTCTCCTTTGCACTTGGTTTTCTTTCATCTTCTTCTTCTTCTTCTGGTTTCTGAACAAAATGTTTTCTTCTTTTTTTTCTTTGAGGGGACTAATCAATGGTTTCTCTCTGTTTCTTTCTCCAGGAAATGCCACTGCTTTGTTTCTCTTCTTGGCTCCAACGTATGCACCAGAACTTTTCGTTAGCTCCATCTCTGTCTCTGTTCAACACTAGCACACACATGCACGACAACACCTGATTGACATTTATAGAGTTTCTTGGTTTTGACAAGTTCGCTTTGTAGCTTCTAATGGCTGTTTTCAGTCCATGGGGAAGACAAGAAAGACTATCTTCCTCTCTGGCTATAGAAATGCCTTTTGAGCCATGATCAAATTTCTTCAACTTTAGGCTGTTTTCTTGAAAAATGATTCTCTTCTAAACCCATCCTTCTTTTCCTATGATCTTTTTTAACTTGCTGGATCTTCTATCTTGTTTTTCCTTTGCAGTTTTGGGGTGCTACTAGTTTTACCACTTTGTTCATATATTTCTGTATTTGGGTGATCGAGATTCAATGATCATTAAATGAAAACTTGCCTGATTTGTCAGAATAGGATAAAGTTAATGTGGATTATGGCTAATTTGTTGATAGGATAACGTTCAAGAGGATCATAAAAAGCAAATCCACAGAGCAGTTCTCTGGCATTCCGTATGTGATGACCTTGCTCAACTGCCTTCTTTCCGCTTGGTGCGTGCTTCTCGTTTCTTCAACCACCTCTTCTCTCTTTATTTCTTGGCTCTTGTGTATTACACCTTCTGAATTGTATTTTCGGTTCATCTTTAAAAGGGTATTCTTGTAAACCAACTGCTAAATATGAGCTGCTTTTGGTTGCCATCAACAATGAGCTCAAAAGACAAAAATTATAGCCACCTTCGGTACATCCTCAAACGATATACATTTGAAGCCAATCCAAGAAGATGCAATTCAGTGCGATGAATTTATTTTTATTTTTTTCCCAGTCTGCTATTGCTTTGCGGCTTAATTTACTCTATTTTGGTATATATTGGACACAACGAACAAAGCATGGTGCTGTTTTTATATATATCTTTTTTAATTGATGATTTAGGTGATCAGGTTTCATTAAGCTTGGTAAATAGGACAGGTGCAGCTTTTATTTTCTTGGGTTCATGCATTTTTGTCTAATCACTACCACTTAATCGTTAATTTTTATACTTCGTGGCAGGTATGGACTGCCTTTTGTGTCCAAGAACAATGTTTTGGTGTCAACAATCAATGGAACTGGCTCAGCAATTGAAACAATATATGTGTTGATCTTCATCATCTATGCACCAAAGAAAGAGAAGACTAAAGTCCTTGGCCTCCTCACTCTTGTGATCACCATCTTTACTGGCGTGGCCTTGGTGTCCCTTTTTGCTCTTCATGGCAACGCCAGGAAGCTATTCTGTGGCTGTGCTGCTGCTGTTTTCTCTATTATCATGTATGGCTCCCCACTGTCTATCATGGTAAGTCAAGTTACTCTCAATTTCTTCACTCTTTTGTGTAAGTTGCTCCATCAGCCGATTTGTTTTAGTTATTGGACCACTGCATCACGAGGTTCATTTTAGCTGCTCAGTTAGGCCCTTTTATGAAGTCATCAGAGAGTAGCTACTATTTGATATATTTTAGTGTACTCTGGCCTGGCTCTGTCAACTAATAACAAGTTCTTTTTGCTTATTTGTAAGATTGCTTTATCAGAGAGTAGTTATTTAGCTATGTTTTAGAAAGGTACATTATTTTCCTCAATCTCCTATGGTAGTCTGCACTAGAAAGGTACATTATTGTCCTTTGTGAGAGAAACAGAGAGGATATTTGTCTACTGCAGTGCTTCACTAGTCGATCTACTGGGATTAAGAAAATTACCTGACTGAGTCTGTGTTTGTCATTGCTATAGTTTTTATTATTATGGTCTGAAAAAATAAATTTAAAAAAAAGCTATTAATTATAGTTTTTTTAACTAAGATTTTAAAAAAGATATTTTTTAATTAAATTCATGAAAAATTATAATTTATATTAATTAAACAAATATTTTTATATTTATAGCTGAGATAAAACACAAAACACCACGTAGCATAAATAAACGGAGGCATAAAGTAGCATAAGGTAAACAAGTTGGGGAGATGCCAAATCCTTTGTCCTTTGGGGGCACCAGTGAGAGAATTCGTAGCATGGAAATGAAAATAATATTCCTTGTGATTCTAATTTGACAAGCTTACTTTTTTGTTATGACAGTTTTGACTCTGTGCTGTATAAATTACTGCTGACTTTCTGTGGTTTGGGACATGGTTTGCTTTCTCCAGAAAATTAGAAAAACTAGTTTTGTGAAAGGTTGTTGGGCTGTTAATGATTTCTTCTTCATCGTTTTCTCCTATGGAAGGGGAGATACAACATATGTAGAGGATAATATCATATCACACAAGATATTATAAGCTATACAGTGCATTTTTTGTAAGATGATTATATGTGATTTTGTCTGTACCTGCAGAGGACAGTGATTAAAACTAAGAGCGTCGAGTACATGCCATTCTTCCTGTCACTGTTTGTCTTCTTATGCGGCACTTCCTGGTTTGTCTATGGTCTGCTTGGTAGAGACCCTTTCGTTGCCGTAAGTTCCTCAATCTCCATGCTGCCTTGTACCTGATCAATTTACTCACGTTAGGCTAGCTAGCACGTTGGTGCTGGTGCCCCATTATTAGGTTCCATGTGGTAAACCCGGAATTAAAATTCTCGTGGAAAATATATATGCTTATGCTACCGTATATTACAGATCCCAAATGGAGTTGGCTGTGGTCTAGGGGCATTGCAGCTGATATTGTACTTCATCTACCGTAACAACAAGGGCGAGGCCAAGAAGCCCATCTCTACTCATTCACTAGAGATTGGTCCCGGAAAAGTCCACCAAGAGAAGAAATTGGTTGCCAATGGATCCCATGATGAACAAGTGTAGATGATTTCATCAGTGCGCAAGCTGCTTTATAATGCACAGGGACTGCCTCCTAGTTTACTTGTTACGCTTCAGATAACCTTCTTTGCTGAAAGTTTGATCACTTGTTAGGAGTCTTTGTTTCCAAGTTCGCTTTTAAACTCTCTTGTATTTTTGCTCTGCAACTAATGACAGCCCTACCTAGATGATGATACTATACAAACAAGAAGCAGGATGCTTTCGGCGGATCTTTTGGTTGTTGCGAATGTGGCTTGACTCTTGAGAGTTGAGACACCTCTTTGTCGCATTCTATTAATTCTAATGGATGCTTGCTCCTGTGTATCCTGGACGGTGAACGGCCATGTGGCCTTCACGTCATGGTCCATGGCATTTCCTTGAGAAAATTGCTCACGAAAAACTTGGTCTAGACAGCTTAATTTCCCAGCCCTTGAAATGATTGGTAGGACATTACCTGTCTGTTACTAAACATGAAAATGCGACTTCGCTTGCCAAAAATGGAACTGCTTTCGGTCGTGAACCAAAACGATTGCCAATATATGTCGTGGAGACAAAATTATGTGACCATGTGCAGCTGCAATAACCGGGGAACTGAAATTATCCTACCATGTGCAGGTGCAATAACTTCGGGCTCAACAGGCATTGAAAAATTATCTACAAGTACCAAAAATTAATTGAATTATGATCTATTTGATAACGCAAATAAGAGTGAACACTAAAAAACATTAATTAGGTATGTCAAACTCAAGATAACAATATTCTAGGATTTTCAATTATTCCTTCCTCTGTGAAATTTCTAATTGAATTTTTCAAATATATTTTTTTATTGTTGATAATCGAGTTTCTCTAATCTATTTATAAATATATATTTGTATCCTATAGATTCCTTAAGTTATCTTAAATATAGACTGAATAATTAATTCCTCAATTACGCAATTAATGATAATCAACCATATTTCTCGAGCAATAAATTTAGAAATATCTGCATAATCATAATCAGGCTACATGATAATCCTGAATATCATTTACAAATTGTGTTTATTCTTCTCTCTACTGTTAAGACATCGCCTCCCTTATAAAACCCTAAATTAAAACACAGGAAAAAAACCCCAGCTGCTAGCATAAAAAGCTTATAAATCCTTGGACCCTTCCTCACATGGAAAGGAAATAAATTTCTCAATCTGTCAAGCACTACTGCAGGTTTTTAGCTCTAGATTGCGGGCCGATTTTTAGCTCTAGATTGGACGAGGGAGATATGATAGATATAATAA
>Ga0325411_1008678_pt1 | contig 10962 bp, 14 predicted proteins | sample PopdelMetagenome_13_FD_206181 | JGI IMG/M metagenome (GOLD analysis project Ga0325411, IMG submission 206181) | Populus deltoides microbial communities from Bellville, Georgia, United States - Xylem-PdIQD-R4 | ecosystem: Host-associated > Plants > Phyllosphere > Stem > Wood/Secondary xylem...
ATACACATATAAAATCTATTAAATAAAATAAAAGAAAAAAATATCATGCAAGACCTCACATATTATAAATATTATTTAAAAATAAATATTTTTTATTTTTAAAAATAAAATTCATCTATTTAAAGACGTATTAAAATCATAGAGGAAGGATAATAATCAAAACATAAATAAAAAGATATTTTATTTTAAAAAAAGACATATTGAAAAGATATCAATTAAAATAAAAACCAAAATTAGGATTAAAAAAAAGAAGAAGCAATGATAGTCTGGGTGTCGCAAATGCATTAAAAAAATAGAAAAAACAAGCGACTTGGTTACATCCTTGATTGAGTTTAATAAGTTAGTTTTACTTTCATTAGACGATAAAAAAAATAAAATATACAATGATAGTAAACATATAAAATTTTTACATATAAAAAAGACCACGATAACTTGAAAAAAAACCCTTTAAAAGTATGAAATTAGATGAAAAATAAAAAATAAATAAATCAGTCCAAGTCAACTCGAGCTAGCGTGATAGACATGTAACTTGAGTAATAAGAGGTAAGCCAACTCGAGTTATCCCGTAAAACCCATGGCTCAAGTCATAAGACTGAGATAATATAATAAATTTTTTTTTTAAGAAAACCATAAAGCCAACTTCTTTTTTTTAAAATAATATCAAACGATGAAAAAAAAAGGTCAAGAAAAAGGATGTCAACTCACATAAACTTTTCAAACCCGTGACCCAGGTTATTAGAGCAAAAATACTATAAATAAAAGAATTATGAAACTTAATCCCCGACAAATCAAATGATGAAGGATAAAATTGAAAAAAAATCAATTACATAAAAGGATTTAAAATAAAAAAATAACAATTAAAAAAATAAAAGTGAAAATTAAAATAAATAATAAATAATAAATTAGAGGGCAGCCCAAAATTTTTTTATTGGAGAGTTAAATTGAAAAAAAAATTCAAAAACAAAAAAATTAAAAGAATGAAGACTAAATTGAAAAAAACAATAGAACATAAACTTAGATTAAATGATAAAACTAAAAACCAATAATTTTTTTTAAAAAAAGCAAATAGTTAGAAATCAAAAGAAAAGGACTAAATTGAAAAATATAATACATAACAAATTGAAATTGAAGAATTGAATAAAAAAATAATTTTTTTTATAAAAAGACCAAGAAAAAAAATAAAAATTAAAAGAATAACGACTGAAATTGAAACACAAAAAACATAAAAAAACTAAGTTGTATTTTTTAGGAAAAGAGAGAGAAAAGAAAGGAAAAAAAAACAGAGAAAAACTTACTAGCGATAAACCACCCTACCTTTATCAACACACATCATACTACGAGAAAGATGATGTGACAATGCTTTCAACGACACTATAGAAAGGCATGTTTGGTAATTGGAAGCTGCCAAACACATCACACAAAGAGCATGGACACCTCCCACGTGTTGGTATATGGAGAGCATACACCAATAACTTTTAGAATATTTTTATTAATTAATTAAAATAAAAAAACCAAAATGCTCTTTATTGGTGTGGAATTAACAAAAAAATGTGAAAAGATGAAAAAGTGCACTTATTTTTTCTTGAATCCTTGGGGAAAAAAAGCCTTTTATTGTTTTTTTTAAATGAAAAAATAAAAATACTTTTGATGAACAATTCTCATTTTTTTTAACTTTTAAGTTACTTGAGTTGTTTTACTATTTAAAATAAAATAAAATAATATGTATAATTATGAACAATCATGTAATGACTAATCAGCCATGAAAAAAAGACTGCAATAACTTCAACTTATTTAAAATCATTTTACTTATCAGTTTTTTTTATAAGTATATACAGTGATTTCTAGAGTGGTTGTTGATAAATACAAAATTAGCCCCGTCCTCTGCAACATCATTGATGGACGAAGGCAATATATTAACAAATTCAAGTTGAATTTGTGACCACTTGTATTTACAAAGTGCCAAGTGCCAAGTGGTGACTGGTTACATTTTCATAATCCAAATCTCCTCTCTTTGTACATAAATCCATAGCATGAATCTGGAGATGCTCGTTTCTTGGTGCATGAATCCAACAAGAGAAGGACAAGAGTATGCAACAGCTTTGTTCTAGCCTCACAATAACCCTATCAAAGACTTCTGCAAGTAATTCGCGTATTTTTATTTGGAAAGAGCATGGATCCGGAGGCTATCATCATTCACGGGTCACATTTCCTCAACTATGCTGGCAGCATACAGATAAAACAGAATTGTCATAATCAACTAGAGTCGTGATGCTTTCATCTTCCAAATCTCTTTAAAAAGCACACCATATGCAAGTCCTGGTCTTGCTTGATTTGACTGTTTCAGATCTAATACAAATTATCAACGGACACACGTTTCGTACAAATCATTCGAGATACACAGTAGGACTCTAACATTGACGCCGTCGACCAGCAATCAACAACCAGCTGTCATGTGATGGCTGTACCCTATCCTGGTAGAGGCCACATCAACCCCATGATGAATCTCTGCAAGTTGTTTACTGTCTTTAAAGAAACGGGATATTCTCTTAACTTTTTTTTTTTGTTACTAGAGAGTGGCTTGGACTCATTGACTCTAATACTAAAACTAGCACCATACGGTTTGCCTCGATACCGAATGTTATCCCATCTGAACTAGTCCGAGGAGCGGATTCTACGAGGCTGTGATGACGAAGATGGAAGGTTCGTTGGAACAGCTACCTGATCAAATTGACCTTCTAGTGACTGCTATCATAGCTGAATAGCTGATGCTGAGCTACCGTGGGCAATTACCATTGCAAACAAGAGGAATATCCCGGTGGCAACACCATGCATGCACGGTGTCAGCAACTGTATTTTCAATGCTCCAACAGTTTGCTCGCATAAAAAACCTGCCGACACTAGCCAAATTGTTAGATATTATTAATCTGGTTTCTTAACATAAATTGCTTCCTTGTTGCCTCTTCTCGTACTGATTTTTCTCTCATTATGCTGAAATGAATGGCATCCATATATTCTTTCTGACTCTGTCATTTGATTTTTTATTCCTTTGGGACTGGACGAATAGAAATAACTGATGGCAATTGGTATATGTTTTATATGCTTTCCTATGTTTTGATGATGGAGAATAGATTGTTTACCGCATCCAGGGAATTTCTTCAAAGCATGTAGCTGACCTTCGAACAATCTTCCGTGGACATGAGGCAAGAGTTATATATGCAGCTCACGTTGGAAAGCATTTCATGGGTGTCAAGAGCACAGTTTCTTCTAATCAACTCTGTCTATGGACTTGAATACCAAGTCTTCGACACACTAAAAGAAAAATTAGATTTACCAATCTATTCTGTTGGTCCTGCCATACCTTATTTGAACTTATGGTAAACTATCCCGTCACTACAGGTTCTGATATCACCTACTATTTCCAATGGCTAGATTCCCAACCTACACAGTCTGTTTTGTATGTGTTATTAGGACGTTTCCTTTCAATTTCCAGCAAGCAAATGGATGAAATTGTGCTGGGTTGAGAAATAGTGGTGTTTGATATTTGTGGGTAGCTCGTAGAGAAGCTTACGGCTAAAAGGTATCGGTGGGATAGGCTAATAATGGTGGCTTTGAAATAATTAAAGAGGATAAAATATACTTTTTTATTTTGTAAACAAGATGCTTACATATATTGTTAAGCTCTCAAATATACTTTTTTTTCCTAGTGTTTTTCTATTATATTTTTCACATACCATAGCATAAACTTAGCTGTCTATTTATACACAAATTAAAAGTATAAAAAATCAGATTTCAAGTGTGAATACAAATGGTTGGTGGTAGTGTGAAGATGGCTGACGACTACGATAGGTGGTTGTAGTTGGCGGTTGCCTTCATTGACCTTCTGGATTGAGTTTACTACAATAAATCTCCCCTTTAAACTCAATCAAGGTATGTCATGCCAATCATGAACTTCAATTTGATAAATGTCTCTCTTCAAAGGTTTTGTAAAGATATATGCAACTTGATCATTTGTTTTGCAAGATATCAATTCAACTTCTTTGTTCTCCACATGCTCTCGGATAAAATGATGACGTGTATCGACATGTTTACTTCTTTTATGATACACTGGGTTCTTTGCTAATACAATCGCTGATCGATTATCAACATAAATATCTGTAGGGATTTCTTGAGGAAATCCCAAATGCTTCAACATATTCTTTAACCATATTAAATGGCATACAACTGAGTTAGGAGCAATATATTCGGCTTTACAACTTGATAATGTTACTATCGATTGCTTCTTGGATGACCATGTGAAAGATGTATCTCATATAAAAAAAAAATCTTGTTGTGCTTTTCATTTCATTGAGATCTCTACCCCAATCACTATCTGAGTAGCCAATAAGATTGAAGTTTTTACTTGAAGTATAGGACATACCTTCATTTATCGTTCCTTTGATGTAACAGAGTATTCTCTTAGTTGCATTCAAGTGAGACTGATCTAGTGTCTCCATATATCTGCTGATAAGTCCTAATGCATAGAGTATATCTGGTACAGTACATGTCAAGTACCTCAAGCTTCATACTAAGTTTTTAAAGTAAGTTGAATCAACATTTCCTACTTTACTCTTCCTCAATTCCATTCCATTTTCAACTAGAGTTGATACCTGATTGCAGCTTTCCATCTTGAACTTTTCAAGAATATCTTTGGCGTAACTACTTTGAGATACAAAAATCTTTTTTTCTTTCTGCGTCATTTCTAAGCCAAGAAAATGTGTCATTAAACTAATATCTGCTATCTCAAACTCCTATACCATGCTTTTCTTGAAGTCTTCAAACATGGTAGGATTGTTGCCGGTAAATATCAAGTCATCAACATATAGGCATGCAAATAGTGTGCTTCCATCAGCTTCTTTTTTCACATACATTGCATGTTTATATGGACATTTTTCAAATCTATTTTCTTGAAAATACTTGTCAATTCTGGTAATCCAAGCACGTAGAGTTTGCTTCAAACCATAGAGGGCTTTCTTTAACTCGTATACTTCGCCTTTATTATCGACTTCAACGTATCCAAGTGGTTGTTCAATATAGATCTCTTCTTCTAGAAAGCCATTCAGAAATGTTGACTTCACATCGAGTTGTTAGATATTTCATCTATGTTGTGTATCTAGTGAGATCATTAGTCTGATTGTCTCTAGCCGGGCTACAAGAGCAAATACTTCTCCATAGTCAATGCCTTCTCTCTATTTGTAGCCTTTTGCCACTAAATCTTGCTTTATATCTTTATACCTCACCTTTTGCATTCTTTTTCGTCTTATAGACCCATTTAACACCTATTGCTTTCTGGTAGATTAGCTAGCTTCCAGGTATCATTCTTCTCAATGGCATATATTTCTTCATCCATTGCTTTTATCCATTTTTCTTCTGTGACAACTTCATTGAAGCTAAATGGATCACTATCTGTAAAGAAAAAAATAGAGTTGTATCTTTCATGACTTGTAAAATTCAAATGTCTAAGCCATAGGTGTTAGAGCCACTCTTCATTATTAGTGATGGCACTCAAACACTTTGTTGCATCATATTGCATATTTAGAGGAAACATCCTATTCTTGGACATCTTCACAAAAGCAATTAATCTCCTATTGTAGTCCTTGATTGTTAGATGACAATTCTTTATGAAAAGAATATAACCTTTCTCCAGAAGTTGACCTACACTTAACATGTGCTTTATGGCTGAAATATAGTAAACATCTGCGACGTAGCTATGATCGCCTTCAATGAAGCCATCACAGAAGAAAAATAGATAGAAGCAATGGATGAAGAAATACATGCCATTGAGAAGAATGATACCTAGAAGCTAACTAATCTACCAGAAAGCAAGAAAGCAATAGGTGTCAAATGGGTCTATAAGACGAAGAAGAATGCAAAAGGTGAGGTATAAAGATATAAAGCAAGATTAGTGATAAAAGGCTACAAATAGAGAGAAGGCATTGACTATGGAGAAGTATTTGCTCATCTAGCCCGGCTAGAGACAATCAGACTAATGATCTCACTAGATACACAACATAGATGAAAGATCTAACAACTCGATGTGAAATCAACATTTATGAATGCCTTTCTAGAAGAAGAGATCTATATTGAACAACCACTTGGATACGTTGAAGTCGATAATAAAGGCAAAGTATACAAGTTAAAGAAATCCCTCTATGGTTTGAAGCAAACTCTACGTGCTTGGATTACCAGAATTGACAGGTATTTTCAAGAAAATAGATTTGAAAAATGTCCATATGAACATGCAATGTATGTGAAAAAAGAAGCTGATGGAAGCACACTATTTGCATGCCTATATGTTGATGACTTGATATTTACCGACAACAATCCTACCATGTTTGAAGACTTCAAGAAAAGCATGGTATAGGAGTTTGAGATAATAGATATTGGTTTAATGGCACATTTTCTTGGCTTAGAAATGACGCAGAAAAAAAAGGGATTTTTGTATCCCAAAGTAGTTACGCTAAAGATATTCTTGAAAAGTTCAAGATGGAAAGCTGCAATAAGGTATCAACTCTAGTTGAAAATGGAGTGGAATTGAGGAAGAGTAAAGTAGGAAATGTTAATCCAACCTACTTTAAAAGCTTAGTATGAAGTTTGAGGTACTTGACATGTACTATACCAGATATACTCTATGCAGTAGAACTTATCAGCAGATATATGGAGACACTAACCACACTTAAGTGTGGTTCGATGTGCTTTAACACAATCTAAAGGAACTGAGGATTGGAGAAGGACTGCTATTTTTTACATTTACATTAAATGTGGAGATAAAGGGGGTAAGATCATCACAGATAGTGGTAGTTGTATCAATACAGTTTCCTCGAATAGTGTATCCCGCTTAGGCTTAAAGTCTGTTCCACACCTTAAACCCTATAGTGTGTCCTGGGTTAATGATACATCTATAGCGGTCAAAGAGAGATGTCTTTTTCCCATAAAGATCTTGGACTATTATGATGAAATTTGGTATGATGTAATTCCTATGGATGTAGGGCACGTCATTTTGGGTAGGATTTGGTTATATGATTTGGGCGTTACAATTTTTGGACAATCAAATTCTTGTTCATTTACTTTTCAAGGTAAAAAAATTGAACTTATTGGATTACCTCCAAGGTCTAATGATAATAGTCAGAAGAAGAATAAAGCGAAAGAATGAGGGCTTAACATAATAAGTCCAAGGGAGTTTGATAAAGACATTTGTGAGGAGTCTGTTGTGTTTGTTGTAGTGGTTAAGGAGATTGTAGAAGACTTTTTAGAAGAGCCACCTGAAGAGCTAAGAGAAGTGTTGAAAAATTTCTAGATGTTTTCCCTTCTGAACTACCTAATTTTTTACCCTCTATGCGTGATGTTCAACACGCAATAGATTTTGTCTCTGGTGCCACATTACCAAACTTGCCTCACTATAGGATGAACCAGAGTGAACATGCTAAATTGCAAAGGCAAGTATGTGAGTTGTTACAAAAGGGATTTATACGAGAGAGTTTGAGCCCTTGTGCAGTACCTGCACTGTTAACACCTAAGAAAGATTGATAATAGAGAATGTGTGTAGATAGTCGAGCCATCAATAGGATTACAATCAAGTATGGTTTTCCAATTCCTCAATTGGATGACATGCTAGTTATGATGGCAGGAGCTCAGATCTTCTCTAAGATTAACTTGAAGAGTGGGTATCATCAGATTAGGATCCGTTCGGGAGATGAGTGGAAAACAACATTTAAGACTAAGGATGGTTTATATGAATGGCTAGTCATGCCTTTTGGCCTTTCCAATGTACCAAGCACTTTTATGAGAGTAATGACACAAGTGCTTATGGCATTTATGGGAAAGTTCTTGGTGGTATACTTTGATGATATTTTTATTTATAGCAAAACCAAGGAAGAGCATTTCGATCATCTTATTCAAGTTTGTACCACCTTAAGAAAGGCAAGTTTGTTTGCAAATGTCAAAAAGTGTTCCTTCTTTACAGATCAAGTGTTTTTTTAGGGTTTATAGTGTCATGGAAAGGAGTCTCTGCTGACCCCTAGAAAGTCCAAGCGATAGTAGATTGGCCTGTACCTAAGACTATTCATGAGGTTCGTAGTTTTAATGGGCTTGCGACTTTTTATCGTCATTTCATTAAGGGATTTAGCACCATTATGTCGCTTATTACAGATTATTTGAAACAATGTGAGTTTAAGTAGAGTAAAGGAGCTAATAGGGCATTTGAGGAGGTAAAGAAGAAAATGACAGAGGCCTCAGTAATGCGGTTACCTGATTTTACAAAAGTGTTTGAAGTTGTGATGTTTCGGGAGTTGGCATAGGTGGAGTACTTAGTCAGGAACGTCACCCTGTAGCCTACTTTAGTGAGAAACTTAATGATGCAAAACAAAAGTACTCAACTTATGATAAGGAGTTTTATGAGGTGGTTCAGGCCTTGCGCTATTGGCGCCATTACTTGTTACCATAGGAGTTTGTTCTTTACTCCGACTATGAGGCCCTCTGCTATTTTAACTCCTAAAAAAAGCTCAATCACAGGCATGGTCATTGGGTTGAATATTTGCAAGCATACTTATTTGTTTTAAAACATAAATCTGGAATAGAGAATAAAGCTGCAGATGCTTTAAGTCGTCGGGTAACGCTGTTATTTGTAATGAGTGTTGAAGTCACAGGATTTGAGAGACTCAAAGAGAAGTATGAATCTTGCTCAGAATTTGGTGAAATATAATTGACATTGAAAGATGAGAATCACCGTGTTATAAATGGTTATCACCTCCAAGATGGATACTTATTCCAGGATAATAAACTTTATATTTCGAAAACATCCGTGCGTGAATTTTTGATATGGGAGATTCATGCTGTAGGTCTCTTAGGATATTTTGGAAGGAATAAAACCATCGAAGAGGTGGAACGTCAGTTTTTATGGTCTAGTTTGAAAAGAAATGTTGCCAAATTGATAGGTCAATGTCGAACTTGTCAACTAGCTAAGCATAGAAAACAAAATACTGGTTTTTACACCCCATTGCCCGTTCCCACTTGCCATTGACAAGATGTAAGCATGGATTTTATGCTTGGGCTTCCATGTACTGCAAAGAAACATGATTCTATTTTTGTGGTTGTCGACCGCTTCTCTAAGATGGCTCATTTTATTCCTTGTACTAAGACCACAGATGCTTCCAGAGTTGCAAAACTCTATTTTGACGAGATTGTCAAGTTGTATGGTCTTCCCCAAACCATAGTTTCGGATAGGGATGTTAGATTTACAAGTTATTTATAGAAAACCCTTTGGCATATGGTGGGAACCAAATTGAAGTTTTCTACTGCTTACTACCCCTAAACTGATGGTCAAACTGTGGTGATTAATAGGAGTTTGGGCAACCTTTTAAGGTGTCTAGTGAGTGATCATAATAGGGATTGGAATTTGATTCTTCCTACTACCTTGTTTGCCTATAATAGCTCTATCAATAGGTCAATAGGCATGAGTTCCTTTGAAGTTGTACATGGTTACAAGCCTAAGAAACCTTTAGACCTTCTTCCCATGTCCCTTCATGCTAGAGTGTCTAAGTCAGCCGGGTCTTTTACACGTAGAATTCAGGATTTGCATATTGAGATCACTAAACAGATTCAAGCTAGTAATGCACAATATAAACTTCAAGCTGATTTACAGACGACATAATGAGTTTAATATGGAAGACTATGTTATGATACGGATTAGACCCGAGCGGTTTCCTTTGAGAGCTAATTGAAAATTGCATGCACGTAGTGCAGGCCTTTCAAAGTGCTACAACGGGTTGGTCCAAATGCTTATGTTCTTGATTTACCACATGATTTTGGCATTAGCTCTACATTTAACATTGAGGATCTAGTTGCATACCATAAACCACTTTCTATTTCAAATGATCCATTTGAGATACCACTTAACTCCCCTCCTGATGATCCTATTGAAACCTCTATCCCTTTCACCTTGACATCAGCATAAAAGGATAATATTGATGCTATTCTGGATGAACAAATTGTTTTTAACAGAAATTGTGAGGTTCAACGGTTTCTAGTTCGTTGAGTGGGTCGACCTGACTCAGATTGCGCTTGGATTACTAAAGATACTTTGCAGCAGCTTGATCCAGATCTTTGGGAGTACTATTAGAGTAGGCCAATGCTACACTCTATAGGATCGAGTTCCTCTAACCCCGGGAGAGTTGGTGGGGACACCAGACCCACACCACAAACTACACGAGTATATGGACGGAGACGACGTAGGATGGCCCAGCCTGCCATGTTTTGGTTGAGAGATTAAGCCCATTTGGGCCTATCTCATTGTTATTTTATTTATTTAGCCCATTTGGGCCTGTCTCATTGTTATTTTATTGTTTATGTTAAACAATTTGATTTGATGGGCCGAGCCCAATAGCGAGATGTTTTAGGGTTTACTATATATATGTTCCTCTGTCATTTTGTGAGGGAGTTTTGATGATTAATGAAAAATTTGCAGACTTTGCATATCTTCAATCCCCATTCTTCTCTTTCTTTGCTTTCACTTCTCAGCTTCTCTCTAAAAGCTTCTTTCTTTTCTTACTTTAATTCTTATTATTTATTTCCCGCATCAAGACAAAGCGCCCAAAGGAAGAAGATGACTGAGCCACATGCACACCATGGAGCCGTCTAAGTAAAGCCAAAAGTCGTGTCGTCTAGTTGTTAGCCAAAAAATATCCTGGTTCAGCCCTAGCAGGTAGATCAATGCGGGTAGCTCGTAGAGAAGCTTACGGCTAAAAGGGAGTTGCGGTGAAAAGGAGATAGTAGAGTCATGGTGTAATCAATTGAAGGTCTTGTGCCATTCTTCTGTAGGGGGGTTTTGGACACATTGTGGGTGGAATTCGACTCTTGAGGCTGTTTTTTCAGCGACACCAATGGTTGGTTTCCCTTTATTTTTCAATCACGATCCCAATAGTATGCAGA
>Ga0325411_1008679_pt1 | contig 10962 bp, 9 predicted proteins | sample PopdelMetagenome_13_FD_206181 | JGI IMG/M metagenome (GOLD analysis project Ga0325411, IMG submission 206181) | Populus deltoides microbial communities from Bellville, Georgia, United States - Xylem-PdIQD-R4 | ecosystem: Host-associated > Plants > Phyllosphere > Stem > Wood/Secondary xylem...
ATAATAATAATAATAATAATAATAATAATAATATTAAAATTCAAATAAAAAATTATAATAATATTTAAAAACCATGTCAAAATTAAATATTAAGTGAATCTAGTAAATGTTTTTTGGAGTGCCAAAAAAAATCAAAGAAAAAAGGAAAATAAATAAGTTAACAAACGGTCAGGCCTAGAGCTTGGTCCACACGTGCATAACAGGCCAGACTTGCATGTTTGGCCTTGCTTGAATTTCTTTTTATCAAAGGGATGGACAACATGTCACTTGCTCCTTGTTTTTTATTTTTAACAAAAGAAATTGTCTATCACAATTAAGAAAATAGATGCAGTGCCCTACATTAGATACTACAACTTGCACCCACCCCACACGCACTCAACCAAGTGAGCCTTGATGCAGATTTTTTATTAAACAATTAAAAAATATATATATATTAAGGTTTTTCACTATTTATATAAGCAATTACGCATCATAAGAAACCCTAGTTCTTTTAGAGAGTTTAGGTAATTAACATTTCTTTCTTGTATTATTATTTCAAGTAAAAAAAATTTAAAATAAACTTTGTATGAAAATATAAATTTGGTAATAAAAAATATTAAGTAATAAAATTTTAAATTTAGGTTTCTATGTGACCTTTTTTGGTAGAATTATGTGTTCTTGTACTTGTTGTCTTTCTTATGTTGCTTCATTTGCATCAGTTGGTGTTAGAGCCTAATGATCCCAAGTTATTACTTGTTGTGTGTTGCAATCCCATGTAATTTATTTGTTTTGTGTTATAAAATAATCATGGTTAGAAGAGGTCATAAATTAGAACATGTTAAGATAAAAGGGGATGAGGAGGTTACCTGTTGGGAAAGTTTAATCCAAGAGCTGGTGATAGAAGACATGTAAAGATAAATATGATGATAAATAGATATGGTGATATAAGATATACAAAGATAAATTGTAAAATTAATCTATTAGTCGGTGGAGATGAAAAGCCTAAAGGATCGTGAGAAGATTAATCGTAGATCTATAACTAGTTTTGAAAACTCGTTTCAAAAGCATAAGCATAAGAGGTTCTTTTTTATCAATATAAGTATCATGGATATTTTTGTAATCTCATTTATAATGAGATAGATGTGGATTGATATTATCCATCAATTTATTATGTTTATTTTGATGATGGTTAGATTGGTGGTAATATTATAAATAATGACAGTAATAGTAGTGATGATATCATTGATGGTGTTCTTATTAATAAGATATAGATGAGTGCAAAGAAAATATGGAAAGTGCTCAACAAAATAAATTTTTTGATTTAAACTATGTTGATTTTTTTTTTCTTACAAGGTTATGTTATCACAAAGGTAGATGTGTTAAAGGGTTATATGAACACAATATATATTGATGAAGCAATTTTGAGGTTTGCAATTTATTACTTTATAAGCCAATGGAAAAGAAATAATATATCAATTGTTGTTTTTTACATGAATTTTAAGATGAATGAATTGGAGTTGATATCTAAAATTATTATATATTTGAAGAGAAGAAAGAAAAAGGATTAAAGAGTTTTTATTGGACATCCATGAGATCTAGGCAATTTGAACTTGATGTGACTTCTTTCTGACCTGGGAAGACTGAAGCATAAGATTCTTTGTTTCTAATTTTTAGTCTTATTATTGCACATAATTTTGCATCCGACTATTAGATCATGCTAAAATTTGATTAGGGAAATCTAGAGGCCTTGTTTTTTATATGGTTAAAATTTCATAGTAATAGGTGTTTGATAAGGCCTTCCAATAATAACTATAAATTACTAGTCAAGATTATTTTTTTCCTAGTTGATCTAGGATTCTTTTTTTATTTGAATTAGAACTCTTTTATTATTTTTTTATCTTCATTTAATATTTTATATCCTAGTTTGTTTACGACTTTTATTACTTTTCGTTTATTTTTAGGTTTTGCTTATTGGTTTAGGTAAGTTTGTAGGTTTATTTAAAAAGTTATAAATCTTCTAGAGAGATAAATTATCTAAATAGAAAATATTAAATAATAATTTTTTTTATTAAGGTTTCTATGTGATCCCTTTTTCATCTAAATTTTATGTTATTGTGCTTGTTGTCTTTCTTATGTTGCTTTTGTTTGCATTAATTAGTGTCAGAGCCTAACCGTCTCAGATTATTGCTTGTTATGTGCTGCAATCTCATATTATTTTGTTTTCTTTGTGCAAGTAAATAACTATAACTGGAAGAGATCACGGAGCCAAACATGTTCAGGTAAAAAGGGATGAGGAGGTTCCACCTTATAAGAGAAACATTCAAGAGCTGGTGAAAAACATGCATAGACAAATAGAAAAATTAACCCATTAGTTGGCGGAGATGAGGAGCTCGTGGGATTATGAGAAGAGTGATCACGAATCCATAACTACTTTTGAAAACGCCTTTTAAAATCATGAGTAAAGAAGGTGGCTTCTTAATCGAGATGCATATCTTGTTGATTTTAATGATCTCATTTATAGTGAGATGGATGTGGAATGGTATTCTCTATTAATTTATGATGTTCATTTTAATGATGATTATGTTGATGATGATATCATAAATAATGATAGTGATGGTAGTGATGATATCATTGAAGGTATCCTTGTTCATAAGATAGAGGTTGAATGCAAAAAAAACATGGAAAATGCATAACAAAAGAAGTTTGATTATTTAAATTATGTTGATTCTTTTGATTATAAGGTTAATGTTATCACAAAGGTAGATGTTTTAAAGGTTATATGGAAACAACATATTTTGATGAAAAAAGTTTGAGGTTTGTAATTTATTACTCTAGAAGCCAATGGAAAAGAAATAATATGCTAGATGTTAATTTTTTATACAGATTTTAAGATTAAAGGACTCAAGTAGATGTCTAAAATTATTATATACTTAAATAAAAGGGAAAAGAAAAGGTTTGAGAGTATTTATTGGACATCAATGAGATCGAGACAATTTAAACTCGAGGACAAGTTCTTTCCAACCTAGAGAGACTAATAGAGGAGATTAATTTTTTCCTAGTGCATACTCTTATGTTATTGAGCATAGTTTATTATTCGACCATTGAATTGGATAGAAATTTTACGAGAAAATTCTAGAGATACTGTTTTTTATAGAGTTAAAATTTCATAGCAATTGGTGTTTGGAAAGACCTTTCAATAATGTCTAGAAATTACTTGTCAATATTTGTTATATTTTTCTAGTTGATTTAAGATTTTTTTTATAGCGAATGAAACTCTTTTATGATCTTCAATAATATCTAGAAGTCACCGGTTAATGTTTGGATAAATTTCTAAAAATAACATATTTAATAATAAAATTTTGAATTAAAATTTTTTTATGACTTTTTTAACAAAATTTTGTATTCTTATACTTCCAATATTTTTTTTGTGTTGCTTTCCTCTTCATGACATATCTACTAATTAAATTTACTCGTTTTGAGTGATGAAAGTGCCAAAGTCTTATATACATTTAGCACATTATATAGCATAGAAAATGTGGACTAGTTATTAGTATTGTTTTTGACATTCCAATTATTTTGCTCGTTTGTATTACGAGTTTCAACCATTTCCCCCACGCTCTCTCTATATCTCTAAATTTCTGCTTATATAGACTTGCAATAAACTTTTCTTTGCAATGACCAGGTCTTTGGCCCTCGATACAGACTCTATAAAACCGCGTTTCTTTTCTCTCTAATTATAGCTACCCTCTCCTCCTCCGCCTCCTCCTCCTCCCGCCGGACCCCTTAAAAATGGCCAAAAACCAACACTCACTAGCTACAATAATCCACCTCTAAACATCACTTGTACCACCATGAAAGTAGTATCGTACCATCCCACAAACCATTTTTTCTATGGCTTGTGGTTTGTTTAAACGTCATCTCTTTTCCTACCTCATATTTCTTTCTCCTTTCATTCCATTCGTTTTTTCACTCTCAACCGTGTCAATATCTGAAATTTCTAACCAAACATTGGTGTGTGCATTAACACCTGCCCGTGGTACCAAACAGGACTCTTTTCTAAACTGTTCAAGTTTTCCTGGTGGAATCCAAACCTCCTTGAATCCTAGTACTTCTTTTTCAGCTATAGTTGGTGGAGAGGGATTCCTCTGTGGTCTAATATCCTTGCCTCGGTCTCCTACTAATTCGACTTTGGTTTGTTGGAGATTCCCAGTTAATGGTACTAAAAGGTCCTACAAGAGAGTTTATCATGACCTGGCTCTCAGTCAACTGGAAGCAGGAAAATCTTTTGCCTGTGGCCTAATTAATGTCACTAATCGCCTCGAATGCTGGCCGCGGCGAAAGTTCAACTCTAGCAGTATTGCTCAGGGATTATCAAGTATTGCTGTTGGAGAGGATTTCGTGTGTGGGATATCGGAATCCGGGAGTATTACTTGTGGAGGAAGTATGAATAATGCTTTCGCTGGTAATCTTAAGAGGAACTATTGTGCTATTGCTGCCGGGTTTAGGCATGCTTGTGCTATAAATTCCCATCATGAGATGGATTGCTGGGGAAGTATGGCTGGCGAGAAGCCGGAAGGTGAGTTCATATCAATGGCCTTGGGGGAGAACCGTAGTTGCGCTCTGCGGACTAATGAAACAATAGTTTGTTGGGGGCAAGATAATTTTAGTTTGCCGGAGACGTTAAAGGAGACTTATTTTATTGCTATTGAAGCAAAGATAAATGTTTTCTGTGGAGTTGAGAAATCAAATTCGTCCTTGTATTGTTGGGGTAATGAGATTTTCAACTCCAATTTACTGGTATTTGAGAAAGTGTTGCCAGGCCCCCGTAGAAATGATTGTCCTGATGCTATCTTAGAAGGATCTGGCGGATCGTGCCCCCAATGCCAAAATATTTTCCGGCATTGTAAGAGCAATAGCAATTGTAGTCCACCTCCGGCCGTACCGCCTCCAACGCCAGAACCCCATCAAGGGAGGCGAAGGAGGTGTAATAAATGGAGCGACAAAATAATAGCTTTTTTTGTGGTGGGATGTGGTGGATCCCTCGTTCTATTGCTAGTCATTGGATTCTTCCTCTTCAAGTATTGCAAGTGTAGAGGCTGCCGGATCCATGATTCCGGCCGCTTGGATGGTGCCGGGACAGGAGCCCATGTTGAACAGGGTGGTGCTCCAAGCCGACCTCAAGCCCCTCGAACTGAACAAGCATCACCAGCCTTAGAGAAGCGGCTAAGCGAGTTGGCTAGCATGGGAAATGCAGGTCACTTGGAGGTATTCTCTTTCCAAGTTCTACTTAAAGCCACCAACAATTTCTCACGGGATAAAAAAATTGGCACGGGAAGCTTTGGTTCAGTTTATCAGGGCACATTAGACGATGGGTGCGAAGTAGCTATCAAACGAGCTGAAATATCAAACACTTACTCATACTCTGTTGGAACAAGGCGTCAAGAGGACAGGGACGTTGCATTTATCAATGAGCTTGAATCCCTTTCAAGACTTCATCACAAGAATCTTGTCGAGTTGTTGGGATTCTGCGAAGACAGTAATGAGCTGGTACTAGTCTACGAGTATATGAACAATGGCACCCTCCATGACCATCTCCATAAGCTTGAAAGTTCACCCTTAATGTCATGGACTGCACGCATCAAGGTTGCGCTAGATGCAGCCCGAGGCGTAGAGTACCTTCACAGGTACGCAGTGCCACCAATCATCCACCGAGATATCAAGTCATCAAACATATTGCTTGACTCCACGTGGACTGCCAAGGTGTCTGATTTCGGTCTATCTTTGATGGGTCCTGAAGATGAAAAGTCACACCTATCGCTTCTCGCAGCCGGCACGGTGGGTTATATGGACCCAGAATATTATATACTCCAGCAGCTGAGCACGAAGAGCGATGTGTACAGTTTTGGAGTGGTGTTGATGGAGATACTGTCGGGGTACAAGGCCATACACAAGAACGAGAATGGGGTGCATAGGAATGTGGTTGATCTTGTTGTTCCCTACATTGTCCAAGAAGAAATCCATCGAGTTTTAGACTCGAGAGTGCCGCCGCCAACACCATTTGAAATAGAGGCAGTGATACGCACAGGGTACTTAGCGGCAGACTGTGTCACACTTGAAGGTCGAGATCGGCCATCCATGACTGATGTTGTAAGTAGCCTAGATAGAGCACTGGCTGCGTGCTTGCCGCACCCATCTTCGCTTTCGCGGTCCACAACCGGGTCTTCGATATGAGAGACTACAACCGAAAGCTTTGATCACGTATATAACAAGTGCCCGGCATCAAGAACCTGCCATGAAATAGTCCTCTACTTTTGTGTATAGTACTGATCTAAGCCATTTCTTTCAAACACATGGATTTTTTACTCTTATTTGTTGATCGATTGAGGCAAAAAGTGTATGGTGATGTACGTAACGCAAAATCATTACAGTTTCTTTCCTTCAAGGATTCTTTCAACCTTCAGCTTTTGAATTTACTTCCTCGTTGCGAGGTCCGAGAGGAAAATTCTAAAATTGAAGAATCAACACATGATGCACAAAAGAATAGTCAACTTTTTCCAGCGTGCCATAACCCCGCCAAGGGGTGGGCGATTTCAACCCTGTTTTCTTTGCCCAGCTGAATTATTTAGACGTAATCAAAAGGGTTTTCTACAAAATATAGCTAGGTTATAATAATGGAAACGCTGATACTAGCCTTGTGGGTCAAAGAAGACTACACTATGAGGACTTGCTGACTTAATGTAAAGATGGGCAAGTACAGGCTCCCATCAACATCCATGAAGCTATCATCCAGAATAGAGCTATCTTTCCAAGAACATTCTTTACTCCACAAAATTCAAAGTTTCGACGGGGCAAAATGAACACGTGTCATTATTTGTAAGCACAAGGATACGTTACCCGTAGGCACAGAAAAGGAGACCAACATATGCAACGCCTTGCTTACCAGCGTAAGTAAATTATTCGTCCTTGGGAAAGAATTGCTTGAAGAGCAGCTTCATGAAGTTGTTTAATTTTTTCCCACTGTATTTTAGCGACTAAAACACAAGTTTTTGCACAGTTCTATTGGTTTCCATACAAATGAAATCCAAAAGTTACACTTTAAAGAATAATTTAATAATAATAACCAAAATAGAGTAGTCAAGCATGTGGTAGCTCTAGGAAAGACAACATAAGGGCACTTAGTCCGCGGCTACTTGGTTGAAACCACATTTTTTCTGGTAGAAAAGCGTCAAATTGATGTTTTTCTAAGCCTTGCTACTTGAGCATTTCTTGAGGTTGAGGTATATAAACCTGACAGAATGGGCTGAAAAAAACAAGGGCTGAACAACTATACCAGTTTTCACAATTCCTGATTCCTGGCTATTGGTTATACACCAGCTCTTCCCTCCATCTATGCAGCCAGAGATCCTGAAGTCAACTTCTGATCCTCAAATAGTTTTGTGAGCGCATCATCAATTTGTGCAAACACATCTTCTTTGGGAACATTTCCATTAACCTGAAATCAATAAAATGGCCCTCCAACTTAGATTTAATAATAGTATTATACCAGTTGCATGATCCACCAAATCACACACCAGTTCTTCCCTTCTTCTTTTTTTCTCTTTATTGATGATAATCTAATCACTCAATAAGCAGATATCCCTCCCTCATCAAGGACATGCAAGACAAATTGCTTCAGCATAACTCAAAATAATACAGAACAACTCTTTTCATTTTACTTTTTATTTCATATTGTTATTTAGCACAAAAAAAAGCAGAAAAGAAGCCCAGCTATTATTGCTGGCATCAAATTAGTGGCAGTAAAAATATGGTTACACTAGAACACTAGCACTAATATCTACCAACACTATCGTATACTTGTTGGGTGTTTCCTAGTAGTCTCAGCATCAACTTATCATGAGCTGTTCAACAGAATGAATTATTCACAAAATAGTGACAACTGATATCATTAGGATAGCTGGGATGAAATGGTAGAGTAGTCAATTGAACCCACGCACAGAAATAATATACATATATATACATATAGAGAGAGAGAGAGAGAGAGAGATTTTGTCACATGCCTTGAGTGTAATGTCTTCATACATTGAAAGTACTGCCTCCACATTTTGATGATGAGTTTGCAAGCGCAACTTCACCTAAATAAAGCCATATGAAAAGGGAAACAAATATCACTTGGCAATATTGATCCAAAGCGCTTACTGAAGCCACAAAGAAGACAGAATCCTATGAAGTAATAAGAATCATAGGTACACAGATTAGTTCTGAACATGCCTTTTCTTCGGTGTCATCAAATCGTTGGGTGAGCCTGGCAGCAATTTCTTCAGTCTCAGGGGGGGAATACTTCAGGTGGTATATCTTCCCTGTAACAGGGTCTAATCTACGTCCAACCACTCTTTCAACAAGAATCTCTTCGTTGACCTGCAAATCAGTATTCATGAGATTGGCTGAAGGGAAAAACTCAATCTTAATATTTAGAGTTTGAAATCTACCCAAGAATGTGAGGATACATCAGGGCCATTAAATTGATAAATCAATTCTTTCTTCTTCATGACATCTTCTTTTAGTTTGACTTCGATAAAGTATCCTATATTATTTTAAAGTTACACGAAAATCAACAAAGTAGCCACTGAGAAGAATATCAGCATGCAAGTTCACATTCTCCTCTTCCTAGCAAGATAAGGGAATGTAACAGATAACATGCCAGCAGCAACAAGAATTCTTACTTCTAGGACAATAAAAAGATCAGGTTGGAAGCCAAATTCTTTCAGAGCAGTTGCCTGCGATAAGCTCCTTGGGTATCCATCCAAAAGCCAACCATTTTCTTGAGAGTCTGGCTGCAGCAGACGGTCCTTCACCATCTACAAGATCAGATGATTGAATGAACAATATGAATGCCTCGAAAGGAAGGGAAGAGGAGGAGGAGGAGGGGGGGTGTTTACACCATGCCTACCCTACCATGACAACTATTTCATTTGGGACCAACTGTCCTTTCTCCATGTATTCCTTTGCTCGCTTCCCATTTTCACTCCCTGAAGCAATTTCTGCCCTCAGCAGGTCTCCAGCAGCAATATGCACCAAACCATACTGCATTTATGACGATGACTTGTTGAATCTGTTTTTTCCTCACCAGCAATTGCAAATTGAGAAATCAAGCAGAAAATGCTTTAACTTCTATCAGAAAATCCCCATAAAACCAATGGGAAGCAAAAACCATATCCAATCTCAAAGCAGAATTTCAAAGAATTGTATTGTTTATCTAAGTAATCACGAATGACACGGTGCAATAATTTCAACTGCTTGAGCTCAGCTTGCAATTGGCTTATCTGATTGCGTGATCAAGCTGCTTGCACATTAATCCGAGCTTTAGCAGAAATTAAGTATGGCATAGTCCTCCATGCCATAATTGAGTTTACTACAACTAGCCAATTAAGTGTTTCATATGAACAACTACTGACAACTGCATCAAAGAAAAATAGGTGATTCTTATCATAGATAGCCTAACTATTGTGGCAAGCAAGCCAACATATTGATGATAGTGACTACATAATCTGCTCATACACAAATACTTCAACTTGCTTTGGAATTATGCCCTGGCTAAGGAAGTTAAGAGGGAATTGATTTTAAAGTTTCAACTAGAAGATCTATCAAATTGGTTTAATTGTGTTTCTGTGAAATAGAAATATACCAATCATTGGGAACTAGTGAAACTATCAAGCAACTCTCCAACAAAACTGAGTTTTCAAATGAAGAAAATACCATATTACATAAAGTAAAGTTTGAGATCAAGTTAGATTAGCATAGAGACTGAGTCCATATAATTTCAAAAGGTTGACGGATCTCACTAACTAATGTTGAACATCCTTTTCTTAAGTGATACTGGACTTGACTAAGCATGAGCAACTAAGCCAAGCTGTTCATCCGAGCTTGGTTCTCTTAGAGCCCTGCATGTCAAAGTAGCAATAGTTGTGTTTTCCTTTTGTGGAAAACTATGCAAGGAGGGCGAATATTACCTATGGAGAAAACGCTCAGCTATTTAATTGAAGCACACCAGATAACAAGATATAGACGACCTCTCTGTTAACAAACTCAATATATATTCAAATCACAAAACATAATGCCATTCATAAAAACTATAATGTCTTATTCAGATGTTTGAAACCTTCACTAGATAAAAATCCAAATAAATCTCAGCAAGATACAATCATTACAATGAGAAAAAAAATGCTTCAAGAAACAATATTTTCATATGCAGAACAATAAACATAACTAACAAATGGGAAAATGAAAAAGTTGCTTCCCAAAGAAAAGATTTGGGAAAATTTAGTGACAGGTGGCATTACAAAAGATTAAAAGAAACTTGAAGAAAAAAAGGGCTTACTTTCTTAGTGATGAGCTCACATTGAGTACCTTTACCAGAAGCAGGAGCACCGGATATCATTATCTTCAAATGCTCTGGCTTTGCTGATGCCACAACCTTCACATAACCACATACACATAAAAATTATTGAAAAGAAAAGAAGACAAACAAATTCATATAACAGAAATAAAACCCTATGGTTCTCAAACAGAAACAAATAAAACATGGTGAAATTCAAAACCCAATAAGAGAAATGAGATGTTTTCTCTTACAAAAGCTGAGTTCTTGGTTTTTGTTAAACAAGCGGACAAAAGGGTTTGATGGGAATGAAGAGAAAGGCAATATTTGGTGTTATTGTAAGCAAAAGACAAGTTTGAAGAGAAGAGAAGCTGAGAGGATTTAGAGGAAGAAAAAGGCTGTTCTGGTTTCCCTTTTCCTTTCACTCCAAAATTCAAACTGCAGGAGCTAGTAGCAGCCATTTCTTTGTCCTCTCAACAGCTCTCTCTCAGTGTCTTCCTGTGTCTGTCGAGTTGTATATTCTTGGAGGGTTGGAAGGAGAAATGGTGGTAGTCGTTTTGATAAACGACAACGCTACAGACCGATGGTATTTTTATTTTTATTTTTATTTT
>Ga0325411_1008680_pt1 | contig 10961 bp, 7 predicted proteins | sample PopdelMetagenome_13_FD_206181 | JGI IMG/M metagenome (GOLD analysis project Ga0325411, IMG submission 206181) | Populus deltoides microbial communities from Bellville, Georgia, United States - Xylem-PdIQD-R4 | ecosystem: Host-associated > Plants > Phyllosphere > Stem > Wood/Secondary xylem...
TTTGGAGCTTCTATGCCTTTCTGCTTGACAGCTCCACCTACACCAACTCTCTTTGGTGTCTTCGCCTTTCATCATAGGCGGTCGCCTTTTATCACAGGCGTTTGCACCCCCTCAATTAGGTGCTTCTGCAACAGCTCTCTTTCCATCCTTGCATGCATTGGAAAGGTCTTCGCCTGTTGTCTTCATCAAGAGCATAAGAGACTTCCTGTTGTACAAACTTTAACAGTCTCTGCTCTGAGCTTCATCTGGAAACACTTCTTCTCCTTGCACCTGTTGTCTCATTACAGTACCTCGTTGGATCCTACGGGTACTCCTGCACAATCTCCGTGTGCCCTCGTGCAATTTCTGTTCTCCAGATTTCTCCCTATTCCTTGCTTATGTTTGACAGCAGCTCATCCTGTCACAACACCTGTCCAAGTCAAAAATAGGGTGCCAATCTTTATCCCCTTGCTGTATTCCTCTTCCATTATCAGGGTCTTCATCAATTCTCCCCTCGAGAAATCACAGTCACCGAATCTAACTTCTTTGGAGAAATCACCACTCCATCAGATCCTTGAACCTTTGGAACCCAACTGTTCCCTTGTGCCGTCATCCTGCTAGCCTTCAACTGTTTCATTACAAACTGCTATATATACAAAAATAGTACCGTATGGATAATCCTTCCACTAAGCAAGTTCCCAGGAAAGATTGGAGGGGTCACACTGGTCCCGCTTAAAACCCAACCTCCTAGACAGAACTTCTTAGGCCATATCTATCCATCGTACTGTCTTTCCGTATATACAACCATTTGCTAGCTTTGTCGCGGCTTTCCTTTACAAGTGATCTGGAATATACTGGTTTAATACATCATTTCTCAACATCTGGCGAGACTACCAGTGCTTAGATTCGTCAAGATTAGTCTTCATCAATTTCCACTCTTCACCTCAAATTGTCCACATGATCGGGTGTCCAGAGTGTCCCAATTTTGCCTTTCTTCAAAGCAATTAAAATTCTCCCCACTTAGCATTTTAGCACATATAATTGGGTAAACATGTGCACCTTCTTCTTCTTTTTCTTCATCATCGACCACCACGATGACCTTTAGATGCCTCCTAATCGGGCAATTTCTTTTGTTAATTCACCACCACCACTTTCGGTCTCAAATCTCAACGATCGGACCGTACCATTGCATCCGGAACGATCAAATTAGCTGGAAACAAGTCTGAAATCGTCCAAATCACATTTCAGATGGCTAAGATTTGATCAAAACAATTCTGGCCTGATGAACGGCTCCTTTTTGGCTCGGCTCGGCTCGGCTCAACTCGGCTCGGCTCGCGGCTGATGATGTGGTAGTGGGTCCCACGGTGTTGACGTGTCTGCTGACTGGTAGATGACGTGGCTAATGACATGGCATGCCTACTGTGCATGATGACTTCACCATTACATCAGGCTGATGTCATCATGGGCCATGCTACTGTACAGGATGATGTCACAATTACATCATGCTAATGTCATCCCTAGCATATCTACTATTCACGCTGATGTCACTTTTGCATCATGCTGATGTCATCAATATCCGGGTCAGTCACATGGGTCGGGTCAACTGGTATTCGGGTCGGGTCAACTCATCCGGGTGAAGAAGACGCGTGGGGCGCGTCTGCGCGCGTGGGCAGACGCCTTGCCGGAGAGTGATGGAGAGTGCGGCCATGTCCGACGTCTGATTTTGACGTCGTTTTCACCGGTGGCTTCGTCTCTTACTCCTCTACACAGTGGTATGGTCAAAACACAATTTTAACAACTTTCATTTTTGAGCAAAAATCAAACACCCCTTTAAACCATGTGCTCTGATACCAATTGTTGGGAATTCCGGCTCCCCCATGCGCGGACCGGGGGTGTACTGATACTTGCTCATAGGAGGCTTAAAGCACACTGGCACACAATTTAACGTGGTTCGGCAAATCCGCCTACATCCACGGGAGAGTCTATATTATTGAGATATATAGAGAAAGGATTACAATATATATGGAGGAGGAGGATCACTTCACTCTCTCAACTCCCAGCTCTTAACTGCTGCACTTGCAGCTGCTGCAATGGCAGCAAGGCTGCTGCCATTACAGCTCTCTTTCTCTCCACACTCTTGCACACACTCACGTTTTCACTCCTCTCATTTTGCTCTCACATAATGCCTCTATTTATAGGCATTTCATGGCAGCTGTTCTTGCTTTGTTGTCAACATTGGTGGCTGCCAAACTCCAGCTCATTCAACAATGGTGGCTGCCAACCTTTGACATCTTAGATGGGTGCACATGCAATGGCAACAACCCAACAATCTCTTCTTTTGATGATGACCTCTTGGATGGCAGCATGAAGCTTGTTCCGCTTTTAATTTCAAGGTTAATCTATTGCTATGAGCATACGTGTTTCAATTTAAAACTCGAGTTGCAACTGAACTTAAATGAATGGTGTTGGATTTGGGCCTTCTATACTTCTACAGGGTTGAAATGATAGTGATCTTAAAGTTGAAAAGCAGCAGACAAAAATCAATTAGCCACAATAGTGCATGGTTTCCTAGTTTCTCAGCATAAAGTTGAATGTTTTGTTGACCTCTCTACATCCAAAATCATAAAGACAGCTACTGCTGGCACTTGCATTGGTCAATGAATACTGTAAAGTATATATTGCAGTGTGAGACAAGGTTAACTCGTTGCATTTTCATATATTGAAAGGATTTCTCTTCTTTTCTTTGTCAATTATAGCATATGCGTAGAAGTTACTCAGAGCAAATGCTATATAATGTTTTCACAGACTCCCCTGCTTTGCAACTAAGTCACTAATATATGAAGCTCGTAGCTAGAATTTGTAGATAGAAGGGTGGCCTAGTAAACTCCTATAATCTGTACCTCTGGAATAATACAGGGAAAAGATGTCCATGTATTTTGATGTCTTATAATACTTGACCAACTCTTGCTTATCTCATTATTTGTTTTTACTTTTTGCTAATAATTCCACACATTAATTCTGATATTGGTGTGGTTTATGAGTTTAGGGTTGTTGCTCGCTTCTACTAACTTCTTTATACTTGCCTGGTCATTAAAAATGAAACGTAATGATTTACATGTGCAGAATGGAGACATTAAAGAGGCATCTTCTGTTTTCTGGTCAGGAGGTATTACAAGAACTCAAGAAATTTGCCATACGTTTTGAGGAAAAAATTTATATTACCGCCACCAATCAGGTATTTGCCTAATGCGAGGTTCAATAATTATGATATTCCCTTGACATGAATATACACATGCATTTATGCATGTACAAATGTGTGTGTAGTGTGCCTACACTTCCTCACTGTTCATTCTGTATGCAAGGCTGATTGGGAGTTCGCATGTTTTTGTTAATTCTCTTGACAAGTGTTTTATTTAGAGTGACCAAGTTCAAGTACAATGAAAGTGTGCAAAAAGAAAATAGTGAATCAATACATAAATAATTAAATAAAAAGAGAGGAAACAGTAGTATATCCTCACAAAAGATGAAATGATAGAGCATATGTCCATTTTCCTCCTCTTGTAACATAGATTGCTCTGAGATCTAATATTTTGTTATTAATATCTGATTTCAGTCTGATTATCTGCGTAAAATATCTCTGGAGATGCTTTCAATGGAGATCAGGTCTCAAAATGCCATGCCCACTGCCCCCATGGATCCAACAGGTTATAATGCAGCCGAGCATTGAATTTGTAAACATCTTACCTTTTGTTTTTCTTCTCGCATTGTTATCAAACTCTTTTACATTTTATTGCTGCATATTGCTATGTATATCGCCTTGCTGGAAAAATCTCATGATCACCTCCACGATGCTAATTCTGTAATGCATGTGAAGTGTTTCATCCTTAACTTGTTAAGGAACAAGGACTGTGATGGCTATTTTATATTTTATGATTGAGATGGTAGATTTTAAAGATTTTCCTAGGAGGTAAGGCGTCACTTTCTTGCTTTTCTTCCGAGAGAGTATTTGATCCTTTTTTCGTATAAAATAATGCTGCCGTGCATTGAATTTCTAAACATCTTACCTTTTGTTTTGTTTGTCGCATTGTTATCGAACTCTTTTACATTTTATTGTGGCATATTGCTATGTGTTTAGCATGCTTTAATCAAAAAGTTGAGTAATTGATGAATGTTAGGCAAGAATATTACAGATTGTTTTTGTTTTCTGCCTCCTCCTTTTCTTTCCTCCACCCTGAAAATTGTCATATTATTTTTGTTTTCAGCCGCCTCTTCTTCCCCCATCCCTGAAAATTGTCAGAGGACATTTTTATGCTTTGAATCAAATCCATCCCAATTTTTTCGCTCATAACTTTATGTGTGAACTGCATATGTTTCATTTGTCTTCCTTGTTCAGTGCCTTCTTTTTTTTCTGTTACGTGGTTTTCCCTTTTGCCTTTTATCTTGAACAACATCCCATAGTATGCCCCCTGAAGTTCAGAATCCAGGGCTGTTTCTCCCTATCCTATTGTCCACTGATTAGTCTCAAGCACGTCAGCAGTTGGTATCACAGAACATGCAGAATTGCATGGCATCTAATGGAGTTCAAAGTTATGCTGGTTTACAAGCGGCACTGCCTCCTGTCTCTGGTGTAACCCTGACTATCCCCAACACTGTTGTCCAGAATCCTAACATGCAGAGTATCCCTGGTGTTTCACAGAACTCAGTGGGGAATTCAATGGGACAAGGGATGCTCTACAGTGCGGTGCACCTCTCATAATGGTTCAAGTCAGCAATGCTCTTTTAGGTATCTTTATGTGCCACTGCTGCCACTTGTGGCATTAGTAATGCCACTGCTATTGAAACCATTTCAATCACACGCATTTGTTGCCACATCATACCCTCCATTGCATTGCACCAGCTGTTCACCCTCTCATTCTGCATTTATCTGATTACATAACATTTAGATGAAGTTCCTAATACAAAAAGGACTTGTATTCCTATATAGGAAAATACTAATAGTCCTATCTAGAATAGGAAAAACCTAATGAAGCTCGCTATACTTTGGGAATAATTAAATACTAAATGGAAAATAAAAATTGAGACTTGCAATATTTCAAAATTTTCAGCAAGTGTTAAAATTACAGAAATACCCTTGTATATGGAAAACACACAAAAATACATGAATTCTAATATTTTGTTGTCCGCATTGAAATTTTTGTAGCATCCCTAGATTCTACAGCACAGACTGGACATGCAAAAGGCGCTGATTGGCAAGAAGAGATCTATCAAAAGGTAATTTCTGTGATTTACTGTTTATTAGATGGAGTTCATGTATGCCATAGTCTTGCAAGATTTAAATGGAAAAAGGTCTCAAGAAAATAAATGGGACTTATTCCATTGAATCATGACCATATTCAGCATTGTTGAATTTTATAGAAAATGAGGTTGAAATTCTGAATGTCTCAAGTCATAGCTGCATGTTTGACAAGGACAATTTTTTTTTTTTGTGCTTAGGAGAGTATTAACACGGGAATAAGAATGGTTGTTGATAAGGATAATTTTTTTTTTTGTGCTTAGGAGACCAATATTTGCTGAGCAATTCTATAATGAAAAGTTGGTGACTGATGTTTTAAAAACTGGAGTTAAGGAATGGTTTAGAGTGCATGGAGATCATGTTAAAAGTGAAGCTGTAGAGAAGGCAATCAATCAAATTATGATGGGTGAAGAAGCAGAGGAAATGAGTAGCGGAGCAAAGAAACGGCCAGGAAGGCTGTTGAAGAAGGTGGATCTTCTTGCTCCGATTTCAATGCTTTGATTGAATAACTGAGGTGGGGTCTTCTTTGAAACAAAGGCATAGAATATTTTGTTTATACTTTAGTAGTTGTTTTGGCAATTTATTTTCAGACAAGTCTTGAGAGTTGAAAGAGTAATCACACCCGAGTCAATGACCAATCCAAATCAGCTTCCTTCCTAATGATTCAGGAATGAGAAGTCCAGCTTATATCTTTATCCCAAATAACTAATCAAATAGAAAGGCTGAGCTTAGAGACAGTACACTACAAATTACCAATAGCTAGACAAACAATCATCACAAACTAGGAACGACTGTCTCCCTAGTTACAAATTCACCTTCTGAAGTTGGAGAACTTGCGAAAACTAGCCACCACAAAATAGTAGCAAGTATCTATGCAGTCTTCGATGAAGTACAACCACCTGCGTCGCCAATATGGATTGATGTAGAGAACTGCTGCAATTGTCATCACCACAATTGTGTAACATACACCGAAACTGATGTAGAACAACTCCATATCTATGAAACCATCATCTGCTTGTTCATCATTAGGCACTGGCTGTGACGGCACTGCTTCCTCACTACAATTGTTTCGCAATGGAGGTCCACACAAGAAAGGATTTCCTTCGTAACAGTTTTCATCATCGAAGGTCCCAAACTGATATTTTCTCTCGGGTGTCCTACCTGACAAGTTATTGTGCGCCACGCTAAAAACTTCCAGTGTGGTAACTTCAGTAAGTTGTGGAGGGATGGCACCATTCAAATTGTTGTAAGAAAGATCCAAACTCTCAATATGCTTTAGGTTTGAGAATGTTGCAGGGATAGATCCAGTGAGATTGTTGTGTGATAAGTTTAATGACAGTATCTTACTTAAGTTTCCAAATTCTGGTGGGATTGCTCCTACGAAGTTGTTATTGGAGAGATCAATACCATACATGTAGCTGAGAACTTTCCCCTTGTACCCATAATACATATTTTTTGTGGTAAATTCTGTCACTTCTTCTATAATGTTAAGCCATAAAACCTTGCTTAAGCTGTCCACACTATCCACTAGCGATGGACCCATTGTTTCATAATAAGCTTTTTCTATGAACATTGATACAAAACCATTTAGGGGATCCATTATTGATTTCTGGGAACTTTTCTTGAAAGTAAGATTGCCCAAACATGAGGGTAGTGGACCAGAGAGCTGGTTTTGTGAAACATCCAAAATGCTTAATCGTTCTAACAAGCATAACTGAACAGGGAGCTCACCATCAAAGTGATTAACCTTGAGAAGAAGAACACTCAATGATGAAAGATTGTCGATCCAATTTGGAATGGAACCGGTGAAGCTATTATCTCGAAGATCCATTGTAACTAGGGAAGAGTTGTTAAAAAATCCATATGTTAATGGACCGCTCAATCTATTTTTGGATAGATGAATATGGGTTATTTGTGGTGGTTTGAAACAAGATGGCATATATCCAGACAAGTTGTTCTCAGAAAGGTCCAAATATTCAAGCTGGTCAAGCTTACAAAAATCTCTTGGGATCGGACCCTTAAAATGGTTTTTGGACAAATCAAGTACTCCATGGTACGTAAAATTACCGAAGCTCCTTGGAAGCATGCCTGAAAATTGATTGCTACTCAAATCCAATACATTCCACTCTTTCCACCCATATAATGGAAAATCTGATATCTGACCCCAAAAGTTGTTACCACTTAAGTAGAGATAACCCAGGCGAGAAGAATTGAACAACGAGGTCGGTAAATGTCCACTAAAATTGTTGTTTAACAACTTGAGAAACCATATTGTTGTTAGTTGTTCTAGTTTTACTGTGGACAATTGATTGTTAGATAAATCTAAAATTTCCAAAGAGCTAATATTTCCTAAACAAGAAGGAATACAACCTGTGAATCCATTCTTAGCCATCCTTAAGCTCAATAGATTTGGAAAGATCAAACAAATATCTTTTGAAATTTGACCGTTCATGTTGTTGATGGATATATCTAATTCAGTCATATTCGGATATGGGTGATCTTGCAACTTCAAAGCACCAACAAAGGAGTTCTCGCTCAGATATAGTTGCTCCAATCGTGTATTGTTCTTAAGCAACCACGATGGAAACATTCCGGTGATGTTGTTGTGGGAGAGATCAAGGACTCTTAAGTCGTATTGGTAATAAAGGAAGTCGGGAATTTCTACATTGAGTGCTTCTGTTGTTTTTGACAAGCTAAAAAAGACTAGTTGGAACTTTGGAATCAAATTATTAATGGCAGCAGGTTCTGTTACTAGTCTGTTGTTCTCACTGGAGAAGAACTTGAGGCTTGAGTGGTTCATAAAAGGCTTCATTGAAGTGGGAACTTCAAAAAGGTTATTTGATAGTGAGAGGAATTCAAGGGATACGAGGTTGGTAAGAGGACCAGAGGCAATATTTCCAGTAAACTGGTTTTTAGAAACATCTAATAGTTGTAGAGATGACAAGTTCCCCAAACAATTTGGGAGTGAACCTCCAAAATTATTTTCAGCGAGATCTAACTGCTTCAGATTCTTCAATTCACACCAACCTATATAATTTATCTCGAAACAGTCAAAACAATGTTGAAAGAATCTTTTATTGATGATGTAATTATAGGCAAATGAAGAGTTGTTAATTTACCTTGAGCGGGTAGGGTGCCATGGAGGTCACATTCAGCAACAGACAATACTTTAAGAGCAGGCAATGCTCTAGTGTTCTGGAGAAAGTTTATTGGGAGAGAAGTACGATCTAGATGCAATTCTTCAAGGGTGCTAGAATTGAAGAAAGTCCCTGTGAAAAAAGAAAGAAGAAGAGATATGATGAAAATAGTGGTGGTGCAGAATAGCCATTCCATTCAATATTATTAATTAAGATTTTAAGAAACTAAACTATGACTGCTAGAGAGTTGTTTCTAAGATTAACCTTGACTTAAATTAGTATCCTTGAGAGAAAGGGTCTTCAGGGATGGCAATGCACGCAATGACTGTAGGAAGTCCAGCTTCCTTAAACCTATGATGTGTAGAATTGAAAACAGGCAATCAAGTAAGTAGTGAAATTAAGTATTATCTTGATCGGGTTTTTAAACCTATGATAAAGAACTGATATTGAATAGTGAGATGATTTTTTGATAGAAACAACAAATTGCCTGAAAAATCCAGAGATTTCAAAATGTATTGTTAAAAAATAAAGTAAATAATAGAAGATGCCAAGAGATATTCACAACTTTACCATTGACAGTAGTCGATCCTAGCAACATATTGCCTGATAAATTTAAAGACTTGAGAGAAGAAAGTCCATGCAGATGTGAGAAAATGCTGTCGTTGAATATATTATAGCTTAGGTCTAGGTTCTCGAGTTTCCCAAAATGTGATGATATGATCTCAAAACCTGCAAGAGAGTTGTTTCTAAGAGTAAGTCATAATCCATGTAAGTTCAAATCTGTTCGTAACTTAATTCGTTCCTAACTGCCTCTGTAAGATGCTTAGTTGTCACTAATTTAGTAATTATAATTTGTTCCTAACTTAATTCCTCTGTTTTCTAGCAACTACTTTCCCAATTTTATCCATGGCATTAAAGAATTATAAACTTTTTCACGTTTTATTTCTCAAAGTCCAAATATTTGACCATTCACCACCGCAGAATAATATTTTGATTAAAAAAGGTCCAAAATAATATAAAACCATGATTAAAAAGAGAGGAAATAATAAATGGCTACAAACAAGAATTAAATATCAAAGATGTGGGTTTTATGTTGTTCTCTTTATTGATAAAACACGAGTGATTTGTATTGGATATTTTTTTTTAATTGATGTTAAGATCCAAGTTTTAATAATTACAATTTTCTTAATTATAATATTCAGGAGAGAGCTTCTTATGATGTTATTCAAAACCCATTCAAACTCAAATTCATTAAAAAAATACTTATAGTTGTGTTCGACTAAGTATCTCAGGACAGAAAAAACATATATGAAAATATATTTATTTAAAAAGATAAATATATAATATATATTTATAGGAGAGTTTTGAAGTGAACTTCTGATTGCTAATTTAATCTAAATATTGCAACACTTTTGGCATAAAAGGGCCAAAATAAGAATAAAATATATGCCTCTTGGACCTAATTCCAAGCGCCTCTTTTCTTGATATAAAGTCGTCCTCATTTTTGTTGATAAAGAAACAATATAATTAAGAGAATGTCATGTGAAGCATATATTTAGGTAGGTAGAAACTGTGTATTATACCTGATCCTGTCAGCTCATTGTACGATAGATCCAAAGACTTGAGGGATGAAAATCCAGTTAGAGATGGAAAAATGCTATCGTTGTATTGATTCCAACTTAGATGAAGGTTCTCCAGCTTTTTCAACCTTGATGACAAGACTTTGAGACCTGCATGATGTTCCTCAACAGCATATTGGAAGAAGAAAAGAAAAGGTTTCGAAGCTAAATAATTAAAAGGTTACCATAGAAGCTACCTCCTGATCCAGCTGTCAACCCGTTCTCTGATAGATCCAAAGACTTGAGAGTGGAAAGGTTACCATTGAAACATGACAAAATGCTTTTATCATTATAACTTAGGTCAAGATCCCTCAGTTTTGATGATAGGACTTCGAAGCCTGGAAGAGAATCATCAAAGCAAGAAAATTGACATTAAACACCAACCAACCAACCTTCATTTATTTTATGATTATAATTAAGTGCAGAAACATTGAACTAACCTTCATTCTCCAAGCAACCAACCAATCTATTACCTCCCAATTCAAGACTTTGCAATTCTTTAAGAGGCAGAAACAAAGATGCGTTGAGAACCCAATCGCCCAAGCTCTCATCCCTTGCATCGAAAAGAGAGAGTTGGATCACTCGCCTTGTAGTGTTATCACAGTCGATTCTATGCCACTCACAACAATTACTACCGTCCACCCAATCTCTCAAGGAAACGCCATGTGGGTCGATCAAAGATTTGATCTCCAAGAGACGAATCCTCTCTTCCTCCAAACACCCATAGCAACGACCATGCCATTCGCCAACCAAAGTCAATAATAATGCTAGCAACATCGAAGCCCCCATTCTTTTCATCATCATCTTAGATAATTCTATGAACTACTAGGTAGAATATTGTTGTTTGTTATGTGCCTTTGGGCAACCATAGAGGTCCTATTTATACTACACTCTGGCAATTTCCATGACTTTGAGATGTTTTCTTTATTTCAT
>Ga0325411_1008681_pt1 | contig 10961 bp, 7 predicted proteins | sample PopdelMetagenome_13_FD_206181 | JGI IMG/M metagenome (GOLD analysis project Ga0325411, IMG submission 206181) | Populus deltoides microbial communities from Bellville, Georgia, United States - Xylem-PdIQD-R4 | ecosystem: Host-associated > Plants > Phyllosphere > Stem > Wood/Secondary xylem...
TGGGTGATGATATTCCATCTGTAATCCATACACTCACTCGAGCAGTCAGAACCCAACGAGGAGCTACACTCTCATTTGACAGAAAATCCATATAACCAGCAGCTGCCTCCTTGCTTACTCCATGGTCATTGTAGCATCAGTGTATTAACCAATCAGTGTTGTGCCCATTAATATCAATCCCTTCCTTCATCATCTCATAAAGGGGGCTCATTTCCCGCACAGTAAGCTCAATTGCCCTCCTGTCAATCCCAAACCTAATTGAAGTAGGCGCCATGTCCTCATCCACCCCCAATACCCTCCACGCATACGAAGGCTCTTCTAAACTAGCACTTGTACACGCGCTCCCACTCGACACAGCCACTTCCTTCAACCCCATCAACAAACTCTCCCCTTCCACGCACGCAAACGAAAGATTCAAATTCCCTGCATTCCTCCTCTCAACACTCCCATTCACCACGACCACCATCAAGCTTAGCCCTAACTCCATCCAACAACCACTCCTGCGAACCCCCAATCCTCTCATCATCATACCCCATCTCCTCTTTCGCCAACTCCCATCCCCACCACTAATGGAGTATCCGGCCTTATCGCGCCCCCCCCACCCAACTTCTCCAAATCAACAACAATCCCATCATTCCCAACCGGTAAATACGTAACCTCAAAACCCTCTTCCTGAAGATGCCGGCAAAAGTCCAACACACACTTATGCTCCGTCTGACTAGCAACGACATGTCGTTTCTTCTCCTTATAAAACTTCATAGCCCTTTAATAGAACTATTATTCGACTCCGTCGCTCCTGATGTGAAAACGATTTCCTTCTGCGACGCGCCGATTAAGTCAGCTACTTGGGAGCGGGCGGTCTCGACGGCTTGATCGGATTCCCAACCGTAAAGGTACGTGCGCGAGTGAGGGTTGCCGTAGCGAGCGAGATAGTAGGGGAGCATGGCGTCCAGCACCCTGGGGTCCACCGGTGATGTTGCTTGCATGTCGAGGTAGAGTGGCCGTGCTGAGATCTTCAAGCCTTCTATTGTCATAGCTTCGTCATTTTGTGTTGGGGGAGCGGTTGCTGTTGCCGCCGCGATGGAGGGAGGAAGCTATAAGCTTTGAAGCCATTGCTTTAATGTGTTTGAGGATTGAGTTCGTGTTTATTTATGATGCGGCAAGGGAGACAAAGATACTTTACACATATTTCGCCTAGATCCCTCCCTGCACCAGAAGTTACAATAGCAACTTGTACAGGGTAAAAACAACTTGTAAAGTTTTCAGACTCAATCTGAGTTCTGATCCAGTTTAGGGTTTGGGTTACTAAGAGATATATTTATCTCTTATATCTCTTAGTAACCCAAACCCTAAACTGGATCAGAACTCAGATTGAGTCTGAAAACTTTACAAGTTGTTTTTACCCTGTACAAGTTGCTATTGTAACTTCTGGTATATATATATATATATATATATCAGATGTGAAAATGTGAAAAAGGATTTACACCCCGAGAATATGGAAACAATCTTTCAAACCCTTATCTGGAGAACAAAAATACTGGCAAATGTGTGAGGTGTTGATGATTTCGCCATGCCAGGGCACAGTTACATGATAGTAGCAATAATTCAACCACTCCAAAAAAAGCAATGGCTACCAGCCCAATCACTTGAAGAAACCAAAAGGAAAAGGTTATCATCCCACCAGTTTGCAAGGAAACACATTACATTTTATGACATCCCCTCAGAGAGCAATCCTCCCTTTCAATCTCGCAGAAAGAAGAGACATGGACAATGAGAACCAAAAATACAGTGTACATTAAACAGCAAGACTCACACCTTGCCAAAACATTAAAATCACTTAAACAAGAGTTATACAGTTTAAGCGGAATAATCGCGCGTTGCATTCTTGAGTTCACCACCAGATATAAACAGGCACAGTAGATCGATTCAATGCGAGTTGTGGTGCAACTAGAAGAGATGTCTTAGTAGATTCCCGGAACAATCCGGTAGCGGACCCTCTCACAGTACAACTTCCAGTACTTCCCGTATCTGCAACCAGGTGGTCGTCAAATTTTATTTCATCTCTCAAACATATCAGAATCCAACTATGTGTCTAGCAGTACAGATGACATTTTTTAAGATTATGTTCAGCAATTCTATCAGTAGGCCATCCAAGTAAGAATACAAGTCAAGAAACTGTGCTTACTTGGATCCACATCGATCATCATCCCTTTTAGCTCGGTCAAACAGAAGGATGGTTAGAAATATCACATAGAAATAGGGTAGAAACTGCAGAAGCAAACAAAGATATCAGTAGCGTGTCCACAGGACTTCATGAATTGAGAAATTACTCCTATATTCAAATGCTTACGTGATTAAAAAGAGCCGGGACAGTCCAGAAAAAAGCAGCTAATATTTCAGGTACATAATGGAAATGACGAGATAAGCCCCACCTGCAAAATCCAGGATACAAATTCTCAGCAGAAGACATAACCACAAGCATATAGCTTTGTTGATACAGCAAGATGGAACGAATGCCGGGTTAAAATAAACTTGACAGCAACTGTGTCCAACAACAGTTACCATCCTGAAGTCAAAAGGAGGCTTGTCTTTGTCTCCCCGGATGTTGTAGTGTATGAGGCCACAATCTGTTAAAAATTAGAATGTATTATGCCTCTTACTCATGGTTGAAAATTATAGACCATGTAAATATAAAGGATATATCACCAGATCACCTTTGATGGAGCCTTTCCCCAGACCAAACATTTGCCATCTGTTCTGCGAAATTCCTGCCTTTGCCTGTCACAGTCATAATTGACATATATGGAGAGAACGCCTGCTGCTAGTATACAGAGTGCAAGCTGGAGAAATAGAAGGGAAATAGTTAGAATACAGTGTATCAAGGGATATAGGACTTTGATTGTTTTTCTATTTCAAGACTAACAATCAAGCATTTATGCTCCTAATTGGATTTGAATATTGCCTTAGGGTAGCACTTCAATTGTAAATTGATGGGTGCTTTTATTTTCCTACTTTTGGCCTGAAATTTAAATCCGCAACACTTTTTTCTTGGGCAGAAGGACCATAAATCGATATCTTTCACTATTGAATTTCAACTCCAAGTTTTTCCTAAAAAATTCCACTCCAATTCAAAACACGGAGCTTAAAGCAAAGAGAATGGCTGAAAACAGGGCAGTTAAATTGGAAATCAAATAGATGAAAACAGCAAAGCACCTGAAGTCCAAGGTTCACAGGATGGCTAACAAGGTACATGCCCGGAGAAGTATACACAGATGGAACCCATACTAAGCATCCCCAACAAATATAAAATCCAGCTGCCAAATCCCAGAAGAGGAATAAGCATAATGAAAATAACCATCAAAACGAAAGATCTGGAAAAAAATTAAAAAGCTACTTTGACAGTGACAAACACTAGAATTTTCAAAAAAAAAAAAGGAAAAGAAAAACACCTTAAAATTGCAAATAAAAATACATTTCAAAAAAATAAACAGACGAACTAGAGAACATGTAAACCTCGATCATGTGCAATGTCCATTGTGTTCAAGTAGCCAACTTCCCACCAAAAAAACTTTGTGACGTACACCAGCATCAATATTGTATTTACAAGCATGGAATCAGCTACTTTCCCATTCTGCTCATACTGATAGAATACAAAAAAAGTGCATTTTAAGATTTATATTCATGTGATTATACATGCAAAACTTGAATTAGAAACTTTATAACAAATGAGTTGAATTACACATATTGCATGTATAAAGTAAAAACAACCTTCAGTGACGAGAAAAGCACAAAAGCATTTTTATGATAGTAGCCTCAGGCCACCAAAATAATGAATTGACAACCACATATTCGACATGTAGCACTGGTTCCACGAGGCATAATAGAAGGGTTAAACACAATTTTTTCGGAAGTTGGGAGCTAATCCATTTCTCCAAAAAGGAACTTGCACTCAAAACACACCCCATTATATAGCATTTAGGTTTGGGGTTGGCTATCCAATAATTATTACATTCTTAAATCCACTTGTCAACAAGGAATAAGCTTATAGCTAAGAGATAGGAAAATTGCTAGTTGCTACCCCTATCAGAATGAGTATTTCATCAAGAAAGAACATTTGAGCAATGCATCAAAGGAGAAGTAATGTCTAACTAAATTTTAATCATGACTTGATACAAAAAAAAAAGGATGCTTCTATCAACCAAAAGACAGGATTTAACCTCTTCACTGTAGAATATGATTCATCTTATAATCAGCATGTATACAATCCCAAGCTTACAATGTCAGTATTGTACTAAAAAGAAACAAGAACATCATTTACCTGCTTAATGCAATAGGTCAATGCCAGAACAGCCCAAGACATCATCCCAAATCTGCAGTTTGTGAAAACTTTGATGTCGAAGTTCTTTCCAATTCGAGGATACAGCTCCATACCCTGCGAACAGAAAAGGAGACCTTTATAATAGCAAGGCCTAGACTACAATAGAGCCATATAGGAATTTGAGTGACTAAACAAAAAGCACCATATCAAGTGGGAAGGCAAAACAATAGTTTAATAATTGTTTTACCAAAACCTTCAGATGCCAGTCTATAAACTCATTGTCTTGGTTCACAAATTTGGAAAGAAGAAGCTTAAATTTGAGTGGATCCTGGCTAAAAGAAAAAAGATTGGTGGATTTTTAATTTAAGCTTCTTCCCCTCGGTTATATATCTGGCTCAATCTCCCTTTCCCCCCATCAATCATGTTGCTTAATGAGAAATAACGATAGTCACATGAGAAAAATGAAAGGTATTGTAGAGTTATGAACTCACCCAATAGAAGTCGATTATTATGTTCCCGGATGAACCAGAATCAGTAGACGATGGAGCCAAATGGCCCTTCCAAATTATAATAAAAAATAAGAAAATCAGTAGGAGTTATAGCAAAAAAAATGTGAACCGAGGAAGGTTGCGTAATTAAAAATCCTTACTTTTATGTATAAGAAAATACAGAAGACTAAGCTTCCAAAAATGAGAGCACAAAATATTTCTCCCAAATGATCATAAACAATCGAGGGGTTGAATATACCAAACCTGAAGAATTAAAACAGAAGAAGTATTAGGTGCACTCTATAATCATTTGTGACTCAGGTGAAATTAATCAGTGCCAGTCAGAAGCAGCTTGTCTTACTCTCCAAAACCTTAAGTGCAAAGAATACCATGGTAGAATCTAAAAGAACTTTTTACTGATTATAACCCTTAAAATGAGTGTAAAGCTTATTGGAATTCTTAAACAAAAGGATGTTGATGGAGAAAGTTCTCACCACCAAAGGCTGAGATAGGTAACCAAAGTCACTGTGTACGCTGCCATGCCATTCGCCTGCAACAACCACAGAAAGAAAGCTCATGACTGGAGCCATTCAGTATGTATTAAGTAGCATAAACTTCTGTTTTCAATCTCCAGCTGTTATAATCAAACAACACAAGAAACAGTGTAGCAGTTTGATAAAGACAATATCATGTGAAAAGTACCTTGTAAACAGGTCGGTTTCCTTCAGGAGAAATTGGACCCTCAACCATCTTTCCAGGTAAAAGAAGCTGCAGTGCAGCCTCAAATGCTGCATAACAAGCAATAATTTTCCAGGAAATTGCAGTGGGCCTTGGCCAAATATTTATAAATCCTTGCAAGCCATGTTGCTTCAAAAAATCCCAAGTTTGACATACGGACCCATCAGCATGCACCATTGTGTACCATCTGCATTAGTTCGAAGATTCTAATTTTAATAACCACTTATTCTATCGATGAATCCATCCCTCCTTTTTCTTCCATGCATTTTCTCATACACTAATCAAAATAGCACGATGCTAAAAAAAATCAATACATTATCGTCTTAAGACTTATCAAGATTTTTAGCTTTTAATACTGCAGTAGTAAAAACGGTCTTTTCTCTGAATTTCGCTGAAGAAAGAAAAAGCAGCAATCTTGGGATTTCTTAAGCAGACTAATAAACTTGCATTAAAAAAGATCAAACTTTGAGAAGCAATAATCTAAAGGTTTATTAAGATCTAAAACACCCCGGATAAAGTTTAAAAAGATAGTAGCTTCATTTAGTATATCTATGGTGCTTTCTTTTCCAAACAATAGCCGATAACCAAAAAAAGAGAGAGAGAGAGAGATAAAGAAACCAAGAATTGTCATATTCCAGAAGCAAAGAAAAAGGGCTCACAGTAGAATAACAAAAGGAGGGCAGAGAGTGAGAAGCGAGAGCACTGAAGCATAAGTAACCAGTGGCGAATGAACAGTTTTTGTTTCTGCCATTCTCTGCCTCTCTCTGAATTCTTGCTCACCTCAACTGAACAGAAACTGAAGTGGGTCTCCAAAGACGACAGGAGACTTGTGACTTACGATGAAGACTGAAGGGTGCGTGACTACTTGCTTAATTATTGCTTGACTTGGAAAAAGACTCTGCCTTTCTGATTTGTCCATAAAAAAAAAGTCTTGGTTTTGCCGGTGGTGCATGTGCCACTCACCACGTCCTTGAGAAAACTTGGGAATCTAACAAATTTCAACCATGATAATTTCTAGCCATTTCCAAAATAAAAATAAAAATAAAAATAAATAAATAATGATTTATTGCCTTCACCCCGTTGCTATATGTTTTTTTAAAATGTATTTTCTTTTTATTGCGAAGAGAGCAACATGTGATAAAATTATCCATTTTGATGGATACCCATTTGATTTAAGATGGGTATGATGAACATTCTTCTTTTCCCAATACATAAACAAGGGGAAAAAAAATAAAACAGTTCCTGTCCTTCAAGAAACTCCAATCCATTTAGATATATTGTTTTGATATTTTATCAAATATATTTTTTCAACAATTACTTATTTAAAATAAAATTATTTGTTAAGTTTACATTTCTAATTTAATTTTTTATATTAAAATGTGCGTTTGAGTTATGATAAGATTTCATATTTATATTAACTTAATATCTAGTTTACATTGCGCGTTGTAAAATTATATTAATGGCGGAGAAATATATGATGATCAACCCTGCTCCTGGTTTTGGATACTTCTCCACGATTCAGGTCGGGTCTAAACCCATTTGGTTTTGGTTTAAAGTTCAGATTCACAGAGCGGAGCGTGGTTGCATTACTGTCCCGGCTCAGGCTGCTCGAGTGTTCCTTGTGCCGGCGGCAATATTCAAACTGTCTTCAACAATTAATGAACACCAACCATATCCCCATCTCTAAGCATGGATGGGCAAACAAATGACTGGTCAGATCTGCAACGCTTATAAACTCCTCACGGCAGCCTTTACTTCCTCCATTCTCGAACTCACAAGCTGTGCAAGAAAGCCCACGCAATGCCTTCATCATCTATCTTGTACCGGTCGAAATCATCAAAATGCATCAATTCCCTAATGAAACCAGTACAGGATCCCACCTGACCCTCAGGGGGGTCATCTCAAATAACCCTTTAGTTTTATAGATTAGTTTTCCGTGCTCTGAATTGAGTTTTTTTTTAAAAAAATAAATATAAGATTCTTGTAATAAATAAATGATTTATGTAATGAAAAGTATTTTTAAATTAAGAGGAAATAATTAAGATTGTTAATTCAATTTATTTCTACGTGTATTTCAAAAAATATAATTAGATTTAATTATATGATTTAATATTTTTTATAAAATTTTGTGGTTTAATATTTTATTTTAAATATAATAATTGCAATAAGTTATCAATTGAATTTAAATTTGTTTAATTAAGCATATGATTTGATTCTAAAAAAATATATTACAAATTAAAAAAACTAATTCTCCTATATATTTCACTGTAGTTACCGGTTACCATTATTACAGCTCCCTTCACAATTGAATATGAATTTTAATGGTCCCTTATCTTTGCATGCATTATTTTGAGATTTAAAGGTTTTAATCGTATTTTGAAATTTAATAGCAAGCTAATTTAATTAGATATAGTTTAAATTTGTAATAAAGTCGAAAGAGGATGGATCAAACTAAAAAAATAGAGGAAAACGGTATGGCCAATTTCCAATTCATGTGAAAAAATAGTTTTTGTTCCTTTCCTTTTCTTTACGGTCCCTTTAGTTTTTTAAATTTTAGTTTTGATAAAAAAAACTCTATTTTTTATTTTTCAATCCTTGAATTTGAAAAAGAATATAAAAGTAGAAAATAATAAAAATTATTGGTCGACCACACTTTAACTATATATAAAAAAAAGACAATCTTAGTATTAATAGATTCTATTTAAAAAAGGATTTTCAGTGAGGTGTTTTTAAGCTTTTATCTTTCTAGAAAAGATTGATAAGAATTGAAAAAAAAATTATTTTTTATTTTTTATATAAATTTAGGAGTGTTTTAAGTTGAGAAATAATTTATTAACATTCTAAAGGTATTTATTAGGTTAAAATAAATTAAAAAATATTTTTTTATCCGAATAACCCAACTTGAATTCAAATGATGTGTTGTCTACCACAGTAGAAAATGTATTATCCATTTTTTTATATAAAAAATAGATGGAAGACAATCTAGCAAAAAAAAAATGAAGATGGTTGGAAATTTAAATTGAATTTTATTAAAATATATTTGAGATATTGTTTTATCAGATACCATTTAATTTTATTTTCTTTTCAAATAAGATCATAATATTATTTTTATAATATTTCCAAGCACCTTTTTTTTTTTTACAATCCTTCAATATTTTTTAATTAAATTTTTTTTTGTTGCATTCTTGCGTATATCTATTTGTATTATCATATAATTAAATAAAAAATAGTTTTTTTAAAAAAAAAAGCTATTAAGCTCAACTAGATTCAAAAACCGAGTCACGACTTTAACGGGTTAACTCGATTTGATTTAAAATATTGTCCTTTGATATTAAAAAAATAAAATAAAATGATGTTGGCTTGAATGTTTTTAAAATCAAACCGAGTTTTGACCATGTCAACTGGATATTGTTTGGACCTATCATGTCAACATGATCACATCATATCAATTTTAACTTGGTTTAATTTTAAACTAGATATAAAAAAGGTGACAAACTGGACCGGGTTTGATAACATACGCAAAATATTCCATGCATCACTGTACGAGTTGTATATTATTCTTATATCTTTTGATACATTTACCTCAAAATTATTACTTTTTAATTTAAACTTGCTTGATGAGGTGTTGTCTAAAAAGTAAATATTCTAGTAAAAAAAAGCTTGAAAAGAAAGATAGCATGTTAATCAAATAAAGACGCTATAATTAGAGAGATGTTTTATTTAATCTTATTTAAAATCTTTTTTTTTTTTTTGACATTCATTCTTATTTTTTCTTGTTTTTATTAAACAAAGAACATGGAACAAAAAAAAGTTATATATTTTTTTATAAAAAAAATTAATAAGAAAAGGAGGGATTATACTAGTAAATTACTTTGTTTTAATAGAATTAAAATTATTACTTTTCTTAATTAAATATTGATATATAGTTAAATAAAATAAAATTTTTAATTTGTATCTATCTCGTAACTTTGCAATATATTATTTAATTACTATTAATATTTATTGTGTATATAATTATCAATTTATTTTATTATACACATATATAAAATTTTAAGTTTACAACCAAAAAAATTCTTGATATTAAATAAAATAATTAACAACACATAACTTGTAATTCGAAGGTAGCGTAGCACTTTAAATATGAAGAGCTTTTTTCTTCTTCTTTTTTCCATTCAAGAAGTAGATTTAATTTGTTGATGTAGAAGATGGTCTAAAATCTCAATGAGCTATCTTAACACTGCGAACACATTCAGACTTTTTAGAATGAAAGATTTTATCTTAGAATTTTACAAATACAAAGATTATTTTATATATATATATATATATATATATATATATATATATATATATATATAAACTTATGTGTATACCTGCTTTATACCAACCAAACTATGCTAAATAGTACTGTCAACAACCGATAGCATAAGTCCCTTCCCATTAGTAAAAGTCAATGAAATTCTTTACATGATATCCATTATATGTCTGATTGAAAATTAAAAAATAAAATAAAATCATAACTAAAAGGGAGAACCACTTCCAAGTACTATGACCTCTGCTTCAATTATGCAAATGTCCTTGGCAAAAAGGTGATCGTGAGACTGATATAAACTCAGGAGACCATATCTTGACCATCCATTTTCTGAGCTTGAGGCACCAAACCAGCTTTTAGCTGCAGGAAGAAGAAACAATCTCAACTTTTTCTTTTTTTCTCTCATTGACATGTTCAACCGGCAAAAAGATCATCTGTGTTCTTACATTTAAAATAGTATTCGTACTTTCTGTCATAGACTTGATCCACAAGGCGCAAGGTGTAATCCGCATATACTCTGCAACCAGCAGGGAGGGTTGCCAAATCCAGAGCCAAGTACAGAGAAAGATGGGTGCCCATTCCAGGACCTTTTCCCTTAGGATAGAGCACAATCTTCCTGAAACAACCAGTACAGGTAGAAGAAAAAAGAAAAGTGCTACTACTAAATACTAATAATAACAGAAGAAAAGAATATATGAGAAGGTGAATTTTCTATGCTCGTGTTCATCTCGAAAAGAAAGGAATCACTAACAGGATTGCTTATACAACAGTAAATTTCGTTCTGACCACTAACGAATTGTTTGGGCAAGCTGGCATATGGAGTATAACGTGATGTAAGAGATACATCGGCTTCCTAAAGCACATCCGAACATGTTTTAATTAAGATTGCAGATTAAAATAATAAAATAACTATACCATTGATGATCTCCCGTGCTGAATATTTGTGATTCTTGGCGTTTTTCACCCAACTTGGAAAAGTTTACGATCTTCCAAGCGTACTTGGAAGCGGTAGGATCCTTTTTCATTGATAAGACCTCTCCTTTGCCCCTGCTTCTTTCTCCACAGACAAATACTTCAGCTCCAAGCACACAAGTGTCTTCCAGAACGA
>Ga0325411_1008682_pt1 | contig 10961 bp, 4 predicted proteins | sample PopdelMetagenome_13_FD_206181 | JGI IMG/M metagenome (GOLD analysis project Ga0325411, IMG submission 206181) | Populus deltoides microbial communities from Bellville, Georgia, United States - Xylem-PdIQD-R4 | ecosystem: Host-associated > Plants > Phyllosphere > Stem > Wood/Secondary xylem...
AAAACAGTTGCATCTCAATGCATGAGCTATAGCTTAAAGCTCATCAAATTTCTTTATAAATAAGAAAAATATATCAAATTTATGTGATAATTTTATTGTTGTATTATATGATTTTGAATTGTATTACATGTAAAATAATATTTTTTTTCTTATGTAGAATGACAGAATTAAAATTTTTAGCGCTAACAATAATAAATTCTTTAATATCTCGCCAGCCTAAAAGAAGAATAAGAGCCCAGGCCCATAATATACATACAAAATTGGGCCTGAACTTAAGATCGCTTCAAATAAACAATAGCAATAAATAAATACAGTACAAAAAAAAAAAAGAGCAAAGAAATATAGTACAAAAATCAAATAAAAAGAGATTCATAAATTCTCTCTATCCCTCTCTAAGCTTCTGCAACTAATCAGAGGCACGGCGGGAACGCATTTCAGATCGGTAAGAGCACACAACACTTCTATCAAATTTATTTATTTTAAAAAAAGAACTGTCATAAACCATAACAATTAAATTCTTTTTCCACGGTTTCATTCTTGCTATTATAAGTTGAAAAATTAGGTTGTTTCCTTTTTAGCTAATCTAATCTAATCTCATATCAAATTGGCTTTCTTTTTACTAATTATTAATGTGTTCATGAATCGTTAGATTTGAATTCTAGGGTTCGTTACAGATCTTGGATACAATGTCTACGGTGGAAGAACCGCTCTATCCAATAGCCGTTTTAATAGACGAGTTAAAGAATGATGACATTCAGCTAAGGTTAAACTCAATCCGTAGACTCTCGACCATAGCACGTGCTCTCGGGGAGGAACGAACGCGGAAGGAGTTAATTCCATTTCTGAGTGAAAACAATGATGATGACGACGAGGTACTCCTTGCGATGGCGGAGGAATTGGGTGTGTTTATTCCGTTTGTTGGGGGAGTTGACTATGCTCATGTTTTGCTCCCACCTCTGGAGACTCTTTGCACTGTCGAGGAAACCTGTGTGAGAGATAAAGCTGTGGAGTCGTTGTGTAGGATTGGATCTCAGATGAGGGAGACCGACTTAGTTGAATGGTTCATTCCTCTTGTCAAGGTGAGAGAACGTTTATATATATCTGAGTTACTAGATAATGCTATTTCCTTATAATTTAAATGAAGATTTAGCTGCACCTACCTGCCTGGAATAATGATTTTTCATTTATGTACTGTTTGAGGAGACTCATTATGTTCTTCAATGTCTTGAAAAACGCTGTTGTTCTTTGCTAGATTGTTATGTATTTAATTTGGTTGCTTATGCCTGTTCTATTTATTCAACTTATACTAAAAATATGCATGAACTCTGTATGTGCAAGATTTATCCCTTACTGAATTAGAGATATATGTGTTCATGTGTGAGATGTTATGGCCTTCTATTTCACTTATTTGTGTTTGTATGTATGTCTGGGAAAGGGAGATATTTTGCATGTTTTTCGAACCCCTGAGTAGTTAAACATGTCACACTTTTGGTTGTCATATTTGTGTTAACTACTAATTTACTTTATTCTCTTGCACCTGCTTAAATTTTATCTTCAGAGACTAGCAGCTGGAGAATGGTTTACAGCTCGAGTTTCTGCGTGTGGGCTATTTCATATTGCCTACCCTAGTGCCCCAGACACGTTGAAGACAGAATTGCGGTCAATATACAGCCAGCTGTGTCAAGATGACATGCCCATGGTTAGGAGGTCTGCTGCCTCTAATTTGGGGAAATTTGCTGCCACTGTTGAACCTGCACATTTGAAGACTGACATCATGTCAATTTTCGAGGATCTTACCCAAGATGGTAATTGAAATTTTAATATATAGAAGAAGTGTGCTTTTATTTAGTTATTTTGAAAATGGAATAAGGTTAAGATAACTACTATTACATGTTTGATTGCACATGTAAATCATACAGTTTTGACTTGAAACTGTGGAATGGTCAACAATGTATGAGAAATGAATTTGATATCACAAATTATAGGTTTATAATGTAATATTCTTATATATGCAATACCTTAATTTGTAGTTATTTGAATTTGCTTTTTTAGTTTGATATGTTTGGAATTCTTCACGTGCGTTTTTCTTATACCTCAGATCAAGATTCTGTTCGTCTATTGGCTGTTGAGGGCTGTGCTGCTCTTGGGAAATTATTGGAGCCTCAGAATTGCGTTGCACATATTCTTCCTGTTATTGTTAATTTCTCTCAGGTACTAATGAAGTTTGTAAATCCAACAAAAGTAACAATTTACTTTATGATTTGTTGTGTTCTGAGTATTTTGCTGGCACTATCTTGGTATTTCGTTGTTGTTTGGTCTAGACCCATTAACGCTTAACTAGAGTTAAATTAGATTGTTGTAGAACATCCATTTCAGTAATCAATATTAAATAAAGATATTTTCTTCTTTTGGTTTTATTAAATTATGGATAAGGTGATTTAAACAGAGTTACAGGATAATGCTACCTCCCTGGAACTGTGATCCGGATCACATGTCCTGATTCATGGTAAATTTGCATTCCAGCCTGACTTGGCAAACTTACTTCCCCAATTCTTTGTTCTAGGGCAAGGGGAAAATGTAATGGCATCTTTCTATGCATTTCTTTTCCCTTGCTTTTTTAACAGGCACTATGCTCGTTCTATTGTCCTAGGCATTATGCTTGAGAAATAATTATAGATAAACCTGATAACTTACCTAGTCACTGATTCAACCCTTATGAACAGCCCAAATAAGCAGAAACACACAACATAACACTCTACCTTCATACCACAAATTAAAGTGTGTACCATGTCTCCAAAGTCGCAGCACAACCCAGAAAACTCCACATTCTTGGTAACACTGATTGAGACCTATCGGCCTAGATATAAGCTTGCAGAAATTAACAACTTGGAAGATAATGTATAATTTTTCCTGGATGAGGAATGGAATTTTATACTGGATCATGTCTAATGTTTTGAAAGCTTTAAGAGTGTCTGGATAAAATTTTGTTACCAATATGATACCACAGGGGAAGAAAAATTGTTTATGGTGCTTGGTGGCATCAGTAATATGACATTTGTTTGCTGATTCTGCAAGCTTTTAGCTTTTTTCTTTCGATTTGTTTCATATTTAAATCAAGTGTTATTGCCTCCGAGCAGGACAAGTCTTGGCGTGTACGCTACATGGTTGCAAATCAATTATATGAACTTTGTGAGGCTGTGGGACCTGAGCCTACCAGGTGTATATCTAACTTGAAACTGCTGGGTTAAATGCATATGTACTTTTTCTTGTTTTAAGTTCCAATCCAATTCTGTGTTTGATAGTGATCTGTTGATGGATTCTGTCATATTGTAATCAAGATTTTTGATTTATGGTAATTGTTTCTAAGGATGGACTTGGTCCCTGCATATGTGCGGTTACTTCGTGATAATGAGGCTGAAGTACGTATAGCTGCTGCTGGAAAAGTAACTAAATTCTGCCGCATTTTAAGTCCAGAACTTGCTATTCAACATATTCTCCCCTGTGTGAAGGTGCATTTCCATTTCAAACTTTAAAATTCTTCAGTTGACTGTATTGTTTCTTGTTAGAGCATGAATTGATTTTTGCCTGATCTTTTTTTTTTAATTGTAGCGTTCTCACTTATTTTTTTCAGGAACTGTCATCAGATTCTTCCCAGCATGTCCGCTCTGCTTTGGCTTCAGTTATAATGGGAATGGCTCCTGTCTTGGGGAAGGTGAGAATGTACAGTATGGGTTGTCTAAGACTTTGTTATTGTTCACTTAATGCTTGCACAGTAAGATGTGCTATTCATTTAATTGATCCTGTCCTGATCTGACTTTGAACTATATAAAGCTTTCAAACCACATGTACTTCAATTTTTGAATGACATTTGCAAATTTCTGATATATAGAGAGATAAATACCTTCTGGGGCCAAGTTTGTTAGCTTTAGCCCATATATTTTACATGTTCTTGTAGATGCCATATTATTGGCCATTACCTGTCATCATTTCAAAGTTCTCGTTTCTGTAAATGTATATGGTTCATTAGCTGCATGGTTTTCTCTTTCATTAAGAAGTGCTTTTTTTTTCATGATGTTGTCAAATATCATTGGTTATTTTATCTATGTCACTGTTCTTCCTGTTTCAATTCCTAGTGCATGAATTGAATTGCTGGAAATGGATTTCTAAACTTTATTTTGTTTGTCAATGCAGGATGCCACAATCGAACAGCTTCTTCCAATTTTTCTATCCCTCTTGAAGGATGAATTTCCTGATGTGCGTCTGAACATAATCAGCAAGCTTGATCAAGTGAATCAGGTTTGCAACAACTTAAGACAACTCAAGAGGTTTCAGTCTTCTGTATCCCGGGAGCCAGCTCAACCATCTCTCCATTTTGGTTTAGTCTAATATATTGCAATTTTTACCAAGCAAATGAGTACTGTGATAACATTCCTTAAAATATGCCTCACAATAGTTATTCATTTGGAGATTTTGTCTGATAGAAATTACTTGGGCACACTAATATAAACAAGTAGGCTAATGCTAAAATCACTGTCACAACACATGATGTAGTTTGACCTTTCTTTGGATTTTGTGGGGTCTTAGAGATGTTACTCCGCATGCTCTTAGCACATCATAAATATGTACCTGAAATGCAATATTTTCCTCCTTGCCTATGATATCATGGGAATAAACATTACTGCAGGTTATTGGAATCGATCTACTGTCCCAATCACTATTGCCAGCAATTGTTGAGCTCGCAGAGGATAGACATTGGAGGGTTCGGCTTGCAATTATAGAGTACATACCTTTATTGGCAAGTCAACTGGGTGTTGGGTTCTTTGATGATAAACTTGGTGCTCTTTGCATGCAGTGGTTGCAGGATAAGGTTTGTATTTCCACATCATGTGTGCCAGCAGTTAAAAGCTCACTTTTGCTTGTGCATCGCACCTGAAAATTTTTGAATCTCGGTTTTTCTCTGTTTGCTTGTTTGATGTGTCTCTGTTCAATGATTAAAATTTCTCAAGTAGATTAAGATTGTCTCTGTTCAATGATTAAAATTTCTCAAGTAGATTAAGATTTTCAGTCTTCATTTATGAAGATATAGAAAAGATTTGGGCATCATAGGACTTGAAAATACAAGTCTTTATGAGGATTTCTGCTCTTCTTGGAATTGGTGTTCAAGCCTTTAAATGAAATTCATTCAAGTAGTATGCTAGCCTTTGTATACTACTGGCTTTGCTGTTTTTTCTATCATTATTTTATTAAGTTTTGTCTTGTAAAAATAATGGAAAAGTGAGCTTTGAATTTCTATATAATACTTTACTAACTTTTGGAACTGAGCTCCTTTCTGCCAATCACGCTGTCATGAAGATTAACTGGTTTATTTTGAACAATCTTGTCTGGGTATTTTCTTCAGGTCTACTCGATTCGTGATGCTGCTGCAAACAATTTGAAGCGCCTCGCTGAAGAATTCGGTCCTGAGTGGGCAGTGCAACACATAATTCCACAGGTTTGTGTTGCACTGGTTTGTTTGAATTTCACCACTGTCTAATAATTCTGACTTTTCGTTGCTATTAATTTCCCAATGGTGGGGTTGGATGTGTTGAATAGAACACAATAGTTTAGGATCAATAGGAAATTATGTCTTCTTAACTATTAGAAAGAAATCCCTGGATTGATGGTTTGGCCTCTTTCAATAGTTGATTGTTTTTTCTGCTTCAATTTGACAAGCCAACTATGTAGCCTTCCCCCCCTGTTTCTGGCTTGATTATTGTTCTCGTATTTCTTTCACATTTTATGTCTGTTCCTATCTTCTAAAGAACTGGATATTGAAATGTCACATTTTATTGCAGGTTTTGGAGATGAGCACCAATCCCCATTATTTGTATCGGATGACAATTCTACGTGCTGTCTCGTTGCTTGCTCCTGTGATGGGTTCGGAAATTACATGTTCCAAACTGTTGCCAGTAGTCATCAATGCATCAAAAGACAGGTATTGGATGCGTGGATTGTCAATCTGGTTTGTAAAATTGTTTCATTCTAACCCGGCAGTTTCTGAATGCTGGATTTGATTTCACTAAGCAGGGTGCCCAACATCAAGTTCAATGCGGCGAAGGTGCTGCAATCGCTCATTCCCATAGTTGATCAGTCTGTAAGTCGCTCTTGTTCTTAGCAAAGACTACACTTTTTTTGTTAACCTTTTTTTCCTGCTTGTCATCTTATTGAAGTATTGTTTATTTTGTTCATGGGTGCCTTTTCACTTTCTTAACCACAATGGGCCATAAATTATATCCGCAGGTTGTAGAGAAGACTATCTGTCCCTGTTTGTTTGAGCTAGGTGAGGATCCAGATGTTGATGTCCGTTTTTTTGCCAACCAAGCTCTTCAGACTATTGCCAGCGTCATGATGTCCTAGACAGACTCCCTTTTAATATTGGAATCTCGTTGTGAGCCCATGTACTGAAGACCCTCTGTTGAAGTTGCCATAATTTCGGGTCATCAACCCCTTTAATATTGGAATCTCGTAGTGAGCCGTGTTGTACTGAAGACCTACTGTTGAAGTTGCCATAATTTCTGGTAATCAAACCAGTTTCTTCTTTGCCGACATTTTGAGTGGGTAGGCAATTGTATCACTGTGAGATGTGACCGCCATGTAAAAATCCGTTTTCTGGCTCCTGAACGAATGTGCGCTCTCATTTTTCCTCATGATAAACGTTGATTTTGCTTTGTTTGTATCCCGTGTCTTCCAATAGGACTTTCTTCGTATCCTTTTTTCATTAGAAAGATAATTTCAACAAGCTACTACCGTTGAAGTTGTGGAGAATTGGCGTTTATCCTATACAGTGAACTGAATATAGGACATGATCTTAAACCATTCAAGCTTCAAGTAGCAGTCGCACTTGCACAGAGCACAACAGGGGATTCCCTCGAAGACTCAAGTGAGTTCAACTTCATGGTCTCTTTATGTTCCTTAAACTTGTTCTTTTTATGTATGAAATCAGCTGTTTCTGCTGTCGCCACAGCAACCAAGGAACAATTGGCAGTTTGGCACTGTTGCTGGCTTGTTGGCGTGGATATATTGTAAGTTGGAAAAAGAAAAGAAAAGTCTTCGGCTTTTATATGATCCGTATTGATCAAGAAACGCACACCCTTTGGTTCCCATGAACTGAATTATGAGTGTCCTGAATCAACTGAATTGAATGAATCAGTTCCAGTAAAAAAAATGCAAGTTTTCATTTGGTAGAAACAAAAACCTGTTTTTTTTCTTGAACTTCCAATAGAAAAATGAGAGCATGAATTTGTTTTCACTGGAATTATGTACTTTCTGTGATAGTAAAATTAATGTCACTGTTTTTATCTATGGACTGAATGGTAAATCATGTAGATTATTGGCAATTTGTAGTGCGTGCGGAGATGTCGCGTTAAATTTAGAAACCTTAGTTAGAAATTGCACCCACCACCACGTGAAATTAAACTTTGTTTTGTTTGGCGTTTGAAAGTCAGCTGGTGAAGTATGGAGTCTTCCATTTCCCTTCTTAATTATAAAGGAAAAATTACCTTTGAAATTGCAGTGCTCTTGTCGAGAGTTGAAAAATTATAATTTATATTTTAAGTTAATACAAATTTTTTAATTGGATGAAAAGGCTGAACTATATAATATATCAAAAACTGAAACAAAAAAATCAGAAGTTTAATGACGAAATGCAATTTCTTTCTTTTCAAATATCATTGTCTCTCTCTTTTCATAACAATTTGAACCCACATCAAGAACAAAATCTAGTGTTTTAATTGATTCTACTCTTCTTGCCTGGTTGAAATCTCTCTTTTCTTGAAAAACAATTTGCTATGTTTTTTCAAAAGCCATGGAAAACCCCAAATTGAAACTCAGAAGAATCCTAATTTTTTCAATCACCCACTTGATTCTTCATAAATCCACATAATTAAAATCTCTAAATGTTGGATTGAAATCGAAGCACCACCACTGATCTGATGACATCAATGATGCTGGAGTTCTCAAGAGAATGCCAAGGCTGAGGAGAAGAAAGTGAAGCAAGAGAAGCCTATGAAACCATCAATTTGCTTTCCTTAGCTGTCCTAGTTATTTTTGCTCGTCTTCTCATTTCACAGTTCATAAGCAAAAAGTATTCTACATCATCTAAAGTATTGGAGAATGATGTATTACATGTTTATAAAAAAAACAAGAACATGTATAAATTAGGAATGTATTTCTTTGAGGAGAGTACATGCAGTGTAAGCCAGTAATCTTGATTTGGGATTTCTAAGTTAAATATATGATTCAATAATCAGACTTTATTAAAGAAAAATAAGTGTTGGTGTGGTAGAGACCAAAGTGCCACAAGAGAGTTCTAGCGTACACAATTGAAGAAGGTGAGGATGTGGGCTTATGGTTGGAGATGGTAGCTGCTGGTCATCTTGAACATAATTTCCAATCAATTAGTAAGGGATGACAAAAAGCTCATAGATCAGATAATTGTCCTGAACTGCTTTACTTCATCTCTTGCCTAGGATCCCTGACCTTCTAAGAAGACTTTCTTACAAGCATTAAAATCATGTCATCATGCACTCCAAGGGCATTCATCCTCGTCAGCCTCGAAGAATAGTTAGTTTCATCTTCATTAAAGGGTCTTTAACCTCATCATCTCTAATTTGTAATAAAACACGTACAATTCCTATTTTTTACTAAATGGTTTTAGAAACATGTACAAACGCATTTATCAATTAAAATTATGGATTTTTTTAATTGTATGTTTACTTTTCTCTAGATTTCTAGAAAGTAAGAGAAATTCTAAAAATTTAACTCAATTTCTTTATTATTTAAAAGCAAGCCAGACGAAATCCAATTTTCTATTTTGAAACAATCATGTCTAGTAAACATGTTTTTCTAATCTTTTATGAAGGTAATGTTAAAGTAAATAAGAGGTGGAAACTAGAAAAAATAATATTTTCTAAAGTAAACATAACCTTAATCTTTTGGTTGTTTATAATATTATTATATTTGGTTGTGTATGATACTTACTTTTAATTAACCCTTATATAAATGCTCGACAAGCCATAAATGTTTTTTTTATATAAAATGCAGGAATGAGATATTTAATTTTTGAAATTCATAAGAACTAATTAATTAATGTCATTAAATTACAATGACACAATTATAATTAACTATACACTTGATTGCAACTATACTAGACTGAGGAATGATAATCTCGGTATGCTAAAACTGACTAAAAACAAATCCAGACCATTAAAAGAAAAAAAAAGTTGTTGAAAATGCTAGCACAAACAGATTTGTTACAAGTTCGAAGGAAAATATTTGTGATGGGAAAGCTGCTACGTAATACAAAAATACTAGTCAGCAGATGTGGGGGTTGAGGCATTGTTTCGTCGACCGGTGGCTCGCCCCCAATTGAAAACTTCAACTACCATAGACACCAACAAACGTTATAGGTAATTCGTGTCTCAGCTGGCCATTTTTTCCTATAAATAGAATTTGACAAGAAATCATGAGCTTCTTACAATTCCATCTTAACCCTTAGGAAGTTCATCTTGTACATTGTCTTATGGAAATAGCCAAACTCGAAGAAGATGATAAAGGAACCAGCCTGCACTCTATGAATGAGGTACGTACTTATACTCCATGAAAATTTCGATTTTTGTAGCAGTTACCCATATAGCTAGCTAGGGCAACTCATGAAGAAATATGAGTATTAATTTGAAACAAAGCCAAATAATTACAAACCCCGATACATTGTTGTTGTTGTTACTGTTGTTTTATGACTGATAAACCAAAAAAAAAAACATAGTATATACCCGTAATTAAGTCCAATTGTATAAATATAGTTATGTTATTGCCGATGATTTTGTTTTAATTAGCTTTTGATCACTATGGTTTGTAAGGCTGCTTAGTGATAAAGGTCAATTGCTTAAAAATCACCGAATCGGTGAAAGTTTTGATCCTGAATAATAATCACTCTCTTATTTCGTTTTCTGTTATGCAACACGTCCAGTTCTACTTGATTGGCAGAACTGATACATAACATGCATGCACAAGAAAATGAGAAATAGTACTGCGCTAAGCACTCTATCTTTTCCAATGTATCAAAATATATAAAACGACAAGGTTTTAATTAATTCATCTTCCACCTCAACTTCACTTGTACGTAACGGTGTGCATGGATCATATATATTCTTACGAATGCATGCCGTCTATATATTTGCAGGAAAGAACCAAATAGGTTCCTTTGGAATCTTCATTTGAGCAAGATTTATAACTCTATTTTTTTACCGAGGAACGCCATGGTCGAGCACTGAAAAGAGCCTCGACCTCGAAACTTCATGGGAGGCTGTGTCGTGAGTTGGATTCCTTTATTAACTACAAGTTGATTGATTGTGTTTCTCTATCGTCCATTTAAGAAGAAGAAGAAGAAGAAGAAGGGACAATTTAGTTACTGCTTTATTTCAATTTCCTAACTTTGTGACAAAATTAAACTTCCTTGAGGATAAAATGTTGAGCTGCTAGGCAGCAGGTGAGTAAGTAGCTTCGGGCTGAAACCTGAAAACGCTACAATCTGGCAATGTACTCTGTATAAATAGCTAGTGTGCTAAGCAATATCAATAAAGAGATCTTCTTCCACATATATCTGCTACACTCGAGTAATTGCTGGCAACATTGCATCTATATATCCAGGGATGCACCTCAGCACTTAAAAATTGAATTTTTACTCGGAGTTCTCAACCACTAATTTTTAGTGGAACTTAAGAATTAGAAAGGGACATTTATATATTATATACATTTCATCCTTCTACTATTGACATTTTCTTAATTCTTGTTTGAATTGATTGGGTCCCTTTACTGAAAAACATTAATGAGGTCCTTCTATCAATATGGTTCCATCGAGTTTTCTATTAAATATGGACACAGGTGATAAAATATATATATATATATATATATATATATATATA